>SXGQ01644738.1_pt1 | contig 18477 bp, 13 predicted proteins | sample 3178371 | NCBI WGS metagenome assembly SXGQ01 (sample SAMN11356859, study PRJNA531348) | freshwater metagenome | isolation source: freshwater sample F1-20 | place: China: Fuxian Lake, Yuxi | collected 2017-12-25 | reverse complement strand
GGTGCATCCGCTGCTTGCGAATCATGAGTTGGCTCAGTGCCAGCGCATGGCGGTAAGCAAGGGTGGCGGCGATCAAGTGGCGATGTTCGACGATGGACTTGAGTATGTGTTCGGGGAGCGAGCCGAGGAGGTGGCGACGGCGATCCGTGAGTTCATCCTCGCGCTGCCTTTGGTCCTGCGCGCGAGCAACGGGCTGTGGTGTGCGCACTCCATTCCTGGACGCTACGACTTCGATGACGGAGCCTTCGATCGGCGGCTCGAGGACGCGGACTATCGCTCGCCGAAGGGAACCGCTTGGTCAGTCGTATGGGGGCGAGCGCAAGACAGGGATCATGTGCAGGCGCTGCTGTCGCGATTGCATGCGAAGCTGTTCGTGGTGGGGCACTGCTTGGTGGAAATGGGTGCGGCATCGCCAACCGACGGTCTGGTGGTGCTCAACAGCGATCATGAACGCGGTGCGGTTGTGTTCATCGCCTTGGACCAGCCGCTGCCGAGTGCTGAGGAATTGGTGAAGCAGGCGATTCCGCTGGTGCTGCACCGACCGCTGTCATGACAGGCATGCTGTTGGCGATCGAGAGCAGCCAACGATCGGTGTCGGTGGCACTGCGCGCTTCGGCTGGTGCGCTCTACGAGATCGTCGCCGAGGGTGATCCGAGGGAGCGCGACTTGCTGCTGCCATCGATCGATCGAATCTGCCGCGATGCTGGGTTGGTCCCCCGCGATCTTGGTGCGGTGGCAGTGTCGACGGGACCGGGTGGATTCACTGGGCTGCGGGTTGCCGTTGCGACGGCGAAGGGACTGTGCGAGTCGCTGGGGATTCCAGCGATCGATGTGCGGAGTTGCCTGGTGACCGCAGAGGCGCTTCGAGAGCGGTGGTGTGCCCGCGGGAATGATGTGGCAGTGGCACTGGCAAGCAAGGGCAGTGGCTGTTGGATGTCCGTTGTGCGCTTGGAGCACGATCAATCGATCAAGGTGATTGGCGAGGGTTGGAGCGATCAAGCAACAGTGCCTTCGCGGGTGTGCGCGCTGATTGCCGATGTGCATGCGCCCCCAGCGCTGCGATCATCGGCGGTGGAAGCGGGCGTGGAGGTGATGGATCCGCTGTTCACTGCCCGGGCTTGCTTGGCGGTGGCTGAGCGCCAGATGCAGTCGGGAGAGGTCTGCGACGCACTTGCACTTCAGGTGCGTTATCCGCGCGAGCCCGAGGCCGTGCTGAACTGGCGCGCCCGATATCCAAGCGGTGTGGACGCGCCACAACGCGATATCCACTGAAGTTCGCTCTTTTGCTGAAGGGGGGCGCTCTACAGGTCGACTCGATGCGGGATGGAACGCAACACAGCCACGCAAGGCAAGTCTGATCGTCCAGTGCTGCTGCTTGTCGGCGGGCTTGAGGTGCCGGCGCAGTGGGCTGCGTGCAGCGAGTTTGGTGTGGTGCCGCGCCTTGCGCGCTGCGCGGATTTGGCTGAGGCATCCGCATGGATTGCTTCGCACTGGGCAGATGTGGTCGTGATCGATGCGGCGTGCCTCGGAGCGGCGGCGCAAGGGACCGCTTGGTTCACGGCGCTTCGCGAGATTCGCCCGCATGCGGGTGTGGTGCTTGTGGGCGCACCGTGCGTGAGTCTGGGGGACACGACTGGCACGGTTGCCGCCCTGTTTGGCGCTGGACTGAGCGACTGGCTTGAACGCGAGCAGTGGGTGGCGGCCTGGTCGTCGGGTCGCGTCGCGCGATGGCTGCTCGAGAGTTCGCGGCGCCGCGGTCATGAGGAGCGTTCGCGCCTGATTGAGGGTGCATGTGCGCGGCTGACACAGGAGCGGCGCGGATTGGAGGAGCGACTGGGGAAAGCGTGCGCGGATCTGTCGAACGCGCGATCGGAGGCCGAGGAGCGGGCGGCAGTGGCGGCCATGCGAAGCGAGTGCACGGCAATCCTGTCGATGGAGGTGGAGCCCGCACCGATCATCGAGTGGAGCCTGCAGTATTTCGTGGCGCGCGTTGGTCCCACGAATGTGGCGTTGTTCCTCCGCGATGGCGAGCGATTCATCGTTGGCGGTTATGTGCGTGATGATCTGTCGCGGCGTGCCGCGGGCGGCATGCTCGAACACCTCTCGAGTGGTTGGTGCGACGGCATTGCAGCGCAGCGTGCAGTGGTGCGGATCGCGGATGGGATCGCAGTCGCTCCGCGCTGGGTGGAGTTGCAGGGTGTGCTCCCAGGGCGGACGGTGTTGGCGTTCCCCTGCGCTGACGGAGAGCTTGTGCGAGCGCCTGCCGTGGTGATCGCATTCCGCGATGGTCGGCGACCGTTCGGGCCTGATTTGGAGCGGGTCGGGCGCGCACTCGGTCCCGCGCTCGGCGGCGCAGTGGCTCGCGCACGGCGCATCCTCGGTCGCATGCAGCCGCAGTGGCCGCGTTCGCCGAAGGATCAGCCTTCGGATTGAGTTGGAATGAATGGGAGCGAGGCGGTTAGACGCTCGGCAGTGAGGCGAGCACAGTGACGCCGCCCACGACTCGCGCACCCTTCTGCACGCGGACCGTCGATGCGTGGGCCGCCGGAACGATGAGTTCGGTGGTCGATCCAAACTTGATCATGCCGAAGCGTGCTGCGCGTTCAAAGCGCTGACCAGGAACGACTGGACAGACGATTCGCCGTGCAATCGCACCCGACACCTGACGAACCCCAAGCCGCGTTCCACCCGTTGCCTCGAGCACGAGAAGATTGGACTCGTTGACCTTTGCGCTTTCGGTGGAGCGCGCGTCGAGGTATTGACCAGGCGTGTGGACAATCGACACGATGCTGCACGCGCACGGCATTCGGTTGATGTGCACATCGAGCACACTGAGGAAGATTCGAACCACCACCGCGGGACCTTGGGTCGCGGGATGCTGTTCAACCCGCTCGACTGCGGAGATCACGCCGTCGGCGGGGCTCACCAAATCGTTCGGATTGTCGGTGGCGGGGCGGCGAAAGGGCGGGTCACGGAAGAACGCCGCCACCGCAAGCCACACGATTCCCACGACGGAAATGAGCCACCAAGAGGGGCCGATGAGCAGAATGGTGGCAACGGCTGCGAGCGTGGCGAGCCCCCATTCGCGCATCCCGAAGACGCTGAGGATCATCCGTCGATGGACTTTCCGACGAAGTAGCCGATGCCGCCGGAAAGCCCCGTGCCCACAAAGAGACCGCCGAGCCAGATCATCATGTCGTCGCCGCTGATCATCCCCGCGAGCGCTGAGCCGCCTGAGGATCGCGTGCTGACCACGATGAGCGCCGCGACGATGATGGACACGAGGGCCCCCACCATCAAGCCGATGCCGAGCCCGCTCGACGCGCCGTCCACCGTCTCGGCCGCGATCATCACGGGCGATGCGCCACGCGCTGCAGCTGCTGCGCCAACCGTGGGTACTGCTGCGTCGGCATCGGCAAATGCCTCGGCAACGCCGTCATCGGTCGGCGCGAAGAGGTCGGTGTCGGCGGAGAGTGATCCACCACCGTCGAGTGAATCTGCACCGTCGTCAAGCAGCGCTGCGCTGATGCTTGATGCATCGGCATCGGCAGAGTCATCCAAGCCGCGACCAACCGGCTCAAGCGAGAGGTCGTCGCCGGCCATCGAACTGCCGTCCGCCGCCGCCGCACGCTTAGGCGGTGTGCGAGTAGGCACAACCATCGCCCCACTCATGTCGTTGAGGGCCATCACCGATCCAGAGTCGCTTGCGGGCGCGGGTGCGGCTGGCACTGCGCGCTTCGCTGTGGAGTCATCAAGCCCGAGGTCGAGATCCAAGCCGAGATCGAGATCATTCGAGGATCCGGACGCTTTTGGAGGTGGCGGGGGAGCGCCAAGTCCAGAATCGTCAAGGTCAAGCTCGATTCCGCTGCCCGACCCGCCCGAACTCGCTGGCGGCGGCGGGACCTGCGCAGGTGCAATTCCCGAATCGGCGAGGTCGAGGTCGAGAAGGTCTGGTTCAGAACCAACGCCGCTTCCGCCGGCGGTTGGTGGAGCGGGGGGGGCTGGGGGTTCGTCGTCGAACTTGAGTTCATCAAGAACGGCGCTTCCCGAGTTGTCGCTCAGGTCAATGTCCAGTTCGAGCGGCGGCGCGGGCGCGGGGTTGTCGTCTTCGAGTGCCAGTTCGATGTTGCCGAGGTCGTCCACCACTAGCTGGTCAATGACCGCCTTCTTGAAGTGGGTCACCTCGTGCATCTTGAACTCTTCCAACTGACCGGAATCGATCATGGCACGCAACTCCGACTCCGACTTCTGGAGTTTCGCAGCAGCCTCATCGATGGTGTAGAAGAGCTTGGCCATGAAAGCCCGCCGGACCTCATACGCTACGGGCGAAATGCCTTCCGCGCAAGGTGCAGCGTGCGTTGCCAAGCGGAGCGGGAACCTTCCGCGGCGGATCGAGAGGTGGTTTCGTGGGAACGCTCGCGACCTTCCTTGGCGGCGGCGGCGCACTGCATATGGGACTGTCGTCAGCGAGTTCATGCTGCAGCAGACGCAGGTCGTGCGCGTTTGCGATGCATGGCAGCGTTTCATGCGGCGGTTTCCAACGGTGGCAAGCCTCGCGAGGGCGCGCGAGCAGGATGTACTCGCTGCCTGGGCGGGGCTGGGGTACTACCGCCGCGCGCGCCACCTTCAGGCTGCCGCCAAGGACATGGTGCGGCTCCACCAAGGGACAGTTCCGCGTGCGCGCCACGAGTTGGAGGCTCTGCCAGGAATCGGTCCCTACTGCGCGGGGGCTGTTGCATCGATCGCGTTCGGTGCGCGCGAGGCGATCGTCGATGGGAATGTCGCGCGCGTGATCATGCGTGTGCATGGTCGCGCCGTGGACCTTTCAACAAGCGTGGGCAAACGCTGGGTCTGGCAGCGCGCGCAGGAGTATGTGGATGCGGCCACCAATCCGGGCAAGGCAAACGAAGGTCTGATGGAACTCGGTGCAACGGTCTGCACGCCGCGGGTGCCGCGCTGCGAGATGTGCCCGCTGAAGGTGTCGTGCGAGGCGAGGCGCATGCAGGCACAGCATCGCATTCCAAGGGCGAAGCCAACGCCAACACGCGCGCGCGTTCACCGAGCGGCGATCATCGCTGTCGCGGACGGATGGATTGCGCAGCGCGTCCTTCCGCAGCGAGGACTGTGGGCGCGACTGCCCTTTCCTCCGTTGGAAGAGAGTGCGCGACCACTTTCTGCCAAGGCACTTGCTGGAAGGATCGGAGTGAAGGCACGCGCCGTCGAGCGCTGCGGATCGTTCGTCTTCCAGACCTCGCACCGTGATGTGAACTTCGTGGTGTGGCGCGTTGATTCACCGACTGCGGGGATGTTGCGTCGTGAGGGGCGCGACGGCTGGTTCTGGCGGCGTGTTCGTGCGGTGAAGAAAGCGCCGTCGACCGGCGCGGTGCGGCAGATCCTGCAGTGCGGGGGTACGCTGCCGCTTCTGTCATGAGCGCGCCTCGCCGTCAACTCGGATCACGCGGTCGCCTTCGGCGATGTGCAATCATGTGCGCATTGCCGTGTGTCGTGCTGGGCTGTCAGTCGAAGGAGAATCCCGTGCTGTCGAACACGAGGTTCAGCGGCGAGCAGTACCCGCCGAACGCGCTCTATTCGCCCGAGCAGAACGCGCAGATGATCCAAGCGATGCAGGCGACGGCGAAGGGCATGCCTGTGAAGCCGCTGACGAGAGCGCCAGATGCAGTGCGTTGGTCCGATGTGCCCGCGGCAGCGAGTGATGCGATTGAGCGCGCGGAGATGGGGCTCGTCAGTTCGACGCTCGATGGCGACACATGGATCTTCGTCATTCGGACGCAGGGAGGCGGACCCGCCACGCTGACGGTCACGAAAAAGCCGGCGCCTGCGATGTTTCTCGCCACGGCGAAGGTCGGCACCTTCGGCGAGCGGCATGTGGAGGCGGAACGAGTCGTGCGCGAGTTCCGCATGGCGATGCGTAGGTACGGTGCGCTCGAGCGCCCGTCCTGATGGCGCCTGTGCACATGTGATTTGTTTTGCGCGCCCCGCGCATGCGCGGCGGGAGCGCGGCTGCGTTACTGCGGATGCTCGCGTCCGCCGTGGGCGCGTTCAAACGCATGCGCGATCTGCAGCAGCCGCGCGTCCGCAAAGGCGGGAGCCTGCAGCTGGATGCCGATGGGCAGCTTGGCGCCCGTCGAATCGTCGAAGCCGGCTGGAAGCGAAATGCCGCAGATGCCAGCGATGTTGGTGTTCACCGTGTAGACATCGCAGAGGTACATCGCCAGCGGATCCGTCACGCCACCGATCGGGAACGCGGCCGTTGGTGCCGTTGGACCGAGGATCGCATCGCACTTGGTGAACGCTGCATCGAACTCGCTCTTGATGAGTCGGCGTACTTGCAGCGCGCGGCGGTAATACGCGTCGTAGTAGCCCGCGCTCAGGACATAGGTGCCGAGCATGATGCGCCGCTGCACTTCCGCACCGAAACCTTCCGCGCGGCTTGCGGAAAGGAGCGCGTTCACATCGGAAAAACTGCCTTGCGCTCGGTGCCCGTAGCGGATGCCGTCGAACCGTGCGAGATTGCTCGATGCCTCTGCGGGGGCGATCACGTAGTAGGTGGAGATGCCGACATCCGTGAGCGGAAGTTCGACATCGACCAGTTGCGCGCCGAGCGCACGGAACGAATCGGCTGCACGGGAGAGTGCCGCGTCCACCGCAGGGCTGTTGCCCTTTCGATACTGCGCTGGAATGCCGATGCGCAGGCCGCGCATGGGCTGCTCGAGCAGCGGCAGCGGGTCCTCGACCGTCTCGGGCGCGCAGGTGGAATCCATCGGGTCGTCGCCGGCCATGACTCGGTAGAGGAGTGCTGCGTCCCGAACACTGTGGGTGATCGGCCCGATCTGGTCCAGACTGCTGCCGAACGCCACGAGTCCATGGCGAGAGATGCGACCGTAGCTCGGCTTGAATCCGACGACGCCGCAAAGCGCGGCGGGCTGTCGGATGGATCCGCCAGTGTCCGAGCCGAGCGCTGCGGCGCAGAGATTCGCGGCGACGGCCGCTGCGCTGCCGCCTGAACTGCCGCCAGGAATACGACTGGTATCCCACGGATTGCGAACGGGCCCCCAAGCGCAGGTCTCGCACGACGAACCCATGGCGAACTCGTCCAGGTTGGTCTTGCCGATGATGACCGCGCCCGCGCGCTCGAGGCGTTCAACCGCTGTGGCGTCGAACGGCGATCGGTACGCGCCCAGCATGCGCGAGGAGCAGGTGGTGCGTCCTTCGCGCGTTGCGATGTTGTCCTTCACGGCGATGGGAACGCCGGCGAGTTCGCCGACGGTTCGTCCAGCCGCGATGTCCGCATCGATGCGGTCTGCCGCTTGGAGCGCTGAATCCGCGAGCACCTCATGGAAACTGTTGAGCGTCTGGTCCACGGATGCAATGCGATCGATGGTGGACTGCACAACGGCGCGCGCAGTGGTCTCGCGGCGCGCGATCCTGTCGCGGATGTCGACAAGGTCGCCGCTCATGCGGAGTCTCCACCGAGGACCTTGGGGACCGCGATGAAATCGCCTTCGGTCTTGGGCGCGTTGGCGAGCACTGCGGCGGTGGAGAGCGCTTCGCCTGATTCATCCGCGCGGAGACGATTCCGCATGGGCAGCGGCTGCGCCATGGGTTCAAGCCCTGTGGTATCGACTGCCTGAAGCTGGGCGATGTGTCCGAGAATGGCGACGAGCGAATCGCGCACTGCAGGGAGGCGATCCTCGGAAATCGCGAGGCGCGCGAGGCGCGCCACATGACGGACATCGTTGACCGTGAGCGACTCGGCGGGATTGGACATTGGGGCGGAGTCTAGGGGCGTGACGAGAAGCGTTCGGCGGGAATGGGGTGGGCGGAATACCATCGACCGTTCTCCATGAACTCGCCCCGACCGAGCACCGCAGTCCGCCTGATCCGTGCGTTTCTCGCGGTCGGCTTTCTCTTCGGTTCCATTGCCTTGCTCGTGGTCTTCGCATGGACGCGCCCGCTGCCTGATCTGGCGGAGAATGCGGGGGCTGAACAACCCGTGGCGATCTTCCGAGTGCGGTCGGTCCAAGTGCCGCGGCAGTGGATGGGCTACGGCATCGTTCGTGCGTCCGACTCTGCCGATGTGCCGGCGCGGGTTGGTGGCGTTGTGCTGGAGGTGAATCGGTCTATCCGTGAGGGAGTTGCGGTTGAGGTGGGAACTTTCCTGCTGCAACTGGACGATCAGGATTTCCGCCGTGCGCAGCAGGCGGCTGAGCAACAACTGGCCGCGATCGATGCGCAGATGCAGTCGCTCGGCGTCGAGGAGTCCGCGCTTCGCGATCGAGTTCGGCTTGCGCAAGAGGAGCTTGATCTCGTCCGCGCAGACGAGCGGCGCGTTCGCGACGCGGTGCAATCGGGCGCGGCGGCGCAGCGGGAGTTGGATCGCGCGCGTCAAGGGGTGATCACGGTGGAACGCGCGTTCTTGCAGCTGCGTGAAGCAGGAGATCAAGTGGTTCCTCGCCGTGCCGCGCTGCTTGCGCAGAACGAGATGCAAAGCGCCATGCGTGACACGGCCATGAAGAATGTCGAACGCTGCCGAATCACATCGCCCATCGCAGGATCGGTCCAGCGATTTGACCTCGAGGTGGGCGAGAATGTTGTGCCAGGGCAAGTCGTGGCGCGCATCGTGGATCCGCGTCGGCTCGAGATTCCGATCCGCCTGCCGTCGTCGGCGCGCGGCTTCGTCGCGATTGATGATCCAGTGCAACTGGAGACGGTGGGGCAAGTGCCACGCCGCGTCTCGACGAAGATTGCGCGAATCGAACCCGAGGGCAACGCGCTGGAGCGGACCATGGTCGTTCATGTCGATGTGCCGCAGGTTGGCGATGCGGTCGGTCTGGCGCCGGGGGAGTTCGTCGAGGCGGCCGTCGACGCAGCGGATTCGAAGTCCTATTCAGTGGTGCCTCGCCGATCCGTGCGATCTGACCGAGTCATGGCAGTGCGCGATGGCAAGTTGGTGGGAACGCCCGTGATCGTGTCGCACTCGTTTGTCGGCCCGCTTGCTGGGAGCGGGGTCAGCGACACGGAGTGGGTGGTGCTGCAGGAGCCGCTGCCGGACGGGCTCGTCATCTCGATCGAGGGTGGTCGTAGTGTTGCGCCAGGAACGCGCGTTCGACCGATCGAAGCCGGCACTGCGGCTGCTGCTGCATCGGAGCCGGCACGGTCGACGGTCGGCGGCGAGGCAGAGGCACGATGATCGGCATCGTCCGCTTCTTCATCAGGAATCCGGTGCCATCCAACCTGATCACGATCGGCGTGATCGTTGGTGGACTGTTTTCCGCGTGGCACATTCGCCGCGAGTTCTTTCCCGACATCGAGCCTGACATGGCACGGGTGGTGCTGTCCTTTCCCGGCGCCTCACCCACCGAGGTCGAAGAGTCGCTTGCACGCCGTGTGGAGGACGTGGCGGTTGAGGTGGAGGGCGTGTCGCGGCTTGAGACTGTCATCTTCGAGGGGGGCGGGGCAATCATCGTGGAGTTCGATGACGGCGTCGATGTCCGAAAGCGGACCGATGACTTGCGGGACCGAGTTGAGGCGCTCACGGATTTGCCGACGGAAGCAGATCGCATCCGAGTGGTGGAGTTCGAGCCGAATCTGCCCGTGATCCAAATCAGTGTTGCGGGCGAGGTTGATCCGCAGACGCTGAAGCAGACGATCCGGCAAGTGTCCGACGACCTGAGGACCTTTGCCGGCATGGGGCAGGTGGTCGTGAGTGGCACGCGCGACGATGAACTTCGTGTTGAGGTGAACTTCGACGAGGCAGTTCGGCATGGTGTCTCCGTGACGCGCGTGGCAGATTCGATTACCGCCTGGATGCGCGAGATACCTGGTGGCACGGTGCGTGGGATCGATGGTGAGGTGAAGGTTCGCACGCTCGGCGTGGAGGAGCGAGGCGACCGAATTCGCGGGATCGTGGTCAAGGGCAGCGATGAGGGTGCGATCGTGAAGGTGGGTGACATCGCAAGGGTGCAGGAGGGGTTCGTCGAGGATGACATCGCGCGGCGTTTCAACGGCATGCCATCCGCGAACTGCACGGTGTTCCGCAAGTCGGGGCAGGATGCGGTGGACATGGCGCTGTTCGTGCGCGGCTATGTGGCGGCGCGTCGCGGCGAGCCGCTCGAGCCGACGATCAAGGAGCGACTTCTGGGGTCGCCGCGATTGCAGGGATACGAAGTCGGCGCATCGCGCGGTCCGCCGGGGGTGCTGATCCAGGCGCACAACGATCTCGCGCGGTTGATCGAGGGGCGACTCGAACTGCTCACCACCAACGGCTTGCAGGGCGGTGCACTGGTGTTTGTCGTGCTGCTGCTGGGACTTCATTGGCGCGCTGCGTGCTTCGTCACGCTTGGCATTCTCTTGGCAGTGCTCGGTGCACTGCTGGTCATGGACCTGACCGGGATCTCGCTCAACTTGCTGACGATGTTCGCGCTGCTGATCGCGCTCGGCATGTTGGCCGACGACGCGATCGTGTTCTCCGAGAGCATCGAGATCGAAGCGGCCCGCGGTGGCAGCGTCGAGGATCGAGTGGTTCACGGTGTGCGCGTGGTGATGTGGCCAGTGGTCGCGAGCGTGACCACAACGGTGGTTGCATTCGTTCCGCTGCTGCTGGTTCGCGGTCGGGTCGGCGACATCCTCGGCGAATTGCCCATCGTGGTTTCGCTCGCGCTGTTGTGCAGTCTTGCGGAGGCGATCTTCCTGCTGCCTGGACACATGGCGAGCGGGATTGCGCGTGAGCGGCGTGGTGATCCGACATGGCTGGATCGGAATCTTCGCTGGTTCGACCGCTGGCGGGAGGGCGTGATGTGGCCAAGGCTGGAGGGCGGGTTTGAGCGCGTCGCTCGTTGGTCGATTGACCGCCGTTACCTGACGGTGTCCATCGGGGTTTCGCTCTTCATCGTTTCAGTGGCATGTGTGGTCGGTGGTCGGTTGCCGTTCACATTCCTGCCGAATGATGACGCGGAAACCGCGGTCGTCGACATCCGCATGCCGCTCGGGGTCCCGTCGAGTGCGACCAAGGAGATCGGCGCGCGGGTGGAGCGATCGGCGCGCGAGCAACCAGAGGTGCGAGCGATCACATCGATTTATGGGGTCCGCGTGAACTACGAGACCGCGGTTGCCGACAACGCGTCGAGCAACTTGGCGCAGATCTTCATCGAACTGGCCCCTGTGGAGGAGCGAGAGCGAAGATCGGGCGACATTGTCGACTCGATCATCCGCGGTGCTGGACCGCTCGACGAGGTGGAGTCCCTGAATGTGCAGGAGATTTCGGGTGGTCCATCGGGCGCGGATGTGACCTACGAGGTGGCGGGCGACGGTGTCGAAGATGTCCGCGAGGTCGTGGAGGCGATCAAGTCGATCCTGATGGCGGTCGATGGGGTCATCAGCGTTGCGGACAATGACTTTGACGCACAGCCCGAACTGCAGGTGGAGCCGCACCCGGGTGCTGCCGCGATCGGGCTTTCCGGCGTGGAGATCGCGCGCCAAGTGCGCGGCGCGCTGTTCGGCATCGATGCGCACATCTTCAGCGACAACCGCGAGGACATCGATGTGCGGGTCCGCATGGACAGCGGCATGCGCTCGGCGGCGAACTTCGGCGAACGACTGTGGGTCATCACCCCGACGGGTTCTGCAGTGCCGCTGCAGGAAGTCGCCAAGGTGCGCGAGCGAACTTCGCCGAGTTCGATTTCACGCGTTGACAGGATGCGCACCATCGTCGTGACTGGCGATACCGCGCAGGGGACTCGGCCGGAAGGGGTGGTGGAACGCATCAATGCCGATGTGCGGGCGCTTGCGGCGAAGTACCCAGGGGTCGTGATTCGCGAGGGCGGCAGGCAGAAGGATCTGAACGAGGCATTTGCGGCACTGCCGTACGCGGCATGTGCGGCGCTGCTGATGATCTATGCGATCTTGGCATGGCAGTTCCGCACCTATCTTCAGCCAGTGGCAGTGATGGTGTCGATTCCCTTCGGCGTGATCGGGATGGTGTTTGGGCACCTGCTCTTCGATACGGACTTGACATTCCTCAGCATCATCGGATTGGTGGCCTTGGCTGGGATTGTGGTCAACAATGCCATCGTGTTGATTGACTTCGTCAATTCGGAAGTCGCAGCGGGCAAGGACCTGCACGATGCGCTCCTCGCGGCTGGGGCACGGCGGCTCCGTGCGATCCTGCTGACATCCGTGACGACAATCTTCGGCCTTGGCCCGCTCGTGTTGGAGCAGTCGTTCCAGGCGAAGTTCCTTGCACCGATGGCAATCACGATCGCGGGGGGATTGGCGAGTGCGACCGCGCTGACGCTGCTGCTGTTGCCTGCACTGATACTCATCCTCGAAGATTTCAAGCGGATGTTGGGGCGGAGTACAGGTTCGGCGGTTGATTCGATGAGCGGCATGCAACCAACTCATGAGGCGATCGATCATGGCTCGGCGACCTAAGCGGAGTGGACTGGTGGCGGGGATCGACCTTGGAGGGACCAAGGTCACCTTCGGCATCGTGAACGCGGACGGCAAGGTGTTGGCCATGGACAAACGGAAGACGAAGGCCACATCGGGCATGGAGGGGGTTCTCGACCGCGTGGTGGACGGGCTTGAGCGCGCATGCAAGGACGCGGGATGCGAAGTTGGCGAGCTTGATGCAGTGGGGATTGGTGCGCCCAGTGCGGTCGACTTCGATGAGGGCGTGGTCATTCATGCGGGGAACCTCGGCTGGAAGCATGTGCCCCTCCGTGCGCTGCTCGAGGATCGCCTCGACCTTCCCGTGCTCGTCGACAACGATGTGAATGTCGCCACTTGGGGTGAGTGCACTGCGGGTGCTGCTCGCGGATGGTCCGATGCGCTCGGCGTGTGGGTGGGGACGGGGATCGGCAGCGGGCTGATCTTGGGCGGAAAGGTGTGGCGAGGCGCGTTTCACACTGCCGGAGAACTCGGGCAGATGGTGCTGCAACCGCGCGGTGGGCTGGGTCGGCGCACGGTCGAAGAACACTGCAGTCGCCTGGCAATGATCCGCTCGATGGAAACGCTGATCGGGAGCCATCCGCAGAGTCGCATGCGGGCGGTTTTGTCGCGCACGTTGGAGGATGGTCCCGTGGGCAGTTCCGTGATTGCCGATGCGTACCGCGCTGGGGACGAACTTGTGCTGCGCGTGGTCGATGATGCGGCTGATCTGCTTGGGCTGGCCATCGCCAACGCCGTCACGCTGCTGTCCGTGCGTGGCATCGTGCTTGGTGGCGGTGTGACCGATGCCATCGGCAAACCGTTCGTGGACCGCGTGCGTGAGTCTTTCGAGTGGCATGTGTTCCCAGCCACGCTGCGAAAGTGTCGCCTCGTGGCGGCAGAGTTGGGCGATGCTGCGGGGATTGTCGGTGCGGCGGCGCTCGCGCGTGCGCACATCGTCGGCGGCGGTTGATCGACGCGATCAGGCGTCGACGAGCGGATGCCTGTCTGCTTTCGACAATGTGAACGCGGTGCCGGCGGCGGCGCGCGCAAGGCGTTCGGCGAGTCGCGGCAGATACCCGCGTTCACTCACCGTGTGACCACTGAGCAGCAGTGAGCATCCTTGGCGCAGTGCGGCGAGTTGTTCATGATGTCGTGCTTCGCCCGTGAAGAAGAGCGTGGCGCCTGCCTCGAGCGCGCTGCGCATCAAACCCATGCCGGCGCCCGCGCACACCGCCACCACTTCATGGCGTTGACCGTCGCTGCCCGCAACAAGCGCTGCCTCGAGTCGGCGTGCTGGGAGATGACGGCGCAGGCGCTGCGCGATCTCGGCTGTCGTTTGCGGTTCACTGAGGTGCACGGCGCGCCCCTGACCTTGATAGGCGTTCGGCTGGGCAGTCAGGGTGTGCACTTCGATTGCGGGCGTTTCATATGGATGCGCCGAACGCGCCGCTTCGAGTGCTGCGGGAAGCGCCCGAGCCCCACACACCATTTCGAGTCGCGACTCAGGGACGCGTTCGAGCCGTCCGCGGCGACCGACCCGCGGCCGCGCAGATGCACTGCCGAAGAAGGTGCCTTCCACCACGGCGCTGGTCGAGCACTGCGAGTACGCACCGATGCGCCCAGCGCCCGCCATCGACATCGCGCCGCGGATGCGTTCCACAGCATCGCTCGGGGCGAAGATGACGATCTTGAACGCCTCGTGCCCAGGCAGGGAAGTGCTCGGCTGAAGTGGGCGGACCAGCCCATCGCCGATGCCCTCGATCAGCCAATCATTGATGCCGCCGGCGACCGCATCGAGCGCTGTGTGCGGAGAAAGGATCGCCACCCCCTTGAGCAGCAGCGCCGCGATCGCCCCTGTGGCGGCATCCTGCCGAACAATTCGCTTGATCGGATCGAAGATGGGGGGGTGATAGGCGACGACCGCGTGCACCCCCAGATCGAGCGCTTCTGCGGCAACTTGGTCGGTCAGGTCGATGGTCAGCAGGACGCGCTCGCAGCGGGCTTCCGCGTCCCCCGCGAGGAGTCCGACATTGTCCCATTCGGCGGCAAGCGACGGCGGTGCGACCTGCGCGAGTGCGCGGGCGAGGTCTCCGACGCGGCGAGCCTTCCGTGGCATGTCTGCACGGTACCTGCCGTCGGGATTTCATGCATCCTGAAAGTGAAATCCCCTTGCGGAAACCTAGACTCTTCATCCATGGTTCACGGAACGCAGGCGGGTTCGGTTCCCGAACAGTCCAAGCGATCGGAAGATTCCAGTTCAGGTGCAGCGCAGGTGCGCAAGCATTTCGTGCTCGACACGAATGTGCTGCTCCACAATCCGCAGTCTCTCTTCAAGTTCGAGGAGCACGAGGTGGTGATCCCGCTCGCCGTGCTCGAGGAACTCGACACCTTCAAGAAGAACAATGATGAGAAGGGGCGGAACGCGCGGCAGGTGATCCGATCGCTCGATCGCTTGCGTGGCATGGGACATCTCTTCGATGGTGTCGTGTGGAACGACCAGGGCGGTTCGGTGAAGGTGGTCCGACTGAAGCCTGCGGAGTCATTCGACCTCGACCTCGCCATCGCCGACAACCGCATCATCGCGGTCGCCCATGCGCTGAACGCAGCGGGGCTGCGCACGATTTTCGTGTCGAAGGACATCAACGCGCGAGTGAAGTGCGACGCCATCGGCGTCACCGCCGAGGATTTCGAGGCGGACCGCGTGGATGCCGATTGGCTCGACACGGGGTTCGTCGTCAGTCGCGTCCCGCGCGACCTGATCGACGATCTCTATTCCGAACGGCAACTGCCCATCAGTCGGTTGGAGGCGGTGCCCATGGCGATCCCGGTGGTGGAAGGGGAGCCGCAGGGCATCCTTCCGAACCACTTCGTGTCGCTCATCGACGAGGGCGATCCATCGCATACGGGACTCGCGCGGCGACTTGGTGATACGGGGCACCTGATCCCCGTCACGGGCCCGCGCAAGCCCATCTACGGCGTGATTGCGCGAAATGTGCAGCAGACGATGGCGCTTGACCTGCTGCTCGATGACGATGTGAAGTTGGTGACGCTGATCGGACCCGCGGGACCGGGCAAGACGCTCATGGCGATCGCGGCAGGCATGCACAAGGTGTTCAAGGAGGAGCGGTTCGACAAGTTGCTTGTCGCGCGGCCCATCATGCCGCTCGGGCGGGACATCGGCTACTTGCCTGGTGACAAGGATGAGAAGTTGTCGATGTGGATGCAGCCGATCTTCGACAACATCTCGTACCTGCTTTCCACGCGCGGCGGGCACACCAGCAGCGAGCCCGACAGCAAGTCGACGGAACAGCGCATCGACCAGTTGGTGGCATCGCGGAAGCTGGTGCTCGAGCCGATCACCTACATCCGCGGGCGGAGCATCCCCCACCAGTTCATCATCGTGGACGAGGCACAGAACCTGTCACCGCACGAGGTCAAGACGATCGTGTCACGCGTCGGCGACGGCACCAAGATCGTCCTGTGCGGCGACATCCGGCAGATCGACAACCCCTACCTCGACGCGTCCAGCAACGGCTTGTCGCATCTCATCGAGCGCATGAAGGGTCATCGCATCGCAGGTCATGTCACCCTCTCCAAGACCGAGCGCAGCGAACTCGCCAGCATCGCCGCTGAGATGCTCTGACACTTCCTTCGCGGCATCCTGCCGCGGAGCGACGAGCGCGTTCGTGAACACCTGCGTCTTCGCGATGCACTCCAGGTGCTCATCCGATGGAACGCTGTCTGCGACGATGCCGCAGCCCGCGTGATAGTCGATGTCCCAGCGGTCGCCGGCGTCGAGCGTCAGCCGTGCCGTGCGGATTGCAACGGCGAAGTGAGAACTTCCGCAGCGGCTCGCCATGCCGATCGCGCCGCAGTACGCGCTGCGCGGTCCTGCCTCGAGCGCATCGATCACCTGCATGGCGCGCACCTTCGGCGCTCCCGTGACCGAACCAGGCGGAAAGCACGCCGCGAAAGTCGCGGACAGCGGCGTGCCCCGCGGCAGCGTTCCCGAGACTTCGGCAACGGATTGCAGCACGGTGGCGTGACGCTCGATCGTGCGCGGCTGGCAGACATGCACTGATCCGATGTCGCAGATGCGTCCGAGATCGTTGCGCATCAGGTCGACGATCATGTGGAGTTCCGCTGCATCCTTGCTGCTTGCGCGAAGTTCTTCAGGATCGTGCCCCGCGGGGCGCGTGCCCTTCATCGGGCGCGTGGAGATGCGGCGGGATGCGCCATCGATCGACAGGAAGAGTTCGGGGCTGAGCGACAACAGTGCTGTGTGATCGTCGAGTTCGAGAAACGCGCCGTGGCGCGGGGCGGCGGTGGTCAGGGCGTGCAGCGCGAGTGCGCGCGGCGAGCCAGCGATACCCGCGCGAAACCCGCGGGTGATGTTCGCCTGGAAGATGTCGCCGGCGAGTATGTACTCGCGTGTGCGTTCCACCATGGACTCGAATGTTGCACGGCCTGCAGCGCCATCGATGTCGAGCGAACGGCGCAGCGCAAAGCGCTGCGGCTTGAGCGCCGTCCTCACATCGATCCATTCATCGGGGCCGTCGCCGACTGCCTCGCCGACATCGAACCACCGTCCCGTCGTGTGGCAGTGCACGGCGGCGCGAGGGACATCGCACAGCACCGCATCGGGCCAGAGCTGGCCAGCCGAAAGAGATCCAGCGCCATCGCGCAGCCGCGCGGCGGGTTCCAACATCGCGCCGCACTCATAGCCGACGAAGCCGATCCATCCGCCAGCGAAGGGCAGCGTCACCTCATCGCAGCGGATCGGTTCGCAGGGTGTGCCGACATGGTCGAGTGCCGCGGCCAGTTGCGTTCGCCCGTGCTGCCGACGGTTCACGCGAAGGCAGTCGCGCCGCGGCGCAAACACGCTGAATCGTGAGTGTTTGGTTGGTGCCCCTCCACTCACAAGGGACAGCAGCGGCAGGTCCCTGCGCCAGCAGCGCATGACGCGCAGCGGGGAGCATCGCCACCGCAAAGGGCGTACCAAGTGCGCGTTGGGCATGGGCGCATGGTAGGAACGGCTCGCGCGAACGGTCGCCGCACCTCGCCCCAATTCGGAGGGGAGTGATCGCTCGCTAGACTCCAAAGTCCCCTTGAGGAAACAAGACATGCCAGCGATGACCACCCGTCGTACGAAACCTTCCCGCACGCAAGCCTCGCGAAAGGGCTCATCGAAGAAGGTCCGCGTCGTGGCGGGCGCGCGCGGCCGTGGCACCAAGCGCGTCTACTACTTCGGTGCCGCGAAGACCGAAGGGCGCGTGGATCAGAAGATGCTGCTCGGTGGAAAGGGAGCGAATCTCGCGGACATGACATCGATCGGTTTGCCCGTTCCGCCGGGGTTCACCATCACCACGGAGGCGTGCGCGGAGTACTCGCGCGGGGGGAATCGTCTGCCGAGTGGGCTCATGGAGGAGGTGCGCCGCAACATCACGCTGCTCGAGCGGGAACTCAGCAAGAAGTTTGGCGATCGGCGGAATCCGTTGCTGGTGTCTGTGCGCTCTGGCGCGGCGGTCAGCATGCCCGGCATGATGGATACGGTGCTGAATCTCGGGCTGACCGATGAGGTGGTGGCAGGCTTGGCCGCGTCGACTGGCAATCCGCGATTCGCGTACGACGCGTATCGACGGCTCATCAACATGTTTGGTGATGTGGTGATGGGTGTCGATCATCATCACTTCGAGCATGCGTTCAATGCCGTCAAGTCGCGCTACGGGGTCACCGAGGACACGGCGGTGCCGGAGGATGGGCTGAAGGAACTGTGCATTGCGTACCAGTCGGTGTATCGGCAGCATGTCGGCGAGCCGTTCCCACAGGATCCGATGCGCCAGCTCGAGCAGGCGGTGCAGGCAGTGTTCCGCAGTTGGAATGGTGAACGCGCTGTGGCGTACCGCCGCATCAATGAGATCAAGGGTTTGGTGGGCACGGCGGTCAATGTCCAGGCCATGGCGTATGGCAACATGGGCGATGATTCAGGGACAGGGGTTGCGTTTACCCGCGATCCATCGACTGGTG
>SXGQ01621491.1_pt1 | contig 18481 bp, 17 predicted proteins | sample 3178371 | NCBI WGS metagenome assembly SXGQ01 (sample SAMN11356859, study PRJNA531348) | freshwater metagenome | isolation source: freshwater sample F1-20 | place: China: Fuxian Lake, Yuxi | collected 2017-12-25 | reverse complement strand
TTTCTCATTATATTTCTCATTACATTTTTTAATTTTATACATACCTGTGTATTCTATATAAAAATCGTAATCAATCAAATAAAAATCACATCTTTTTTTAGAATTTGGATATGACTTTTCATATTTATATGGAATCTCATTATCTTTTAGAAATTTAGCAATCATAAACTCACTGGAACTTCTACAAAGATGATTGTTATAATATCTCATGTAACCAAATTTTCCTTTTATACTTGGATTGATAGACATTAAATATTCAAACATTTTTTCATAAGTAGTTTTATAGAAATGTGATACTATAACTTTTCTTATTTTTAAAACAATTTCAGTTATACCAAAATTATCAATTAAATAGTCTATTAATTTAAAGTAATCTTTGAAAGATAATAAGAAAAGAACATCTTCCTCATTTTTGTAAGTGTTGGATTTGATAAATTCATCTACCCATTTTTCACCATAAATTCTTTCATAATATGATGGTCTACCATGATCATATTCATAATTCTCAACAAGAAATGAATACATTTCTTCTATACGAGTATTGTATATTTCACATAATACTGAATATTGTAATCTATAACTTATATGAGATAAAGTTAAATTATCATTTATAAGAGTTAATATCATATCTTTATAGTTTTCAAAAGATAATAAATACCTAATATCTTCCTTATCTTTAAAGGCTATAGACTCTATATAATTTTCTAACCAAAAATCACCATATTTGTTTTTAAAAAAATCTATGGATCTAGAATCTTTATTATCAACTCCATTATATTCCGATTTCATCAAAGACTTTTGCCATTTCTGTTGACGTTCTAGCCAAACTTTTTGACCTTCCTCGGGTCCATATTTGATAATACACTTTTCTAATGAAAATGTTGATTGTCTATCTGATAATTTTATTTTAGATTCTTCTAAAGAAAATCCCTTATTTAACCAATAGTTTATATTATTACTTCTTTTTGATGATACAATCTCTCTAAAATTGCTGTCATTTTTTATTTTTGTATAATATATTTCATTGCTATTTTTTTGAAATTCTTTTGACTTTATTATAGAATCATCCAACGAAAAACCTCTTTCTATCCAATATTCTTTATTCATTTTTCGTTGAGATTTTATTTTATATTTAGATTCATCCAAACTAAAACCTCTTTTTATCCAAAAATTTATATTCATAGGAGATGTCTCAACATCTTTTATGGTCGGTAATCTTTTTATTTTAGCAGTTTCATCATCCCAGCCTCTACTAGTCCAATATACAAGAGTTTTTTTACCAAATTTTGGCATTCCTATCAATGACTTCATTTTCACATTGAATGAAGTTGCACCACATTCAAAATTAAAATTTTGAAATAGATTTAAAATCTCGTCCTTTTTATTTGGGTGAAAATCAGTTAAATAATTCTCTAATTGATTTTTGTTTTTTAATATATTGCTCATATAAAGAATAATTATTTTCTTTTATATATTCAATATATTTATTTCCCTCACCCATTACTTCCAAAAATATTTGAAATTCATCTATATTTAGACTTTCTATTGAAAATTTTATTTCAATTTCAGTTCCTTCAATAACAGATTTTCCATTTCCGTTATTACCGACTAATAATATTAGTTCTCCTTTTTCTGTATTTAGTTTTACAACTTGTTCATTATTTCCAAATGATTTAAATCCTCTAATTCCGATTTCACTAATCAGCATAATATAAAAATATTTTTTAATTATACTAATTTTATTGAGGTAAGTTTGAGCTAGTTGCTACTATAATTTGATCAGGATCTATCTCATCCAATACAAACTTATTAAAGTCTTCTTCATAATATGAAACATATTTTTCAAAATCAACTTCATCTATTCTTTTAGATATTTCTTCATATGGAATCAGTCTTTTTAATATAGATTCTAATAAATCTTTATAACCATCCCATAGTTCTATTTCACTCCCTAATTTTTCCTCAATTGAACTATCAGGTGTTAAAACAATTTCCTTATCTGAATAAAAAATAGTGCCTTCGTAAAATTTACCTTCTAAACTAAGGTTAATTAGTACTAAGACACCGTTTTCATACTTACCCATATAATCTACTATATCGGCTTTAATTTCCATCTAAAATTGAATTAATTTTTTTATCTCTATTAATTTGATCATTATCTAATAAATAACCAGAGTTTATTAATGTACACATTATAGATTCTGCCATATCTTTTCTACCATCAGAGAAGCAATAAAGCATATCTTTATAATAGTTGTGTATTTGTTGTCTTTCTTCTTTATCTTCTAATTTATGTAATTTATCTAAGTCTAAAAAATATTTGTTAATATTCATTACATTTTATTAAATTTTATCATCGATAATAAATTCAATTTTCTTAAATCTATTATCTAAGTCTGTAAAGATAATTGAAACTCTATCAACATCTTTAAACTCTTTTGATTCACCAGTAAACTCATTCACCATTACATCTTTTTTGTAAATAATATCAATACCTGGCTCTTCACCTAAAAATCTTCTCATATCTTCTTTAATCTGAGTAAGTTTCCAATCATCTATTTTGAAATTAATTTTAGAGATATAGTCTCTAATTGCTATTTCTTTCATTGAACTCATAATCTTTATTCTTTTTTTAAAATCTACCACCTCTGTCTATGTAGTAAGTGTTTTGTTTTTCTATTATTTCAAAGTTTTCGTGTAATCTCTCACACAGAGTTAGATACATACTTAAATCATTTTCATCTAAGTCGAACCATTCACCATTAAGTCTTTTATTTCTAAACTGTTTATGTAAATTAGCTTCAATTTTAGTACCCCATTTTGAGTGAAATACTTGAATTATTGAGAAATCTGAAACATTACCTGTTCTAAATTCTTTAATTCTTTCTTCTACTTTTCTTCGAGTATGTCCTATTTTATAGTATCTCTTACCATCTATCTCAGAGCTTATTAAATAAACATTTATCATAAGGTATATATTTACACCTCATGATCCTATCGATAGATTTTATTTATTTTTTCAATTCTTTTTTTATGTTTATTACCAAACGTAACATTCCACTTTCCAATTACTACATTGTTGTAACTGATAGTTGTACCAGTTTTACAAGAAGAACCAATTGGCATGGAATATACCCTTTTGTGTTTCGATCCACTAATATTCCATTGTGTATAGGTTATAGTATTATTCAATTTATATATCTTATCTATTTTAATTTTTCGATTAAAAGCTTTAGAACCATCAGGACCATTTGGAAACCAATATTCCTTATGATAATCTAATTTTGGTTTTGACTTTCTGCTAAAAAAATCCTTAATTCTTTTTATAAGCTTTATAATAATATTCATATACTTTTATGTAATTTATATTTACTGGTACTTTAATCGGATTAATGTTTAATTTATAAATATGATTAATCTTTAATCTTCGAAAAGCCGAATTTGTGTTAGACTTTTTATCACGATTCCATCTATAATCAAATGTTTGACGTATAAAAAAATCTTTAATCCATCTTATCAATTTCATAACTTTTTAATATTCATTTCAGAAGTTGATTTACTCGATTGTGTAGAACCACCATATACAAAATCCATATAAAGTAGACCTCCGGTTGGACCATTATAATCCTCATGTTCCGTTATATCCATTTCTTTATATTCTTCACCTTCAAGTATATTATCAATTTTTCTTTGACGATTTTCAGCTTTAACTTCAGCTTTAATTCTTTCCATTGTTTCTTCAGAAGTTCCACCTGGTGAATTCATAGGTTGAACACTAACTAAATCTAAACCGATTGTTTGAGCAACAATTTTTTTAGACATTGGAAATATACTTGGAAAGTCATTAGATGTTTTATCAGTTGAAAGTGTATTTTTTTCAACTTCATTATTAGAGTGCATCTCTGCATATTCAGACATCCATTGAGCTTTGGAACCAGTCAAACCTGCTCTTTCTAAAATAGGTGCCCATTTTTTCATTATATCTTCTCCTTTTGGTTTTTCCATAAACAAAAAAACTTTTCTTTTTATAGAAAAGTTTTACTTAAATGTTTATAACCCATATTCGATTATTAATTGATTAAGAACTCGATCTTCATCAACTATATCTCTCTTAAATTCATCTTCAAACCAACAAATCATATCTAATAAATCTGCCTTATCTTCAACTTCTGGATATTTTTCTTTTATCTTAGTAATTATGAAATCAATATCATCTTCTCCATATGCTGGTATTCCAGTTTCTTCTCTTTCTTCTGGTGACATATCCTTCCACTCTCTATTAGTATCAAAACCTTCGTTATATTTTCTTAAATATTTCATAGTTTTATTTTATTTTTAAGTTAAAGTAAACCCAATAAGAACTAGGTTTAATACCAAATTGTACTTTATCAGACCATTTTTTAGTGATAATCCAATTATTAAAGTTTGTTTTTAAGTTTTGAAATTCACCACTATCTAATTGACCATTATCCCATTGTCCGATACCTTGATATCCAATTGAAATAACTCTATCACTAATACAAACCTTAGATTTCTTTTCAAAGAAACCAGGATTGAAATCATTCAAATCTTTTTTGATTTTACCAATTGTTAATAAATCACCATAAGTGAAATTAACTAAGTTCTTTTTAAGATTATAAGCTGATTTAAGTTCTAAACCAAGTAACCATTTAATAACACCACCAGTTAATTTAAAATGTCCGATTGGTTGATAGTTTCCATTGAAAATACCATATTCAAATTGACCATCACATTTAATACCAAAGTAAAGTTCAATCTCATTTTTATCATAAGAAATAAGATCAACATATCTACTAAGTGAGGCAAATCTTTTAAAGATAGTTTTAACATCTTCTGATTGTAAATCATAATGATAGTAAAAAAGATAATCATCCGGAGATTTATCTAAATTAACAGGTACATCTTTTTGACCGAGAGCTGTTAAAGATTTAAGGAAAGAAGTGAAAACTCCTTTACCAGACATAGTTATATCAGCCTCTGTTAATGGTTCTAAATCAGTAGAGAAATCAACCACAGGATCTTTTTCTTCAATGCCACTATTAATAAAATCAGAAATTAAAGAAGACATTTCTGATTGTGTTTTTTCATCTAAAATATTGATTGCGTTTGCTAATCTAATATCTGAAGATATATCATTTAATGTTTCTTCACCTTTAATATTAAAGTATCTATTTACAATAGATTTAAGATTAGATAATTTCTCTTCATCATCTTTATATAAATCATATAAATGTTCAACCCATTCCCCCAATGAATTAAAGTCTTCTTTTGATTTTGCTTCAAAATTTTCTTTAATAAATTCTAAATACTTTTTAATCATTATCTATATATTAAATTTATAATCCATATAAACTTCTATTTGTGTTGAAGTTTTGTGAAACATCTGAGGCACTTAAAGCAGAACTATATAATCTAACTATTCCAACTAGTCACCTAATTTAAATAGGTTTGAGAAGCTCCTATAGCAGTTCTTATAGCATCTCCGATTGATTGAGCGATTGTTCTCTTGAAACTAACTGACTTCGGACCTGAAAAATTTGATACTCTTCCTAACATAATTAACTAAATGGACTTATTTGTCCTAATACTTGTGTCCAACTTGATGAGGTTCTAATGAATGTGAATTCAATAACATCTACTTTATTTGTTGAAACGGAATAAGTACCACTTGCCCATTTAATACTTTGTGTAACTCCATCTATTTGAACAACAGTTGGTGAATAACCAGTACCACCTTGACTTATTATAATAGTTGCTGTTATCGCTCTGTTATTTGTCGATGGTACGTTTGCGAACTTAGCTGTATAATTAGTTGATGCGGTACCATGATACCAAATAGAACCAGTAGTAAAATCATATGTGACAACAGATGCCGTAGCACCGGTTGGTGTTGAGTTTATAATTTCAATCACCTCTCCAAATTCTGATAAACCAATTGATGAGAAAGTACCAGTTAATGTTAAACTATCACCAACGGATGTTCCTGATGTCCCAGCAGTTCCTGAAGATCCTTGTGTTCCCGAAGTTCCCGATGTTCCAGCAGATCCTGCCGTTCCACTTGTACCAGACGTACCGTTTTCACCAGAAGTACCAGCTGAACCAGATGTTCCAGATGTTCCAGAAGTACCTGAAGTACCAGCAGATCCAAAGAACGTACCATCAACACCCGATGTACCAGCAGTACCAGAAGAACCACCCTGACCAGATGTTCCACTAGTTCCTTTAAGAGAATCAAAAAATGCTGTTTCACTACCAACATTACCATTATCTGTCCAAACCTCATAAGCACTTCTACCATCATCTCCCTGAGGACCTTGTACACCAGTAGAACCTGTAGCACCAGTTGGTCCAGTTGAACCGGTTGGTCCGAATACATTATTTTTTACATATTCCTCTATTTCTTTACTTATAAACAATGGTTGTTTGTTTTGTAAAACATCCAAAGCTGTTCTTAATTTACCAATAGATAGACCGGCTTCATTATTAGAAGAAAAACTAATAACAATTACTTTATCAGAATGTAAACTTACTCTAATATTATTAGCATAAACACTAATACTTTTAACAGAGTATGGGTTTATTGTATAAACAACGATACCATCATCACCGTATATTTTTAATACTCTATCACTTCCCGTAAGTGGTCTTATAAAATTATCATAACTGAAACTCATTATCTATCCTTTTATTTTTTAAATAATATCAATGTTAACAAATACACCATCTAAATAGTTAAGTGCGATATCAGAGAAGTCAAATGTTAACGTGTAACTTCCTGTTGCTGTAATAGTTGTAACTGATGATTCCGATGATGTGATAATTAAGTTTGAATCAACATAACTCATAGTACCATCTCTATTATCTAATATTTTATCAATTAGTATTTGACCTAATTTAGATTTACTTATCGAAGTTGTTCCATATGTCGCTAATTGAATTGAAGTTGAGAAAGTATAACCATAACTTGTATTATATGGAACACTAGCAGTAGAACTATTAAATTCAATATAACTTCCAGTTCCAGAAGAACCACCAACTTGTGAGAAGAAATAAAGAACCGGATCTGAAGAATCATCTGGAACAGAATCAATATCAACATTTGGATTATCTATAACATAATTCAATAGTGATTGAGATTGAGCTGCTTGAGTAGCCGATATAAATTGAAATAATAGAGTACTAAGTGTTGAATCATCAATAGTTAGTATTCTACCTTCTCTCTCAATTGAGTTTATATCAACTAAATTTAGATAAATTAAAGGTCTTGGTGGTGTAGATTTGTCATTAAAAACAATTGATTCACCAACAACATGACTTTTAATATCAGAAGTCTCCAATCCAGTAAATGTAGTAGCTGTTTGATTAACAGTATCACTAAAGAATGTATATGTATCATCAATTACCGCAACCATAATATCTAAATAAACAGGGTAGTTAGCATTTGGATTTGTCAAATAAAGTTGTTTTACTCTATTTGTCGAATTACCAGTTAAAGTTAATAAGTGTGAAAATGAGTAAACTTTACTTAAATTATCATAGTAACTATACTGAACATAGTTATCAGTTTCGACAACTGATTTTGTATCGTAAACAGCTTTTATTGAAAGAAAAGTAGCATTATCTCCTAATCCTAAATGATTTAACAAATAATTAGTTTGTCCTTTTTTAAGAATAACTCTACTTTTTAAAATTTGTTTATATGGTATTCTTAAATCAGAAAGCATTAATCTCTCTCTAATGTTAGAACCTTCAGTTGCTATGAAATCACCACCATTTGTTTTAATATATTGACTATTTGGTCCGAATAAAGAACCGCCACATACTACTCCCATATTTAGTTTTATATTTTATGTATATATTAAAATATAAAACCGACATTTATTTTAAATCTGTAATTTCAACTCTATATCTTTCAGATAATACAGTAGAAGTATTAGAAATTCTAGTAACAACAATTTTTTTACCTTTATTTAAACTAAAATATGGTTTATTCGATAGCATCGATTGTGTTGCGCTATGTAAAATCATTGGTAATGATGCTGTAGTTCCAAAACTTTTTAAACTTAAATTATTACTAACATCAATTGAAATATATGAACTAGTTGATCCAACAACTGATGAGACAGTGTATTGACCCGAAAAATCATATACTGAAGATGTACCAACAAAAAAGTTATTCAACACTAATGTATCACCAGATTTAATTGAGTTATAAATTAATTGAGTACTTCCTTCAAATGGAACATCAATAACTGGTCCTGATTTTAACGTCATAGTTTGATTAAAATCAATATCAAAATTGAAATCTTTCCATAAATATGATGAATTTTGTGATCCTCTAGTCAAGTTGTAACTAACTGGTAAATCTATATTACCAACAAGTAAAACTTGTGTAAGAGCAGTTGTTGTACCAACTATATCAGAATTTACATAAATATCCATTTTTTTATTTTGAGATGATGTTTGTGTTGGTTGAATAAAAAACTCAACAGATTGTTTGTAATCTAAATCTCTACTTAAATAAATAGTCAATTTATCATTATTAGGAAGTGTAAATGGAACTTCATCGTTATTTGAAACATAAACTAACCAACTCTTATTAGTCGGAACATCTAAACTTAGTGGAATTATACCAGTAGCACTATATAAATCAGTAGTTTTAACATAATCAACTTTATTATAAAGTGGATCAATACTATCTAATGTTATATTTGGTGGTGAACCAGGTAGTGTCGTAACACTGATTGTATCAGATGAAACGATTTGATTAGTAGCATATAATCTAAGTAAATCATTTAAACTATTAATTCTTGAGTTAATAATATTCAAATCTGTTTGTGAATACAATAAAGATTTTAAATCCTGAAGATCGGCTCTTAATTGATTTTGCTCAACTAAAATATTTAAAAAAGAATCATTAACAGATGACAATCTTTGCATTGCCTTGTTGAATAAATTCATACTAAACATCGAATTAATTGCCTCTGGATTATAAGTATCTTGTATATTATCATTAATGATATTAAAATTCAAATTTAAACTAAAAGCAAATGAAGTACCATCTTGATCACTTGATGAAACTAACTTTTTATAAGTAGGAAATTTTATACCAACTTCACTTGGTAATAAATTATTTCCAGGATTATCTAAAAATGAAATACCATATAAGTTTGTAAACGTATTACCCTTATCATCTTCAACTGTATAATACCAAAGAATTGCATTAAATTCAAAATCACTTGGTGGTGTATTATTAACTTCTAGTGCGTTAAATTGTTCAAAATTAGTAATAACTCTACTTGCTAAATTCATTTTAACATAATGACTTGTGTTAAAATCTAATGTAATACCATCCATACCAGATGTATCAACAGTTGGATTATTTATATCACCATTTACTCCAAAATAATCACCACTTCTTCTTAATGTATCACCAGTAGATGTTTCATATGTAAAATCTAACGTATCAAATTGACCAAAATACGAACCTGGATAGTTTGTCGGTGAGCTAACAATTGGTGATGTAAATGTTTCTGCACCCATTATTTCAGCTTGATATTGACTTGGAACTATTGGAAAAACTAAATTTGGTTTATAGTTAACATCATACATAGTTCTAAATAAAATATCAGGAGTCGCACCTGTATGATCTGGAATGTGAGCATAAACCTCTGTATAAGATCTGTTTGCTTCTTGAACATTTGAAACACCATTTATTTCACCAACATATTGAATAAGTCTATGATATACTAATTCTGCTTGACCAGAAGATTCAGATTGAGTACCTAATTGACTTGCTATATCAACAACTATTCTTTGACCTCTTGTAGCATCAGATGGAATAACTCTTAATACCTTAGTTCTTTTACCCTCTTCTGTTTGAGAATCTAATAAATCGTTATTATATAAATTATTAGAATAAATACTTGAGTTAGAAACATTAAAAATTCTAATTGTATCACCAACTTTAAAATTTGTTTCACCGTTGAATTGAATTTCTAATTTGTTAAGAAATCCTGATTCACCAGTTTCATAAAATGATACTGTGTCCCAATCAATTACTTCTCTTTCTTTCCATAGATATTCTGGAAAATATTCATCATCATTTAAATTTCTTCTTTCAAATGCCGGTAAATTACTAAAGTACTCATCATCCGGAACGGCTGATTCAAAATCTATTAAACCTAATTTTTTACACCATTTAAAGAATATTTTTTCAGTTGTTGTTTCAAGTGAGTTTGTATTATAATAATAATCAGTATTATTAAGTCTACTTTCTCTGATAACCACTTCTTGATTAGCAACATAATTTCTCAAAGACTCCACGATTTGTTCACTAAAAGAAGTTGGTGGTGTATAATTTTGAGATTTAGTGAAAGCACTATCAAAATCAAAATAAATTGGATTTGACTGTGTACCAGCTGTCAAATTTCTTTTTGGAAAGTTTAATAAAACGTATTTAGAAAAATACATTTTATAGTTACTATTTTGATAAGCTGCTGATATATCTTCTGCTGCTCCTGGAAATGCGTAAAATGAAGTTCCGTTTGCTTTTAATCCTTTATAAAGTGGTGTACTTGCCATTTATTTAAATTTTATTTTATATTCTATATATAAACATTTCATATTTCCGTTTTTATTTTTATATTTGTATTTCAAAATAAAAACGATGATAATTATTCAAGGTGAAATGGGTAGTGGTAAATCTAAATTAGCTATAGACTTGGTTAAGAATAATAAAAAGTCTTTATATCTAACTTTAGATAAAGATAGTTCAGTTATAAAATCTCTTAAAGAAAAGAAAATTGACTACACATTTATGAAAAGTTGTTATTTGATGGATATTAAATATAGAGTATTAGAAAGAGGTGGATTATTAAATAACGATTTAGATTTTGTTGTAGTCGATTCTTTAAATAAAATTGTAGATAAAAAATCATATGTTGATAAAATCAATTACTTACTTGAAGTAGAAAGAGATTTTAAAGTAAAAATAATAACAACAATGAATAGTCTAAGAATGTTAGATAAAATACCAAGATCTATTGATAATATTGATGGTGTTAAAATAATAAAAGTTAGAAGTAAAAATTAAGGTTGTTCAGTTTCAGTTTGCTCACCTGCTTCTCCACCACCTAAAGTTTTAACAACTTCTTCGACTGCTTTTTGAGTACCAGCAATAACATAGTCATATAATCCTAATTTACCAATTTTACTTGGAGAATTGTCGTAGAATTTAACACTATTTAAAATAGGATCAACATCATTTTTCCATTTTAGATAAAAATCAAAAATATCACTATCATTTATAAAACCTTCAATTTTGGTTTCTTCTGGTTCTTTAACAAACTTTTCAACAAATGAATTAAATTCACCACCGTTTTTTTCGATCGTTTTTTCAATCATTTCTTTCAAATTATCTTTAATCTCTTGAGAGATTTCAGAGTTTGTTTCATTAGCTTCAGTAATAAATTGTTTATATCTCTTAATCATATTTTATATATTATTTTTGAAAAATGATTTTATCCCCAAGTTCCCTTAAATATACCATCATACCAGATACCATTCTCAAATAAACCACTTTCATAGATACCATTTGTCCAAATACCAGTCTTCCAATTAACATTAACAAATCTACTAACAACTCTAAGTCCGGTATCAAAACCATTACTTATTGGATTATTTAATTGTGCTCCAATTTTATCAGAGTAACAAAATTCTAATCTTAAATCATTTATTTTAACATCCAAACCATTAACAGTTTTGATAAAAACTTCCCAGTATCCTTTTGTAGTATCTTTAAGCAAGTCTTCAACTTTATCAGTAGTAGCTAAATATAATCCAAACCCAGTTGCTCCCGTTGCACCACTAAATTCATAAACTCCGTTGTAAAGTGGAGTACCTAATTCAAAACTAGTCGATTGAGTTCCTGTAAATATTGTATTTTGTAAATAAATATCATTTTCAGCAACACCTAATTTTTTAACATTTATAACATTACCATTTGGTGCTTTAAGATTTATCATTAAATGTGATAAAGATTGAGTTAATCCTGGATTAGTTTGTAAATTTATTTTAATCCTAACATTATTGATACTTTCTTCTATCTCATCTGTATAAAAATATTCGACAGTTGAACCTGAATATCCAGTTGATACACTTGAATTACCATAAACACTATTAACCATTGTACCATCTCTAACATCTGATTTAAACATACCTATATAATTACTTAAAGAAATGTTATAGTCAACATAAATCTCAGTAATTTTATTAACATCATCAACAACACATTTCAGAATAGTATATTTCTTCGGTTCTAAAATACTACCAAACTCATTTAATCCATTATTATTAAATTTATCTATTATGAATATTTCATCACTTATATTAAATCTAAATATACCATTTAATGTAAATGAGTTGTTTTTTTCGTTTATTCCGATAATTTCAATTTCCTCTAATATACCACCATGCCAAGTTCCAGAAGTAAAGTTCATATTATAAGCAATACCACCATACCAATCACCGTTTAAAAACTTACCAGTCTTCCATATTGAATATTTGTGTGTCTCAGATGCTCCGGATATTAGATTTGTTTTTGAATAAAAACTACCACCTTTAAAAGTACCACCATTCCAAGTAGCTGTTCTACTATTATATGCGTTTGTACCAAATCTTGATAAACCATTCTTTTGTTCGAAAATACCATCATACCAAATACCATTTTCAAAATCACCACCATACCAATTACCATCAATCCAATATGCTGGTTCATTATCAGTATTAAATGTACCAGTATTCCAAGTACCTTCTACCCATATACCACCAATAAATCTACCTGAGTTCCAAGTACCATCATTCCATATACCATTGTACCAAACTCCTTTATTCCAATCTCCATCATACCATCTACCAGCTCTCCAAGTACCATCGTTCCAAGTACCATCATACCATCTACCAGTAAACCAAACAGATTTATTAATATCATCAACATTATCAACTTCAACTGATAATTTTAGATCTCTAACATTTCTTGAGTTCCAAGTACCACCATACCAGTCACCATATCTCCATTGACCTGAATACCATGTACCACCAAACCATCTACCGAACTCCCATATACCTTTATACCAAATAATACCATTTTCATCTTCACCAATCAAAGCATCTGAAATCTCAGCTTCAAGAACCCATGGATATTTAGTGTGTAAGTCATCAAATGTTAAATTGTCTACTAATCTAAATCTGTATCTACTATAATCAACATTTACTAAACTGTATGTAGAACCTTCTATTTTAGTATTATCCGTATCTAATTGAATTGATTGTTTGGCTCTCTTATTTAGAGAAACATCTATTAAATCAACAGGTTCATAATTAAAGAAAGGATCTTTTCTAACATATCTAACAAAACCAATATCATTACCTAAATAAACATTTTGACCATAGTCAACTTCTGTTAAAAAGTCATACTCATTATAAACTTGAGTTACTATATGGTAACCAAAATATTTATGATTTAGATATTCAGATGAATAAGTACCACCATTAAATTTTAATACAACACCATCACCATTTGATAAATCATGTTTTTCACCACATCTAACATAAAGCTTACCATTTACATTCGCTGTATTTAAAATTGAAATATTATAATCTTTTTCCAATCTTGTTAGATTCATTGCTATTTCATTTTTATAATCAGTATAAATAAAACCAGTTGTGTTCTTAACAGTATCAACATCTGATAATAATATTTTAGCATATGAATCGGTTGACATTTTAAAATTAATCTCTCTCTCATAATTATCATATGTATGACCACTATGTATTTCAGTTGTTTTACTTTGTCTTCTTTGAATATTATTCAATTCTTGTAAGTCACCACTTATTTGTTCTAAAGTTCTTCTAGAAATAATATCTAATGTGGAACCACCGATTGATGTATTTAATTCGAAGTCAACACCTTTATGAAACTCAACAACATATCCTGATTTTTTAGAATCATAATATTTATCTATCACTAGTAATCTCTCATTCGTAACTGAGAAAGTTTCACCAGTCGACGAATTAGCAAGTGGTTGATAAATAACTAAATCAACAAATGTATTAACAAAAATACTTTCCCATTCTAGTTTCAGTCCATCACCAAAATAAATTTTGTTATCTTTATAACTAAAGTTACCTTCAGATGCTGTTAAACCAGTGGAATCTAAATAAACATTTGATGCTGTTAAATCTCCAAACTGAAGATCATTATAAATAGGCATTGATAAGTATTCCTTAGTAGCATAGAAAGTTGGATTAATATAATTAGTTCTATTTATTGAGGTCATATAATCCAATAAATTATATCTTGGTGTATAACCAAATTTTAAGAACCCATCTGTGTAAATTAAAGGTTCTTTTATTTCACCTTTAAATAAAATAGACCAATTTTTCAAATATCCAATATAACTTGAAACACTATCTTCAACTGCTAATTTCCAATCACCTTTAGCATTTCCTTCAATCAATAAATCATTAAAGTTTATTGTTGTACTAACATATGAATATGAACCAGCACTCAATCCCATATTCATTTTAATTATATCAGTATATGGTGATGAGAATGTACCTAAAGTACCACTTGTTGGATTAGTGGTAAATGTCGTATTACTAAATGTGAATCCACTAATTGATTGAGAACTACCATTCATAACATTTAAAATTTCACCACTTGGTCCAATTAGATTTATTTTTAAATCAGTAGGTCTTGAATGATAAAGTGTTAAATTAACTCTTATTTCAGTTGGATAAACATTTGAATTACAATTAAGTGTCTGTGGAACAGAACTAGTTCCATCTGGAATACCGTAATTTAAGAAATCAAATGAGTTAAACTCTAAATAATCATTATCAGAATTTACTTTAATCTCAGTTGCTAAATTATAATAAGCAGTATAATTATTAAACTTAGGATCAATTTTTATATAATTATCACTATAGTCACTCATCTTATATCCAATTCCTAATGGATGTAGATTGAAATTATCAATCAAATCAGAGTAATCACTAAATTTATTTAAGTTTCTAAATGTTATAGAAGATGTTGATGTTTTTAGTTTTTTTATGATGTCTTCATTAAAGTCCGAAAACATATAAATGAATTTATTTTGATCTGTAAAATTCTCAATTCTATTAACTATTAAATTACCTTCTACCTCACCAGATTCTATTCTTAAAACATCACCTAAATCAACATCAAAAGACTTTTTACCATTAACAGCAGATGTACTATTAGTCACACCTAATATAACTAAATAATCTTTTAAATATAAAGTAAAATTAGATCCACCAGCCGAAGATATAGAAGCTCCAATGTGTTTATATCTAGAACTTTGAACACCAGTATAATTGAATGATGGTGCTAATTTTAATACATCATTAATATTAGTATTAACAAAACTAACAGTAGCGACTGTAAATTGTGATGTTCCTGAAAAAGTTTTTGAAATTAAAACTTTTGACGAATTAGATAACGGATTAACAGAATAATACTCAAAAGTTTTTTCTCTATCTTGCCAGTAATTATACCAAGTTACTTCTGATTGTGTCATAAAACTCGGAGCAGTCGCACCATATATTATATTATTAAATGTTAAATCAGTACTTTCTGAAAAGATATTTTGTTTTATCAATGTAGAGTTAGGTAATCTATAATTTCCTTCGTCTGTGAAGAAATTTAGTTTACTACCCATGTCATAATCTAAAAATAATAGTTTAGACTTTAATTTTGAGAAAAATGTTAAATCCAAATCAACAAAATCATAAGTTGATGAATGTGTTGATGATTTTATAATTGCATAATTACCACTTACTAATAAATCTTCACCATTATAATCATATAAGCTATTAGCATACAATGATGATATTTTAGAAGGTGCTGTTCCTGATATTATACTATTAGAGTATGTATTACCAACACCTAAATATTTAAAATCGTTGATACTAAATTTATAGATACCGTCATCATTACTAAAGAAAAATGTATCTGTTCCATATCTTTGTGTGACATTTTTAATATCACCATAATTTTTATCAAAATCAAAATAAATGAAATCAGATGAAACAAAATTATTTTCATCATAAGCTATTAATTTACCACCATCTGCAGCAATAAAAACCAAATCTTTTGTAGTAGGAATTGATTGTGTAGTGTATGAGTAACTCAATCCCCAATTAGTGACTGAAGTTTTCCATAAATCATTTATATGATCAACCAATACATATTCATCCTCATCATCAATTTGTCTTGATATTCTCCTTCTACGAGCCGTCCATCCATTAATATCTTCTATAAACTCTAAAAATACCCCACCTCTACCAGCGACATAAAATTTAGTATCACTTACATAGATTACTTTATTATAACTAAAAGCATTAAAGTTAGTGAATGTAAGTGAATTCCAATTATTACCACCATCTGTTGTTATGTAAATAGTATTAAAGTCACCAACCACAACACCTCTTAAACTACTAACAAATGATATAGATCTTAAATTTGTGTATGTGTCAAGTTTTATATTCTTTATTTCAAAATCATGCTTATTCATTCTCAATAAAGTTGTATTATCACCACACATCCAATAATAGTACTCTGTTTCTAATACACTTTTCAAATCACTTTTATACTTACACGGAAGAATATTTGAATATCCATATTGTGTATTTACAATAGTTCCAAATTCACCTACCGCAATAGTTCTCTCAGGTATACTATAAGTAACACTATCAACATATATTGATTGAGTCGCATGTCGGATTATATCATAATAATTTGTTTCAAACAAATTATTATAATCAACTCTATTTCTTAATAACCAATTATGTTTTTCAACAAACTCCATTGGCTCATCTCTAAATGAAGTTGGGTAAAATCCATTTAATAATCTTCTTAAACTAAATTGCTTATTTTGATTCTGATCACCCATTTTAATATAAACACTTAATCGAGTACATTTATTATAATCATCTAAATCATTTAATTTGACTAGTTTCTTATTTCTAAATTCATAAAGTCCATTTTGATTACTATAATATTGATATTCAAGATCTAAACCCTCTTGGTTAACGGCTGTATAAGGACCTTTGAAATACTCATCAGGATTAACAGAGATATCTATTATTTCAAATGTTTTCTGATCTTTAACAAGTACCTTATGATCATCTTTTAGTTTAACACCATCAATATAATAATTATCTAATTCTAATGAAAGATCAATTTGCTCAACTGTCGCTACATCAACTTGTATGTAATTAGCAAGAATATCTTTCATTAACCTTTCTGGTGTGAAAAGATTTTTTAAAGTAAGACCGTATTCTTTTAAATTTTTTGTATAAAAATCATACTGAGAATCAGCATCGATAGGAGTTGAATAGTTAGTTGGCTGTGGTGTATAAACATACTGAGAACTTAGTGTACTAACAAACCAGTTTCTTGGTTTCCATGCACTTATAGCATCATAAAGATTATTCACATCATCTATCGCGACGTATGTTGATCCACTCAATGCTTTTGAGTAAAATCTAGTAGCAACTAGCTCCTGTTTGTAAAAATCAAAATCATCTTTTAACAAAGAATCGGTTTTTGTAAACCACTTTTTATAATCACTATTATAACTCCACATATTACTTTTTTACTTTTAATTCCCAAATTGCGGTTTTACTGTCTACCTTAATTATACTTTTGATAACAGTAACTTTCGACTTTTTCATAATTAATTTAACAGATTCTACAAAATCTTCATAATTATAAATATCATCAACATAGTCTGATAAATTTATCTTATAGATTGTTTCATCTGAAAAAATCAAATCATAAATTAAGTCCTCTTTTGTTTTCACCACACGAGACATTTTTATTATATATTAAAAACTTTTAAGTCCTTCAAATTTATAATGGGTAAATAGAGTGTTATAATATATACAAAAAACTATTTTTTAAATGGCTAAACGAGATTTAAAATCAGAAATCGACGAAGGGATTCAAGATTATGAACACAGAAAAACAAGTAGAAAAAAAAATTCTCTATCAAAAGAAGAGTTTTCTAAGTCTAACGTACAATTAACACCTAAACAAAATGATCTTTACAAGGGTATTAGAAATAATATTTTAAGTGTTGTACACGGACCAGCTGGTACTTCAAAAACATTTACAACTTGTTATACCGCACTTGCTTTATTGGCTGATAAAAAAGTAGAAAAAATAATTATAACTAAGCCAATACAAGAATCTGGTGAAAACTTAGGTTCACTTCCGGGTACAGTAGGTGAGAAGATTGACCCTTATAAACAATCTTATTATACTACCTTTTGTAAAATAATTGGTAAACAAACAACAGACTTTCTTTTCTCAACAGAAGAAATTAAATTTGAACCACTTGCTTATATGAGAGGTTCTACTTATGATAACTGT
>SXGQ01748055.1_pt1 | contig 18482 bp, 28 predicted proteins | sample 3178371 | NCBI WGS metagenome assembly SXGQ01 (sample SAMN11356859, study PRJNA531348) | freshwater metagenome | isolation source: freshwater sample F1-20 | place: China: Fuxian Lake, Yuxi | collected 2017-12-25 | reverse complement strand
GAGGTTCTTGCCGATGACTGCCGCCGCCCCGATGGCGACTGCCGAGATCTTCGCGAGCCCTGCAACGAGAGATCCTGCCGCTTTGTTGGCGTTGAGCAGCCCGAACGCCGCCTTGTCTGAGCCAGACTCCAGCCGCTTGAAGTCGCGGATGGCTCGATCAATGCCCTTCGCATCGAAGGTGGAAATAATGGGAACGACTACTGCCATCTCAGATCCCTCTCACTCCGAACCTGCCGAGCGATGTGCGGCCCCGGGCGGATGCGAACGCAGACTGCTTCGCTGTGCGAGACTCTGCTCCTGCCGCGAGCGATTCGTTCACGACCTTCTCCGCCTCCGCGATAGCGGCCCTGATCTCGCTCTCGATGGCTGGGAACTTGGAGAGAACTCCGGGCCACATCGCCCTCGATGCCTCCCCCTGCTTCCCTCGGAGGTTGGGGATGAAGTTGGGGTGCTTGCCGGAGGAGGAGCGGCCTGAAATGTCGAAGATGGCTCCTGCAGGATCGGTCTGCACGAGTTTGACGATGGGGGCCATGCCTGTAGCGCGATTGACCCTGCCACCCGTTCTGACCTTGATCCCCTTACGGGCCGATGGGCCGTAGTACTTGGGGAACCCCCCGGCGGTTCTCTGCCCGGAGGCTGATCCCTGCCATCCGCTCAGGGCATCCGACTCGGGGAACAGCGATCCCACATAGTCTGCGATGGGCTGGGCCGCCGTTCGCATCCGCCCCGTGATGGTCTTATGGAGCGACCTATCGAGATAGTAGAGTTCCTGCAGCACCTTCTTGATGCCATCAATCTGAGTCACTGCGGCCATGATTACTCCGATGGTATCAGCGGCGCATCCTCTCTGCTTTCCATCGCAGATACGCCCACATCTCTCTGATCATCTCATCGCCCGAGTCGAGGAGATCGAGCGGTGCTATTCCTGTTTCGCAGGCGAGAGCCGCGATCAGGTAGGTGGCTGACTCTGAGCCAAAGGGCCGGGATCAGCCGCCTCTCGCGGAGCGCATGAGACAACGGTGCTGATCCAATCTGGATCGAACCGAAGCGCAGTCTGCTTCGTGCGAGTCAGCGCAGACCAAGCGAGCCATGCGAGATCGGTGAGCCGGAGGTCTGAGTCGAGGCGAGCAACGCTCCGATTCCATGTGCGCTCGAACCCTACGAAATCGGGGAACGCCGCATCCACATCGGCTCGGTCACCGTTGATGAACTCAACCGTCAACGCAATCTTCATCGGCCCTGCTCCTCTCTGATGGTCAGATTATGCGGTTGCCTTTGCGAGCGAGCCGCCTTGGAAGTTCAGTTCGGTGGTTGCGAGTTCTCCGACACTCCCGTTGATCGGGGTGTGCGAAGCGAGGTATGCCCCCGTGATGGTGTACGAGGGGTTGGTCGCGGATACTGCGCTGGAGGTCGGCTTGAACACGACTGTCGTGGTCGTACCAACGAGGGGATAAATCGTTGCTTCCACGTTCGAGGCGGCAAAGTCCTGATTGAGGGTGACGGTTGCCGAGATGTTGCCGAGACCATCCGTGAACTTGCGGTTGTTGTCTCCGAACGCCGTGACCTCCACGGCCTCCTTCTCGTAGTTGATCGTCACCTGCGTGGCTCGGCTGGCGAGATCCACGCTGTTGATCGAGACAGTCACATCCTTGAGAACAATTTGTGCCATGAGCGATTACTCCTTATCCTTGTCGGCCTTGCTCTTGGAAACGCCCACGACTCCGAGGTGGCCTGCCTCGATGAGAGCCGCAATGTTCGCGCCCGGGAGATCCTCATCAGTCACCAGATCGCCGTGCTTGTGACCTGCAAGCAGATCGCTAGTCACTTTGTACTGAGCCATGATGAGTCTCCTAGCCGTGAACCGTCACCGTGAACTGTACCTGAAGGAAGTCGGCATCCGCAACCGTGAGGGAGGTAATGTTCGCGGCAGAGGCGACGATGAGGGTGCTGCAGACTCCCCCGAGAGTCGGATCTGCCTCGATGGCTGCTCTGATTGAGGAAACCCCGGAATAGGCGAGGTATCCATCGAGCAGACTGTGCGCCGTGCGATCAATCCAGCGGCCCGTGACTGCGGTGATGCCCCAAGTCATCAGCACATCGCCTCCTGCCATCGCTCTGTGGTACTCGACCTGTTGGAGAACAGGGAAGGCGAACGGGGGGTTCAGTTGCTCGGGCTGATAGGAGTATGCCCTCAGCCCTGAGATGGTGGAGAGGCGAGTCTGGAGCCCGGAGGCGACCTCAGAGATTGTTGCAGGCATCAGGCGAGCCCGAGGATGCGGTAGGGCTGCAGGAGGTCTCGCACATCGGGATCAACGGAGCGAACCTGTAGAGCCATGTCTCCGAAGCCGACCACTCCGAGGGCTGCGTTGTATCGCGCGAAGCCTCGGATCGAGAGGAGGATGCAGGCTTCCCTCACATCATCGGGAACTGAGGGCCAGCCCCAGACTGCCGTGACCTGAACGCCCGGGAGATCGGGAGGGGAGAACAGGGGGAACGATTTGCCTCCCGTTGCTTGGATGAGGGTGTAGGGCCGAGACTGCAGCGATGCGTTGGTAGGTCCGAGTATGTAGTCGGTGTTCAGGCTCCATGTGGTCTCGTAGGTTCCGTCGCCATCATCATCGGTCTGGAGGGTGATGCTGGTGGAGGAGAGATCCTGCACGGTGAGATGGTAGGAGTAGTTGGAGTAGAGCCGGATGGCGGTTGAGGCGGTCTGATAGAAGAACCTGTTGCAGTACCCGTCGATGCGCCGAGAGGCTCCTTCGATGGCCTGCTCCAGAAGGGCGTTGTCGGTGTTGTCGGTCAGCCGCAGTACGGACTTGACCTCCGCCAGCGTTGCGTAGCCGTTCGTTATGGTCACGACTTCCTGCGCTTCCGGGCGCGAGGGGCGATGGCTCGCTCAGTCTCCGGGGAGAGAGAGGTCGCCTCGATCTCATGCCCGAGGGCCGCGAGAGCGGCATCAACCGCAGCAACTCGATCCCGGAGACCTCTGGCCTCATAGCCTCTCCGCTCAACGAGCAGAGCAGCAATCTCCTGTTGTCGTGCGTGGCTCATCATGCCTCCATCGTAGAGGAGGCTGATGCCTCCGCGATCAGAGAACCCTCAGTTAGAAGGTCGGTGTGACCAAGCCCGTGCCGTTGATCTGCGCCCAAGCGTTGGGGTAGCGGTTCGCCGTGAAGGCCGAGTATCCGTACACCACGAGGGTCACATCGAGTTCGGCAACCTTCGGCTGCTCGAAGCGGAGGAGCATCGGATCGCCACCAGCCTGCTCCCACAGGTGGAGTTCCTGCAGGTTGCCGACATAGATCGTGTCTTGGTCGGTGCCTGCACCTTTGTTCGTTGCCACGTTCGCATCGGTGATGACCGGGAGGCCGAGGATGCTGTAGCCGCTGTTGCCGTACTGCGCTGCGCCAGTGCCGTAAGCGAATGCAGGCTGACCTGAACTCGACGGTGTTGGCACGGCGAGTGGACGGTTCTGGCCGTCCACCGCAGCCAAGATGAAGGCGAGGCGGCGTGGGTGCATGATGATCGCGTTCGGGCCTGCGAAGAAGGTCGTCTGAACCTTCTGCACGGCATCCGCCAACTTCGGGTACAACTCCGCCACCGTGGGCGAGGCATCCGTGTAGGTCACGGCCTGACCTGCCGAGGCGAACAGTTCCGCCACGAGCAGTTCGTCGAGTTTGGTGTGGTAGGCGGCGATCAGATCGGCGATGACCAGCGAATCGACATTCGTGCCACGCTCGATCGCCTGACGCGAGACATTCTGCTGACCAGCGATGGTCTTGACCGTGAGATCGAGTTTGGTGTCATCCATGTTCGTTTCTTGAACGGCTGCGCCTTCGGTCTGCTCCGCGACTGCGGAGCCTGTGGTGACCTTCGAGATTGAGATGGTGAGGCCTGCATCGGGGAGAGCGTGCTTGCGAGCGCGATCCGCAACGGGGCGGCCTGCTCGTGCGAGCGGTGCGGCGAGTTCGGTGAGGAACTGCGGAACGACCAACCCTGCGAAGTTCGCTGAGGTCACATCACGACGCTCGACACGCTCCTCGTTCATGTGGCGAGCGAGTCGCTCCCGGGCGGCGTAGTCGTTGTTGAACTGTGCGGCGAACGCATCGCGGAGGAACGAGTTGCTGCTCTCCGGGCTGTAGGTGCGTGGTTCTGACTTGATGGTGGTCACGGCGGTCTCCTCTAGTTTGACCTCGGCTCGGATTTCCGCAGCCTTCGCCTGACGCTCTTCGAGTTCGCTGTAGCGAGCGATCTGCTCATCCAGCGAGCGGATCTGATCGAGGTTGGCCGCAACTGCGGCATCTTCCTCGGAGGTAATGTCGCGACCTGCGGCTTGCGCCTCGTTCACGATGTTCTCGCTTGCGGTGATCAGCGCATTGCGCTTCTCGATGAGGGTGGCTGAGTGCTTCACGGTTGCTCCGTTTCTGTTGTCTCTGACTGTCTCGGAGTGCTTCTGCGAGTGACCCTTATCGGGTCGGCTCTATTGCGGCTGCCGTTTCGCTCTGGCAATCCTCAGTTGTGCTTGCCTGAGTGCCATAGCGACAGGAGGGAGCGTACCAGAGGTCTGAGCGGTTCGCAACTCTGCCGAGGTCTCCTCATAGGCAGGGAAGGTCACTACCGAAACATCGAATAGTTGCACCTCCTTCAGTTCCCGGATGTTCATCTCTTTGTTCCACGAGTCCTTGATGGTGCGGAACGCAAACGACATTTGCGAGAGGTCTCCTCGGCTCATGGCTGAGAGGACTCTCTGGGCATCGGGGTTCGCAGGATCGAGTTCGGCCTCAACGAGCAGACCTCGCTCATCCTCTGAGAGTCTCAGGGTTCCAGACTTGGTGCGGGCCAGAGGAACTCCCTCGTGATCTACGAGGAGTCTCACATCGGCCCCATCGTTGAGGGTCTTGGTGAACGCTCCTCGCCGCACATACTCGGTGAACGGCATCGGCTCGGAGGGGGAGTCGAATACTGCGGCGTATCCCACGAGGCGGTTTCCGGCCTCGCGGCGGATCTCCATCGTTGAGTAGGCGACGGTGCGCCGCTCATCCACCTGCTTAGATACCCAGCGATGAGCCCTGATGCTGCGCTCGGCAGTCACCGTCAGGGTCTCAGCCCTGTGGACTACGAGGGTGTCCGTTCCCTCCCACTCAACCTCGCCTTCCTCCTCCTCCTCGGCCTCATAAACCCGAATCAGGTAGGCAGGCTCATCCTCGGAGCCCACCATCGTGAAATCGCCCGGAGATGCGGAGACTGAGCCATCGGTCTGCACCTGCTCGATCCTTCCGTATGCCTCGCCGCCAGCCGAATCCCATTTGACGAAGGTGCCAACGGAGAGATCCTCGATGGAGGCTCGGGGTTCAATCGCAACGATGCTCATCTCAGCCGATGAGTGTACCGCTCTGGCATCGAGCCTCTCTACTATGCGCTCGGCGTAGGCCTGCGCTCTCTCTGCGCTCGATCGGCTGGAGCCGCCTCCCCACAGCAGCATGGCGACCAGCCCCGGCGTGATCTCTCCGGGCTCATCTACAGCCGCGAGATCAACGATGTGTCGCGCAATCCACGGCCCTATCTTGCGCCACTTCTGCTCGGAGACCTGCCCAGCCGCCATGTTTCGCGCATCCTCGACGGTCTGAGGTTTCAGCCCGGAGCCAGACTTGCCCTCTTCATGCAGCCGGAGCCCCCTCTCGGCTGATGCTCGCATGAATGAGGGGGCCGAGAGATCAGGCTCCTCGCGCTCCTCGATGATTTCTCCTGCCGCCGAGACCTCCCCGAGCGGCTCGATGCCTTCGGAGATCGAGGCCGCGACCATTTGGGCGATGGCCTCATCTTTGGTGTCATGGCATCCGATCACATCGAGACTGCCATCATCTCCCTGCTTGACTGCGGCCCATCCGCTGCAACCCGGGGCGTTGTCTGAGATTCCGTAAGGCATCAGTCGGCATCCGGGGTGAGAACGATTATTTCGTTGGAGCCAGAGGCGGAGATGCCGTAGAGGGTCTCCCTCGTTGGGATGAATAGTTCCAGACTCTCGCCGTTGCCGAGATGGAATCCGTTGGATGAGGTCACTGTAGATCCTCCGAGATAAACCTTGCCGCCTCCTGCGTTGTGCAAATAGACAGTTCGGTTCTTGTCATCGGCGGAGACCACCAAGACTGCGGTAGTGGCGATGGTGACGGCTTCTGACTTCATGCCCTATCTCGCAGGAGGCTGGGAGTCGGTTCCGATGGTGGGTAATGCTCCGCCCTCGACTCCGGCAACTGCCGTGCCAGAGATGCCGAGAACGAACTGATCTCCGCCTTCGTATGGCTCGCGATCCTCCTGATCACGGGCCTCGTTCGGAGTCAGGGTTCCAGACATGATCTGGGCCTGCTGGGCTCGGACTCTGGTGAGGAGGTCAGCCCTCTCGAACTCATCGGCGTTGAACTTGACCTGTTGCGGCATCGGCAGGAGGTCGGAGATGGCGACCTCGATCCTCCGCATCCACGGCAGGAGTGTGTAGCGCACGAAGTTGATACCAGCGGATTCGACGTTCTGGTAGGTCTGCGAGTCGCCGCCTGTTCCGTTGATGAGATGCAGGGGGATGCGATAGGCCCGTGCTATGTCTCGCACCAGAGCCTCGCGATGCTCCAGCATTTGCAAATCTGCGGCGGAGGTCACTATCGGTTTCCATTTCAGCCCGGAGGTAAGGACTGCTGGGCGGCGATGTTTGTAGTGCGAATCCTCCCAGTTGCGGCGCACGAGTTCGGCCTGCTCCTGAGTGAGCGAGCCATCGGTCTCCAGCACGGAGGATGGGGTTGCGCCTTCTCCGTAGAACTGAGCGAGGTAGCGATCCATCGCCATCGCCGTTCCGATTGCGTTGCGGTTTGCCTCCAGCGGAGAGATGCCTCTGCGCCTGCCCGGGAGGATGATCCAGTGAATCGCCTTGATCTGCGAGGTTGAGTATCGCTGCTTGTTGATTTCGTACTCGAACGAGCCATCGGTATCCGAGTACACATCCTTGATGCGCTGGGGATGGAGGTTGATCATCTCAACGGGCATCTCGCCGGGGTTGCGAGGGGCGAAGATGTAGGCGCATCCGTGAGTGGTCAGCGTCAGAACGACTTGGTGGATGAACTCAAACATCGTTTGGTGTTCGTTCGGCTTCTGCAGAACGCTGGGCGTTGGCAGTACCTCGATGCGATCTCCTCGTTTGCGGTACAACTCCAGAGGCATCGCCGCGATGGAGTCTGCAATGATTGAGACTGCGGAGAGGAACGCCGATGATGCGAACGCTGATGATTCGGTGACTACCTCGCCTGAATAGTTCGGGTAGTAGGGCCGTGCCGTGATCTGATAGGGGTCGAGATCGTAGGGAAGGGCTCGCTTCTCTCTGTTGCGCCACAAACTCATGCTGCGAGACCTCCTGCGAGGATGAGAAGGATACCTGCTGCAATCAGGGCTCCGGGGATGCTCCACAGGCCGATGCCGAGAACGATGAGACCTCCGCCGATGATCTCTGCTGCAGTTGTGATGTGGGTTCTGTTCATCGCCAAATGTTGAGAACCGTTGGGGCCGCCTCGGATCGCTGCCGTTTCGTTGCTCGATCTAACGCTAACACGAGAGCGATGCAGGCATCTATCTTCCGCTTGCTCTTGCCTTTGCTGAGTCTCCAGCCCTGCTCAGTCATCCTCTGGGCCGCTGAAAGCACATGATCGCTCAGCGTGGGGCTTCCATCATGGGCGACCTTCCCGGCGACGATCAGTTCGTATGCGTTGCCGCAGGCAGGCACCATGCGCTGTGCGCTCTGAGGGAACTCAACCATCGGGAGACCATCATCCGCGAGGGCTTCCGCCGAGCGTTGGAAGAAGGAGGGGTCGTATGCGAACTCCTGCACCTGATAAGAGGCGGCAAGCCCCCGGAGATGCTGCTCGACCTCCGCCACATCCACCCCCTGCTCGCTCGGATTCCAGACTCGGGCTCTGACTACTAGGCGATCATCCTGCGGCTGCGCTACGACTACTGCGATGGAGTCATGCTTCAACGCCATGTCTATCCCTACCCATACAGGGAGATCGGGGCGCAGAGCGAGGTCTGAGCGGCAGGCATCCCACGCCCCTATGGGGAGCCACGACTCCTGAGTGCGAACCCACTGATTCAGTCGCCATCTCCTGAACGCAAGTTCTGCAGTCTGCTTTGTTGCGGCCTCTAGGTCTGCAGGATCGAGGAGCCCCTCCGCGATGTTCGGGTTGGCTTGCTTCCATGCTTTCGTGCTGGTGATGGCGCAGTCTGCCGGAGCCTCCCACCACCAGAATCCGAACTGCTCATCCGTGATCTCCCCGGAAGCGATCTGCTTGCCGTACTGATACTGCTGACCACATACCGAGTCGAGGTCATAGCCTGCGGTGGTGATGGAGATGATGAGCGGCTCCAGCCTCGCGCCCGAGCCGAGACTCATCTGGTCGTAGAGGTCTGCGCTCTGCTGATTCCACAGTTCATCGAATAGCACGAGGCTCGGGTTGAGGCCTGCCTGCGATCTGAACTCCGATGAGAGAACCCTGAACACCGACCCGAAGCGAGGCATCTCAACCGCATCTCGATACACCTTCGTTTCGGCGGTCAGCATCGGGGAGGCCATGATCTGAGACTTGGCTTCGTTGAAGATGATCCTCGCCTGTTGTCTGTCTCCGGCGACTGCATAAATCTCGGCCCCCGGCTCGCCTGCCACCATCCCGTAAACCGCGATTGCGGAGCCGAGGAGACTCTTGCCCTGTTTGCGAGGAAGCCCAATCAGAGCCCTGCGGTAGCGGAGTCTCCCATCAGGTCGCCGCTCATAGAGAGCCCGGAGGAGCCATCTCTGCCATGCGGTGAACTCCAGCGGATGCCCAGCCTTGAATCCTTTGAGAACGGTGAAATGCTCTCGGGCGAACTCGATGATCTCATCCCCATCGGTGGCCCGATGGATGCGAGGCGTGAAATAGGTCGGAGTCCACCTGCTATGCGGAGCCGTGCCTCTTGGCGGCGATGCGCTTGTGGAGTTCGCTGAAGCCATGCTCCCTAATCTCACCGATGCCTAGCGTACCGCGATCAGTCGGAGAGAAGCCGAGTTGGCCGAGGAGAGACTGCAGTTGCTTATCGAGGTCGCGGAGGGCTCGCCGCTTGCGCCAATCCTCGGGGTTCTGCAGCACAGCGGCCCGGAGGATGATGCGCTCATCGGTCATCTCGCAGGCCATCAGCACCAACTCCGTGTCGAGAGATCGCTTCAGCCATGCCGCCCCTCCCTGCCAGACCTGATCCCACAGAGCCCTGCCGAATCGGCCCAGAGTCCGAGGCGGCTCCATCGCCTCCGGGGCGAAAGCCCCCACGATGACCTCCGCAACCTGCGAGGGCAGGGCTCGCTTTCCGGGGTTGCCCAGCCGCCGCTTCTGCTCAGTCGGCTTCGGCCTGCGCCCAGACCCTCTACCGCCCATGTCTCGCCTCGATCTCTCGCATCAGGGGCTCCATCATAAACCTGCTTTATCTGCGGAGGCGCACAGAGAGATGGGCCGGGGGATTCCGCCCTTTGCCCCTGCAGAAAATCGGAGGGGGGGGGAGGGGGTCGAGGGGGTCAGGCCCGAGGTTGAGTCGCGCCTCGGCGGCTGTTGCAGGAGCGATGAGCGGCAATCAGGGGGCTCTCGGGGTCTCCGGGGATGATGTGGTCTGCAGTCCACGGATCATCCTCTCTCGGCCCCTCGCGGCAGATCCAGCAGACCTCTGCGTTGGCTCTAATCTCTGCGGCCCTGCGTTTGTAGTCGCCTTTGTAATGGATGCGCCTCTGCTTCCTCTCGCGATCTCTGCGGCGGAAGCAGGCTCGGCATCGAGTCTGTTCGGAGAGGCTTCCGCACTCGATGCAGGCTCGGAGGATCGCCATGCTCAGGAGGAGCGCGAGGCACGGTTCTTGTAGAGGAGTGCTGATGCCAGAGCATCGGGCATCTCTGCCGTGATGGAGGAGTTGCGGAGGGCTGGGTTGGCGCAGGCCGCCCGGATGGTCTCAGCCTCGGAGGGGCCGAACATTTGCACGAGTGAGCCGTAGTGCGCCTCGTAAACGGGGAGGGAGCCGGGGGCTTTGAAGCAGGGGAGGAGGCGGTAGCGGTTCCTGACGATCAGGGTTCCGTTGGGGTTGATGGTGAACGGGGAGATGATGCAGCCTCTCGGTTTGTCTGGGGAGCCGTGCAGGCCGCAGAGATGGCTCTCGGGATGTTGGAAGGGGCAGCGTTTGTTGATCGGCTGCAGGCGGAGGGTCTCGGGATCAACGGCTGCTCCTCGGGCTCGCAGTCTGGGGGCCTCCTCGATGGTCACGACTACTGCGATGCCGGAGGGGTCGGTTGAGGATCTGCAGCATGAGGCGTGGCAGGTGTTGGCGATGAAGTCTGGAGTGCAGGGATGGAACCTCTGTTGCATCGCTCGGATGTTGATGCGGATCCTCACAGCGGCTGCTAGGTCAGTCTTTCGTAGTTTGCGTGGGAGCCGCCCTTGATCTCTCCCTCTGGGGTGATGTGGATCCATGTCGGCGCATCGGGATCGCAGAGGCATCCTGTGAGATGCCGGGGCGAGTGCAGGATGATTGCCTCGCATTTGCGGCAGAGAACGCTGAGGATGGTCTCGCTCATGCGGCCTCCATTTCTTTCACGCACGGAACGCAACAGTATGTGACCTGTTCGTTGTCGGTTGATTTGGCAACGAGGGTTCCGCAGGTTCCGCATCTCTCACAGGCTCCGATAAACACATCGGATGCGGATGAGTCATGGTCTGGGTTCATGGAGTCAGGGTAGCGCACTATCGGTTCGAGAGCCCGGAGCAGTTCCAGCCCGAGACCGTAGGGAACCCTCGCTTTGTCTTTGGCTGATGCGATGCCCTGCGTTCCCGTTCTTGATCCTCGCGGAGCAGCCTCGTGGCAGGGGTCTCCTTTGTTGCATGGCGGCTTAGGTTGCCATCCGATGACCTCGCCCCAGAGGTCTGTGGGCTTCATCCTCGTATCTCCGTATTGGCAGTAGGTGACGGTGCGCCGGGGCAGCCCTTGAACGGGCGATAGTTTGCGGAGCATCCCTCGCGGGTTCTCAATGAGCCATCCGCCTCGGGGGTTGAGGTCTCGGATCAGGGAGACCGTATGCCTCACAAGTTCCTGATTGTGGATGGCGGCCTCTGTGCGAGGTTGGGGCGAGCCGCTGTTGTTATCCCAATGGTGGGAGATGGATGAGACTGAGAACGCCGTGCATGGAGGCGAGGCCCAAACGAAATCGGGGCGACCCCATCGGCTGAGGATCATCTCTGGAGAGAGATCGAGAACACTCATGTGCAGAGTTGCCTCGAACTTGCGGCTCAGTTCAACTCGAACGACGGTGTGTCCGGCATCGTGAAACGCCTGAGTGCTGGAGCCTGTTCCTGAGAACAGGTCGAGGATGAGTAGCCTTCTCATCCTTCGGCTCTCGCAATGGCCTCGCGGAGGATGGGGTCTGAGATGGCATCGAGCACGAGGTGGATGCGATCAGAGGTGGAGCCTTCGTTGCTGACTGCGTGAGGTTTGCGAGTATCCAGATACCAGAGCGAGCCGGGGGCGAGATGATGCGAGAGCATCTCCCCCGAGAGGTTCCATGCCATGAACCTGCAACAATGGTCGGAGATGATCGGGATGTGCAGCCTGCTGATCCGCCCGGGGAGCGGCCCTGCCTCTCTGTCGATTATGTCGGCGTGTCTAGAGAGGGCTCCATCGCCTGCCCTGACTCTCATCAGGCGAATCCGCTGGAACTGCAATCCGCTCCTCACGCAGAGTTCACGAACCGTTGGGAACCTTTGGAACATCGCCGTGTCTCTGACCTCGGCGGCGAGCATCTCCGGGTTCTCCGCCTTCCACTTACGGCTCATCTCTGCAGGCTTGATGATGAACGAGGGATCATCGGAGAAGCCTCGGAGGCTGATTGCTGACCACGACTTCCTCATGTTGTAGGTGGAGTAATGGTCTGCCCACTCGGCCTGAGAGGTCTCGATCTCGGAGATGATGCTCGCAACCTCCCCGGGCGTTATCCACGCCGGAGAGAGCCGAGCGAGAGTAGGCCGATGCGCCGGATCGAGGGGCTCAGGGAGGCGGATCGCTGGCCTGTTGGAACGCAACAGGATTGAGTAAATCTCGGAGCCTGCGGCAATCTTCGATCCTACGACGACAAAGCCCAGATGCTCCATGAGTCTGATGCGGTCTCGATCCTCGGCGTGGATGGTCGCCCAGATCGAGCGGTTGCCTGCGTAGATCAGGAGATACTCCTGAACGATGGCAGGAGGGAGGTCTCCGACATAGGTGAGGTGGTCAATAACGAAATCGCCTTGTTTGACCCGAAACCCTCGGCCCACAAAGTCTTTGCGGATGGAGTCTCTCTGTGCGACTTTGCCGATCATCATCCCTGCAGGTTTGCCATCGGCGTAGAGCAGGGCGGCCTCCTGCTGATGGAGGGCGAGAGCGATTTGCGCCTCATCGGGGATAGCGAACCTGCCGAACGAGTATGGCTCGTATCTGGAGAACAGTTGCCGGAGGGCTTTCAGTTCATCGAGAGCGAAGCCGTGCTGCCACGGCTTCATCAGGTCTGCTCCTCTGCGAGCATTTGCGGTTCGTTGTCGAATCCCCACTCGGGCTCTCCGAACTCGGAGGCTGCGGCGAAAGGGTCTCCTTTGGCGAACACCAGCACGTTCTGGTGGAGTCGCGCGATCTTACGGGAGCCGCCAAACACTCGCCCGATGCGGAGAGGCCATGATCCTGCCTGCTGGATGTAGATCGCCTCGTTGTAGTAGGAGAGACCTGCCTCCTCGAACGCCGAGATGGTGTCGCCCACGAAGTTGCGGTAGTTGCCATCTCCATCCCTGATCTCGGAGATTACCCAGACTGCAAACCTGTTCTGTTTCAGTCGTGCTGAGCCCGCAATGATGATTTGCTCGTAGATTTCAAAGAAGTCGTTGTAGTCCTTGATGTTGGAGAGATCGCCGGGGAGGTCGCTGTAAACCTCCAGCGAGTGATACGGAGGGCAGGAGAACAGGAGATCGAACTCCTCAGCCCCATCCTCTGCGCTCTCTGTCTGCAGCACCTCGGCGGAGTCTCCCTGAGTCCACTCGGCTGAGCCGGAGCCTGCGCCGATGGTCGCCAACTGCTCGCGGTTGGCCTCGACCTGCTCCGGGCGCAACTCGATCCCTCGGTAGTGCATCCCGAGTTGTGAGGCGACGATGCCTCTCACCGAGCCGCCTGCGAAAGGATCGAGGATGAGGCCGCCTGCCGGGGCGAACCACCTGTAAGCAATCTCGCAGAGAACGGGATCGAACACCGAGGTTCCTGTGTACTGCGGAGTCTCTGGGTTCTTGTTGCGATAGATCGCGCTGTTGGGCAGCAAAAGATTCTTGTCTCGGCCTTCTGCTCCGAGAACCGCAAAGCCCTGCTTCTCCGCAATCATGTCGGAGATTTGGAGCAGGTTGCCATCTCTCCCGACCTCCGAGAGGATGCCGAGATCGAGCCATCGTTTGCGCCTCTCTCTCCACCAGCCCCGGCGACAATCCAGCAGAGAGAAGGGAGCGATGCCAAACCGCGCGATGATGTTGCCTGTTGAGAGACTGTTCGCCATCCCATCGGTGGCCTCTGCGTTTATGTCGTGGATTATCTGATCGAGGTCATCGCCATCGTAGAGAGTTCCGGCGAGCCCTGCGGAGGTCGCCGCTATCTCCCGGAGGAGTTCCGCCAACTGCGAATCGTCGTAGGCGGCGAGATCAGAACTCTTGTTGTCTGCGAGCAGGATGCGAAGGGCCTCATCGTCATCGCACTCCACCAGAGTCGCCATTATCTGCTTCCATTTCAGAGCCTTGGCCGCTTTGTAGGTGTGGTTCCCTGCGATGATGAGTTCGGTTCCGGCTTGCACAACGATCGGGCGGTACTGCCCATGCGCCTGCAGGCTGCGAGAGATCGCGCCAACATCGCCCTGCCGAACATTCCGGGGATGGGGAGAGATGCTGCTGAGAGCGACCTCCTCCGTTGAGATAATGCGAGCCATTAGGAGTCGAAGGTCTCTCTGATGCGTTGAATCTGCGCCCGGAGGGTTGCGTTCTGCCGTTTGGCATGATCGAGTTCAGCGAGGAGAGATGCGGCTGCATCCTCCGCAACCTCCGCCTTCTCTCGGAGCAACTCGAGCGCAGCCGACAGTTCGGAGATTCTCTGCGCTAGTTCGTCGCGCTCCATCCGTAGAGCCTCCACCTGAATCCCCTGTTCGTGGGCCACAGCCCTATGGTAGTGGAGATCATCGCCGCTCCCGGTCATCTTTGCGCCTCCTGATTTCGGCCTCTAGGGCGGCGACTGTCTGGATCAGTCGCTCCTCATCGAGTTTACCTGCCACGACTCGGCGCAAGAAATAAACGGCGTTGATCAGGTCTGCGGTTCTCATCATCTCCCCGAGGATACGACTCGCCCTCGGCCTGCCACAGAGGGAGTCAGGGCAGACCGAGGGGAGCCTCAGAGCCTACACGGCGGAACGTGCAGGCGGAGAGCGTCAGCGTTTGGGGGGGCCGAGATGGGCTCCGACTAGAAAGCAAATCAGGAGCCCGATGAAGAACAGGCCCGGATAAGGCAGCAGAGGCTCGCTGGGGTCGTTGCTCTCCAGACCTCCTCCCCCTGCAATCATGATCAGCAGCCCGATGAAGAACACGGCAAGTTTGGTGTTCCCCCAACGCTCAGGATCAACGACTCTCATCTCTCCTCCTCCTCATCCACGACTCGGAGGATGGCGGCCTTGCGCTCCATGTGCGCCTCCAGAGTCCACGCATCTCCGAGTTCGTTCTGAACGATGCGATCCACTGCCTCCAGAACCGCATCCCTCAATACGAGGGAATCTCCGCAGTCGGAGCAAACAGGCTCAACGAGGAGCAGTTCCTCTGTCTGCCATGAGATGACCTCGGCTCCAATCCTGCTGACCTCAATCAGGGGCGTGGGGTCGTAGTCATCGTCATCGGGGGCATCAAGCGCAAGGATGGTGATGGTCATGCGATAGAACCTGCCATCGGTCTCCTGCGGTATGCCCGGAACGGTCAGTTCGCCCATACATCAACCCCCGAGTCAGACTCCTCGTGCCAGTGGTCATGCTGGAGTGAGTATCGCCAGACCTCATCACCATCCAGCCAATCCAGCAGAGGCCTGCTGAGCAGGGTCTCCTCCTGCAAAGCCCGAGGTGTGGTCTCCTCCAGAAAGGAGATGGCGAAATCGCCCACCGAAGGGTACCAGCCTCGATAATGCTCCTCATCGTAGGCGATTGCCTCCTCCAGCGATGAGAGCGGATAGTGGAGGTTATCGCAGACCGCTGTGATGCGTTGGCAGAGATGATCATCCTCCTCCAGACTGCGGAGGAGTTCGGCGTTCTCGTAGAGATCGCGGATGGTGATGCTGGAGGCTGCAGGGATGCCCTCGGAGTCGGTGACCTCAAACTCATCTCCGAAGCATCTTGTGCATCGGGGTGCGAGTCTCCCTCCGTTGGGATACGGCTCCATCGTGGCGATTCCACCGTAGATCGAGTTCCCGGGCGGAGTGGTCTCCGACTCCGAGAGGTAGTCGGTCTCCTCCTCTATCCGTTCCAACGATACCCATGCGCCGTGCATCCTGCCGTTGTTGCGGCAACCGAGGCACTCGATGTAGGCCCTCATGGCTGACCTCGGAACGCTAGGGAGATGGCTCCGCATGAGCAGAGTCTCTCTCCGACTGCTATCTCGGAGGCGCATGACCAGCAGAACGATGTTCGGCGAAGTTGTTGGGCTCTCGGCACTCTGCCTGCCTTCTGGATGATGGAGCGATGCTCCTCTCCGAGATGCTGGAGATGAGCCTGCGGTGATGGGAGGGTCTGCTCGCAGTAGGAGCAGGAGTAGGAGCGGCGAGCCATCAGACCCACGCCATGTTTGCGATGACTGCCCGAGAGACTCCGACCTTCGTGAGGCAGTTGTCGCTTAGGTAGTAGGTCTTGCGGCTCTTGATGCTCTGGGCGATGACCGGATTCTTGCGCTTGCGGCTGTTGTAGCCGATGAGGATGCAGTCTCCTGTTGCTGCGCTGGAGTAGATGACCTCTCCGAGCGCAAACTCAGCCTGCTCCTCGGTGATCTCATAGATGTAGGCGTTGGCGAGCCATTCCTGTGCCTCTATCGAAGCGAGGTTCACCCCGTTCTTGCCTGCCCGGATGGGCGATGCCTTGACGGTGATCTCGTACTGAGCCCCGTACTTGGATCGCGTGGGAGCCATCTCCATCCCGTGTTTCTTCAGGATGGCTCTGGCGGCCTCTGCTATCTCCTCCGTGACTTTCGCGGCGAGGTCTCGTGAGACCTCATGCGTTGCCTTCGTTGCCATTTCTATCTCCCTCTGTTGTGCGCCTCCCCGATGGAGGCGATGCTCTTTACAATAGGGAGGGGGTCTGCGAAATGCAAATAAGCCCTCTGCCTCTGCCCAGAGCAGGCGACCCCCCCCTTCCCCCCCGCTCTGGGGGCGATTTGCCTTCCCAGCGTGACCCCCCTATCTTGAAGGCATCGGGCATCCGCCCGATCTACAACAGAGGGAGACATGGAATGAGAATCGGAGAGTTGATTGACCGCCTGACTGAGATTCAGGAGGAGCACGGGGAGATCGAGGTCAAAGGGGTGTTCCAGCCTCGGTGGCCGCTGATCACCGAACTAGAGGCAGTCACCACCCTGATCAACGAGCAGGAGGATACCGCCACGGTGTTCCTCGCCCTCGGGGATGGCGATGAGTACGGCTCAAAGAACCTCTGGGATGACTGCGATACTTACGTTGAGTCCGAGGATGAGGATGAGGAGGAGGAGGCATGAGTCGCCAAACCGCTCATAGGCACTATGCCTCAGCCATCATCGGCAAGACGGTGGCAAATGTTCGCAGCCTTACCCCCGAGGAGTACGCCCTCATGGCGTGGCTCCCTCGGGCGAGCCTGCCCAGCACCCTGATCGAGTTCACCGATGGCTCTTGGGCGATAGTGATGAGCGACCCCGAGGGCAATGACTCGGGTTGGCTGGAGTGCGGAGAGTACGACCAATGAACCCGACCACGAAATCCGGGCGAGTTAGCCCAACTGCGGTGCGCCGAGCCCTAGAGGCAACTGCAGGCATCAGCATCATCGGGAAGGGCAAAGGCATCCGAGGAACTCATCACGCTCTAGTCCGATGGGATAGGCATCTCGGAGGCTCCCTACAGAAGGCTCTCGATGCGCTGGAAGAACTCGGCCTCTGGGTTGAGGTCATCGTTCAGAATCGGAACTCCGCCTCGCTCCGCATCCATCCGCCGTGCGATCATCCAGACAACGATTGGGATCACCACTACGACCCCGATTCTTTGCTGGGGGATTACTACACCTGCCCCATCTGTGGCGCACTGATGCAGGTCGGATGAGCCGCCGCCCTTAGGGGCAGGTCATGGTGGCCCACGGCTCCCATCCGCAGGCGGAGTTCTCCTCCGCATAACGGTAGATGCGGAGCCCAGCCCGGAGCGCAGTCTCGGGTAGATAGAGATCGGAGCAGGAGCCGAGGATGCCGTGCGCCTGCAGGTATCCCTCGGGCCAATAACGAGATGGCTCGCACCAGAACGAGTTGATTTGGAGCAGACCGTAGGAGCCTGAGCCGGGATCGGAGGCGTTGTGCTGCTGAGGATCGCAGCGACTCTCCCTCCAGAGGGCGAGATCGAGTGAGGCGAGATGCTCCTCTGCCCAGCCCTCGGCTCTGGCGGCTGACCACCATTCCGGGCAGAGAGCATCGGGGGGCGCAGGCGCGAGGGTCGTGGTCGTGCTGGGGATGGCTGGGGATGAGATGGGGATGCTCCTCGGGGTCTCGATCTCTGCGATGGGAACGCCCGGGGCGGCGGCGGCTGTTCTCATCAGCCCGAGAGTGATGAGGATGAGGGCCGTGCTAAGGATGATCGTAGATGGCGATACCTGCGGCAATCTCCTCTGGGGGTCTGCCCTGAAGAGCCTCCTCCACCTCGGCTCGTGTCCTGCCGGAGGCTCGGAGCCCTGCCGCGAAGGTCTGGGCGTTGCGGAACCTGCTCGGCTGGGCTGGGGTCTGCGGCTGCTCGGTTGCTGCGATCTCATCGCTCCACCTCTCTGCTCTGATCCACGTTGCCGGATGGCATAGGTATCTGGGGTCTGCTTGTGCTGCGGTGTACCGTTTGACTGCGCTCAGGATCTCCTCGATGGGAGGCGCATCGGCTCTCCTGCAAAGCATAGTCCACGCGCGATGGGCCGCCCCTTTGGCGACCTTCCGGGGATAGGCCTGCCAGAATGCATCGAAGTCGCTCACGGAGAGTGACGGTTCTTGACGGTTAATAAGAGGAGCGGATGCGCCAGACTTCCTCTTTATCTGCTCTGGAGTTCCTCCTTTCTCCTCTAAAGAGGATGTGGCTTCCGCTTTGAGCCGATAGAGGGTTCTGCCCCCTCTGCCGAGGGTCTGCTGCACTATCTCAACCCAGCCATCCG
>SXGQ01532128.1_pt1 | contig 18483 bp, 14 predicted proteins | sample 3178371 | NCBI WGS metagenome assembly SXGQ01 (sample SAMN11356859, study PRJNA531348) | freshwater metagenome | isolation source: freshwater sample F1-20 | place: China: Fuxian Lake, Yuxi | collected 2017-12-25 | reverse complement strand
GAAGACCACCCACGCAGACCAGACATAGTCCCTGGAAATGAAACCGTGATTTTTCACGGGCATTGCCATCAAAAAGCGTTGTGGGGCAATGAATCCGGCGCTCGGTTGCTTCGACGAATTTTTGGAGATCGACTCAACGCCCTTGACTCTGGTTGCTGCGGCATGGCGGGCTCTTTCGGATACGCCAAGCATCGCTACGACTTGTCCATGAAAATTGGCGAGCAATCATTGTTCCCCGCGATTCGTTGCGCGCCGGACTCCGTGGTGGTTGCCTCGGGCACAAGTTGCCGCCATCAAATTAGAGATGGCACCAGCGCGCAGCCACTGCATCCAATTGAACTTGTGGCGAAATTAGTGTCAACGCAGATCACAGGCATATCAAGCAAACCGCATTGAACTAGGTGATTTTCGCGCCGCGCATGAAACCTTCAGCCCAAGCTAAGATGCATCCATGCCCACACCGCAAGATGAATTGGAACAAGCCATCGAACGCGAACCCTCAAGCGAAGAACTCAGAAGCGCGGTTCTTTTGTTGGTGGATGACAATCTACAAAATGTGGAGTTGATGCAGGCGTGGTTGGAATCACTGGAGTGCAAGTTGGAGACCGCGCACGACGGAGTTGAGGCCATTGAAGCCGTGGCGCGTTGCAAGCCGGATTTAATTTTGCTGGACGTGATGATGCCGCGCATGAGCGGCTTTGAAGTATGCCGCAAAATCAAGCAGGATTCAGCGTTGCGCGACACCGTGATCATCATGGTGACTGCGCTGAACGAGGTTGGTGACTTTGAGCGCGCCGTGGAATGCGGTTGCGATGATTTTCTCACCAAGCCGGTGAATAAGTTGGAATTGATCACCCGCGTGCGCAGCTTGTTGCGCGTGCGCTTGCTCAAGCGACGCGTTGAAGCATTGCTGCGAAATCCGCGTCTATAAAAATACTTTTATAAATAAATTTCCGCGATAAGGTTGGTGGGACGGCGGTCTTTGGGAGTCAAGCCGCGGACCGCCGCCACACAACTGCGGGAGTGTCGCCCAAGCGCGTCCAGTGGCTGTCCACGCCACGCGGCTCAAGCGTCATGCTCAAATGATCTAGATATCTACGAAGCGCATGCCAATCGAATGATGCTAAAAATTCACGCAGAGCGGAAGGGTTGATACGTTGAATGCATTCGATCAGTTGTTCTTTGCTTTGCATGTGCGTTGCGCTCCTTGCCGAATTGGCGTGAACCTTCATCGAACCAAGCGCGTTGCTTGCCGCACAATTTTTTTATATCACGAAATAAATTTCAAGACCGTATGCGGTCTCTCCACAGCATCTTGTGGGGAGCATTGCATGCCGCCACAAGTGGCGTGTATTGGCTGAATTTGGCTAGGAAAGGGGGCGGAACGAAATTTTAGCCGCGTTGACGTCTGGATAGACCTCAAAGATCTTGTCCAGCCGTGAAATCAATATGGCTTGCACCATCAAGCTGCGAAGTCCGCACAATCGAACTTGCGCGCCATGCTTCTTAAGCTTGTTGTGGATTTGCAGAAGGGCGCCAAGACCCATGCTGGACAAAATTTCAAGCTTGGCGCAATCCACCACGACTTGCGTTGCGCCACTTTCAACATGCTTGGAAATTTCCTCTATCAATTGCTGAGCTGTGCCGCGGTTCAAGCCACCGTCGGCCGCGACAACCAAAATCAAACCATCTCGCTCGGTGATGTATGTCTGCATTTTTTAGTCCCGCACAACTTTCAGCGCGATCAAATCCTGAATGTCAATCAAGCCAATCGGTTTGCCATCGGTGTCTACCACGGGCAATTCATCCACGCGCAATTCGCGGATCATTCGCACCGCGTCGCGCACCAAGGATTGCGCGGGCAAGCAGCGCGGATGTTTGGTCATGCAATCGGCGATTGGTTTTTCCAATGCGGCCGCGCCAAACTGGTTGATCAATCGGCGCACATCGCCATCGGTCAAGATGCCCGCAAGGCGTCCGTGGGAATCCACAACCATCAACGCGCCCGATCGACGCCCATCGCCGCAGGATTGCAGCGCGCTTTTCATGGTGGCGGTCAATGCAACGCATGTGAGATTCTTTCCCACTTGAAAGCGCAGAGCCTCGCTCACGGGTCGAAGTCCAATTCCCAGCATTCCGCCCGGGTGAATCTTGTGAACGTCATCGGCCTTGAAATTGCGCCGGCGCGCCACGGCCAGCGCCAACGCGTCGCCCGCGGCAAGCATGGTGGCGGTTGTGGCGGTGGGGGCCAAATTCAATGGACAGGCCTCCTCGATGTCGCCGAGCGAAATATGCACAGTTGAAATCTTGGCCAGATTGGTTTGGGCGTGCTTGGAAATTGCAATTCCAGCCACGCCATCAGCCTTGAGGATCGCCGCGAAGTTGAGAAGTTCCTCAGTTTCACCGCTGTAGGAAAGCAGCAGAACCACATCGTTGGAGCGAATGCGACCCAAGTCGCCATGCACCGCCTCGGCGGGATGCACGAAATGACTTGGCTGACCCAGGCTTGCGAAAGTTGCGGAAAGTTTGCTGCCAATCAATCCGGACTTTCCCATGCCGCTCACCACAACATGCCCGTCGCATGCGCAGATTAAATCAATGGCCTTGGCAAAGTCCAACGAATCAGGACTGTTGTGTGAAACTCGAACGGCCAGGCGCGTGATGGCCTCGGCCTCGGATCGAAGCACATCAGAAATAAATGTTGCCTCGTCGTTCACAATCTTTTCGGTCATGCACAAAATGATAGCGAAAACAAACGATGATTTTGGTACAGTTTGCCCGTGGCAATCCTTGACGAATATCAAGTCAAACTTTCGGCATTTGAAGGCCCGCTTGATCTCCTTTTGTTTTTAATCAGGCGCGCGGAAGTTGATATCCACGATATTCCAATCGCGGCCATCACAAGCCAATATCTTGACGTGCTCAAGGCAACCGACGAGATGGATGTGGAGCAAGCTGGCGAATTTCTGGTGCTTGCGGCCACGTTGGTGGAAATGAAAAGCCGAATGCTTTCACCCAAACCGGAGCATGACGAGGCGCAGATTCTTCCGGATGCCTCTTTGCACGAGGACCCGCGCCGTGAATTGGTGCAACAATTATTGGCGTATCAGCGCTTTCGAACAGCCGCGGAAACGCTTGATTCACTGCGCGATGAATTTTCAAAACGGTGGACGGCATCCGGTGTGGCCGGCGAAGTTCCCGCGGTTGATGGCGAAGCCACCACTGTTGAGGATGTGCAGGATCTTGACATAGGCGATGTGCATTTGCTGGATTTGCTCGAGGCCTTTGAGCGCATCACGCTTGCGGTGGATTTCACGCGCCTTGGAAATCACCAAGTCACTTTCGATGACACGCCGATTGGTTTGCATCAAGACGATCTTGTCGATCGATTGGGTCGTTCGCCAGAACGTCGCATGCGACTGGACGCCATCTTCGAGGGGCGCAATCGCATGGATCGAATTGGTTTGTTTTTGGCGTTGCTTGAATTGGCGCGCGAGCAACGCATTCGTGTTCGGCAAGCGCAAGCCAATGAGCCGATCGAGTTGGAATTGGTCGATGTCAGCGCCGCGCCAGCCACAGTGTCAGTTGGGAATTCTTCAACCGCCGCCGAGTGATTCACGCACCTTTGGTGAAACCACCGCGCCCACTGGAGCGAGTGTTTCCAAATATTGCGCCGTGGCCTTGACCACGCTCTCCTGTAGTTGCTTGGCTTTGGTCACGCCGCCAGCCTCAAATCCATTGCAAATCACGCTGAAAGTGGCGTGATGGCCATTCACGCATTTCACCACGCCCGAGAGCGCGCAGACGCCGTTGATGTATCCGGTTTTGCAATGCACGGAAAATTTGCGGTCATCAAGATCGCGAAATCTTTTCTTCACCGTTCCGCTTTCACCACCCACCGCGAGCGAGTCGGTGAAGGGCTCGCCCAATTTCTTGTCGCTGATCAAGTCATCTACCCACGCGCTTAAAATGCTGGCGCTCACTCGGTTCTCTTTGGAAAGACCCGAGCCGTCCACGCAATCAAGCGACTCGATATTCACCTTGTCACCCAAGCGGGTGCGGACAATTTTTTCCACAGCGTCGCTACCGTTGAGCCAAGAGCCAGGCGTCTTTGTCACGGCAAAGCCGGCGCGTTTGAGCAAGCACTCGGCGTACAAATTCTGACTGTCCACATTGCACCTTCGCAACACAGTTGCGATGGGCGTTCGAATCACTGGTCCAACAATCTTTCCGGTTGAAATTGGATCGATCTCAGATGCCAGTCGATACGACTTGACTGGAATACCACCCTTGGTCAAACGCTCCGCGAGAAGTTGCGCGAAATAATTTGCAGGGTCGGTCAAAGCCACGCTCACGGGTTCTTCAAGCGGCTTATTGCAGAAACCTCGGATCGTGAAGGAGTTCGTGGTGGTGTCGCGCTGAATCCACAGGCCATCATCCTTGCCTTTCACCCTGGCGGTGTGGTTCACGATCGCAACAAAATCGCTGTATGGCCTTGTCTTGGATATTTCCGCGCCGCGATCCGATGGTTTTGCCCAGAAATCAAGGCGATTGAGATGAAATGTGATTCCAGCAACCGGCGCGCAGTAGTGCTCATTCAGTTGGTCAGCGGGCCAACTTGGGTGCACTCCGTTGCGATCAAAGACGCGGTCGTCAATCACAAGTTCGGCGCATTCGGTCATGCCCGAATCCTTTGCGCCTTGCACCCAAAGATCCAGCAATGACTCCGGCGTCATGCCTTTGCTCTGCTGGCCATCCTTGTTGGTGTGCAGCATTTCCGCCAGAAGTTCTGGATCCGCGAATGAAGGATCGCCGTCACCCACTGCGATCAATCGATCTCCGTCACGCAGCAAACGAGTTTGAAATACAAAGTCGCCACCAAGAATTCGCAGCGCCGCGCCAGTGCTGAGCAATTTTTCGTTGCTCGCCGGCGCCATGGCGGTGTCGGAATTGATGCGCACAAGTTCAATCCCATCTTCGCCGCGCACGCTGATGGCGGTGGTTCCTTTTTTGGGCGATGAGGTGTTCGCCAACGCTTTCACCGTGGAAGCCAAATCGGCTCCAAATAGAGTTGTGGCCGCGAACAGCGTGAGGCACGCTCCAACACAATGGATCATTGCGGAGGATGCGCGGCGCGTATCGCCAGAGACAAATGAAGCATGATTTTTAGGCTTGGCGCTACGATTGAAATTTTGTAAAAACACGTTCATCTATCGGTTGTTTTCATTGTTTGGCTTCAGAAAGTGTGGTGAAGAATTCAGCGAAGATGCCATGGAAATTCCAACCACAAATCCACTGGCCCAAGCCCATTGAAAATTGAATCCACCGATGCGACCGTCCACGTCCAAGATTTCTCCGGCCAAATAAAGACCGGGACATTTGCGGCTTTCCATGGTGGCGAGATTCATTTCACTCAGAGGCACTCCGCCGGCGGTGACTTCGGCGTGGCTGAAGCCGCGGTCGCCAACAATTTCAACAGGCGCTCCGCACAGCAGTTGCGCCAACGCGCGGCGACGATCGCGTTCTATTTGCTTGGGGGTCCTGTCGGAGGCGATGCCGGCGCCTTCCAATAAAGTTTTTGCCAGGCGCTCGGGCAGTCTCTCACGCAAGCGCGACAGCACGGTTTGCGCTTTGGCTTCAAGCAACCATATGTCGGCTTGTTCAAGCGAGCATCCAGGCATGAAAGATAATTGCAACGACGCGGCCGCATCGCGTGTGCGCTCCATCATGAGGTAGCGGCTGATGTCCAGCACCGCGGGCCCGGACAATCCGAAGTGCGTGAACAACATGGAGTTTGTGAACGATGTGATGCGCTTGCCGGTGGCTGAAACAACGCGAACTTCGGCATCTAAAGTGAGTCCGCTGAGTGAGCGCACCCAATGTTGCGCGCTTGCCACCAATGGAACAAGCGAGGGAATCACGTGCTCCGTCACGCTGTGGCCAAGTTTTTGGACCAACTCCAAACCAAGTCCATCCGAACCAGATTTGGGCAAACTTTTTCCGCCGCTGCACAAAGCCACGCGGCGCGCGCGCAACGAGCCCCACGCGCCCGCGACATCAAAGCCGCCATCGACAAGGGGAGTGATTGTTTGCACGCGCAGTGGCGAGCGAATATCAACATCCGCCGCGCGCGCCGCTTGCAGCAGCGCGTTGAGCACGGTGTGCGCGTCATCCGTCACAGGAAATAATTTTCCCGTGTCCTCTTGTTTCAACTCCACTCCAAGTTGATTGAAAAACTCAACGCAATCGGCAACCGTGAAACGATTCAGCACGCGCCGAATCGCGGCGGGAGTGCTGCCAGCGTAATCTTGCTCACGCACCACGTGATGCGTGACATTGCATCGACCGCCTCCGGCCACAAGAATCTTTATGCCAATGCGCGGCGCTCCATCAAGAACCACAACACTAAGCGAGGTTGGTGTTTGCGAGTCGTTTATTTCTGGCGTGTCCGTGGATGGGATAATTTTGGCGAACTCTTGTCGCGCGGCTCGCGCGGCGTGGATGGCGCTCATCAAGCCCGCCGCGCCAGCGCCAATCACCACAATATCGGCGTCAAATCCCGCCGAATTGCCAACTTGATCACTCATCTTTTGTACGCGTCGCCAGCATCGCGCTTGGCGTCTTTGGAAATCGTCAGAGGCGTGAGCCGTGGTTTTTTCACGCCGGGCTTGGCGGTGCAACTTGGGCACGCGGGCGAGCCTCCCTTTGAAGGAAGCAACGGGCGAAGCACCACGTACAAGCCAGCAAGTGCGATCAGCGACACGATCCAAAATTGTATTTCATTCCAAAGCATTTAAAATCCTCCTGTAAGAAGCGCTTGTCGAACAATCCATGCCATGCTCCACGCCAATCCGCTCATCCACGCAAATTGTAGGAGCGGCCATTTCCATGATTGTGTTTCGCGCCGGACCAACGCAAGTGTGGGCAGGCATTGCATGGCCAATGTGAAAAACACCAACAGTGAAGCCGCGGTTGGAATGGTGAACAAAAGAGTTCCATCAGAGCGGCGATTATGGGTGATTCGATCCAATAAAGAAGCCTCATCATTGGCGTCGGTTGATGAAATAATCATGAGAGTGCTCACAAAAACTTCGCGCGCCAAAAAACTGGTGAGCACCGCCACGGTGAGTTGATGGTCAAATCCCAATGGTTGAAAAAGTGGTTCTGCGATCAAGCCAATTTTGCCCGCCATGGATCCCAGTTGTTGCTCGCGTGATTCCAGCAGATTTACAGCACTTTCAAGCGCCTGCACTTGTTCAGGATTGGCGTTTGCTTGCAGCGCCACTTCACTTGTTTGGGCCCGCATCTGCAACAACTCGGGCGAAGGCGCGACTTTTGGATAGGCGCTCAGCCACCACATGACAACGCAAATCGCCAAGATCATGGAGCCGGCGTTCTTGATGAACAACACGCCGCGGTCGTACATCACCCACAACGCAATGCGCACGCTTGGCCTGCGGTATGGCGGCATCTCCAACAACATCGGTCGCGCTGGCCCCTTGAGCAGCGTGCGTCGAACAAGAAATGCGCTGAACAAACCCGCGATTGCGCCAGTGGCGTAGCAACCAACAAACGCAAGGCCCGCAAGCCACGGTCTGCCCGCGAACAAAAGCGAAATCAGCAACACATACACCGGAAGTCGGGCCGTGCAACTCATGAACGGAGCCACAAGAATTGTTGCCAGTCTGTCCTTGGGATCTGGAATCAGACGCGTGGACATGATGCCAGGCAAGGCGCACGCATGGCTTGAAAGAAGTGGAACAAATGCTTGCCCGGGCAAACCAAATCGGCGCAAGAATTTGTCGGCGGCAAATGCGGCGCGCGCCAAGTATCCGGAATCTTCAAGCAGTGACAACAGAAAAAAGAGCAGGCAAATTTGCGGCAAAAAGACCACGGTTCCCGCGACGCCTCCAATAATTCCGTCCACGCATAAATCGCGCAACGGGCCAGCGGGCATCACGGCGCGCAGCCAATCGCCAGAGGTGCCAAAGATAAGATCAAGTCCATTCATGGGAAATTGAGCCAACCAGAAAATGCTGGCGAACAACACGCTCATGACCAGAATAAATGTCGCCAATCCCGACACTGGATGCGTGAGCGCGCGGTCAACGCGGTCGCTCACGCTGCTTGCCGCGGCCAATCGACCGCTTGCCACTTCCACAAGCACGTCATTGGCCCACTTGGCAAGATCCGATTCGCTCACGCTGGATGATGGAAGATGATTCAGCCTTCGCTCGAAAGACTCCAATGAAATTCCGTGCAGGGCCGCGCGCAAGGCGGCGTCGGCGAGTTCGTCCACGCCCTCGCCTGTGCGGCCGCTTGTGATCACAACTGGACATCCCAAACATTCAGAGAGCGCGGCGGCGTTCACGCTGAAACCTTTTCGGCGCGCGTCATCAGCCAGAGTGATCGCAATCACGCAAGGCATTTTTCGCCGCAGCGCATGTGAGGCGAATCGCAGCGACCTGGAAAAATTAGTCGCGTCGGCGATGATCACGGCGACATCCGGCGCGACATCGCCAATACGGCCGTCCAAGCAATCACGGCACAATTTGCTTTCGGGAACTTCCAGACTTAATCCATAAATCCCAGGCAAATCCATAATTTCAAGCGCGCCGTGGGTTGTGGCCGCCAAACCCACCCGGCTCTCAACGGTGGTGCCGGGAATATTGGCGGTGCGCGCACGCGAGCCGCAAAGCCGATTGAATAAAGTTGTCTTTCCAGTGTTGGGCTGGCCCAACAACGCCGCGCGTGGTGGGCGCTCGGTGGAGTACACCCGCAGCGCTTCAAGTTCATCAGGCTGCTGGGCAGCCATCGCAGGGTTTCACAAAAACTTTGCTGGCCACGGATCCACACAAGCCAACGCGCGTTCGCTCCACTTCAATAATGCAAGGAGCTCCAGCCTTGCACACTTTTAATTCGCAGGACTCGTGAATTCCCATTGCTCGAAGAAGGCATCGATCAGCTTCCGCAAGCGTGTTCAGTGATTCGGAGTCAATCATGGCGCGCTGTCCTCGCGCGAGTTGCGTTAAAGGAATGCGTTTTGATTGCGCCGCGCCATCGCCCATCAATGTTGAGGGAATTACAACCATGACAACGTAGTGTATGAGTTCAATTCACAAGGGGCAAGAACAAAATCACTGGCGTTGCGGACGCGCCCAATTCGCTCGGTGATCACTTTGGTGTCGCAGTCTGGGCAGCTTTCTCTGGAAAAAGGCGCACTGGCCTCACTTGAAATTTATAAGCCACGCATGGCCCGACCAAAGGTGGATTGTCAAAAGTATTGGGCGTCAACATTTCCGGTTCCGCGAACAACATGGGCGTAAGCGTGCCGCTCATTCGCCAAATCACGTCCCGTTCCGGCATTGTGTCCCCAAGTTGCGGGGCGTTGCTGGCAAGAATGGTGACGGATACAACTCGGCCAAAATTCCTTTTATTGTCGGCGGACACGCACTGAAATTCAAATGTGCGATTGCCACCCGCGCCCACGGCAAGCTCAACAATCCGTCCGCGCCACTCGATGGCGTAGGGAGTTGCCCGATTCATGGCGTCAATCCATTTCTTGGCCTCCACCAAATACAACTGGCGCGTGGACTTGCTGTCCGTATCCATAGGAAGCGCGACGTGGCGTTTGGCCATGTCCTCGGTGAATTTTTTCTGAAAGAAATCCAAGACCGCGATTGGATTTCCCATTAAATCCGCTGTGGCGTCGGCCAGGGGTGGAGTTGTGGTTGTGGGCGCCAATGCGGGCGACTTTTGCGCCGCGGCTTCAAGTTCCTGCACGCGCTTCTGAGCCGCGGCAAGTTGGTCGCGCAACTTTTGATTTTCCACTTGAACCTCCTGCAACTTTTGGGCGTCGGTGGGCGTGGGAGTGGTTTGACCTGCGAAGGCGCAAAGGATCGCGCTAAGAAGAATTGATTTCATGTTGTGAATAATTCTAACCAATCAAATTGCAAATGATTTGTTGGCTATCCTTTATATATGACCGCAGTCCATCGCCTAGTTGAGCGCGCGCGTCGAAGACTTCAAGTGTCCGAATTGCTTGAAGTTGCAGCTTTGACTTTTCCCGTGGCGGGCGGGGCAATGTTGGTCTGGATTGTGATTCTGCGCATGTTCTTGGTGGGGAGCATGCCGCCGGCAATGACCTCGTGGTCCATGCTGTTGGCGATTGGCGCGGCGATATTCATTGCCAACGCGGCGTTGCTGATCGCGCGTCGCGGTTGGCCTTCGCGCGCCCACGCCGCGGCGCAACTTGATGAGCGCCTGAATCTTGCCAGTCGAATAAGCACCGCGCTTGCTGTGCAAGATCGTGGCGACGCTTTTTCTTTGGCGGCCGTGGCCGACGCCAATCGAATCGCCCAAGATGCGCAAAATAAAAACTTATTGGCCCGCTCATTCGCCTATCGCTTTGGACCCGAGTGGAGAGTGAGTCTGATCACCGCGTTGCTGGTGTGCGCCGCGTGGCTGTTCATTCCCAATTGGATTTCGTCGGCCGTGAAAAAAAATCAGCAGGCGCAGCAAGACGCGGCTTCGGTGGAGAAAGCCGATCAAGCCGAGCAGCGGTTGATTGACGCCATGCAAAGCGCGATGGAAGTTGCGTCGCTTGATGAATCAATCCAGAAATCAATCGACGCGTCGCGTGAAACTTTGGACCGCGCCAAGCAACAAGCAATTTCGCCGGCTGATCGAGAGGCTCAGGCTTTTCAACAGCGCGCCTTGTTAGAGGCCGCGTTGCAAAAAGCCGGTGAAGCCGAGGAGTTGAATGACAATGAATCGCTCAAGGACGCGCTTTCTGAATTAGAATTGACCCAAGGCGAGGAGCGTGAAATGTTGGCCGCACTCAAGCGCGGCGATTTTGAGGCCGCCGCAAAAGAGGCGCAGAAACTTGCTGATAAAGCGCAAAGTTCTGATCCCGTCGAAGCCGCCGCTGCCAAGCAGGCGTTGGAAAAAGTCGCCGCCGCATTGGACAAACAAGCCGCCAAGGAAAGCGCCAAGGCTGGCGCTCTCAAAAGTAAACCGTCGCTCTCCAAGGCGGATCAGAAAAAAATTGCCAACGCCATGAAGAACGCCAAGCAATGTAATTCTATTGGCAAGCAATCAAAAGGATCTTGCAGCGGTGGCGCGCCTGTGAAAAATTTAATGGACTTGCTCAAGAAAGGCTCCGCAGCATCAAGCCAGAAATCAAGTTTGTCCAAATCACTTGCCGCGTGCAGAAATCCCGGCTCGGGTGGCAGGGGAGCGGGTTCAGGATTTTCCAAGCCCCAACTTGCCGACCAACCTGACACCAAGCCCAAGCAATTCACAACCGAGCAAGTGATGAGTGAATCTCAGGATATTGATGCCGAACCGATCGCGCGTGACTTTGTGCAAGGTAACGCCACGACAACGCAAGAGGCCACGCGCAAACTCACGGTGATTGAGCATCAAGTGCAAGCTGGCTTGGAAGAGGCGAGCGAAGAGGATCCAGTTCCGGCGCCGCTGCGCGAGGCGCATCAAAAATATTTTTCACAGTGGAAGAAAAAAATCGAGGATGCAAAAGAGAATCAAACTCAAACGCCCGCCGCAACCACCAGCACGCCCGCGGTGGAGCCCGTGAAACCATCTTCTCGCGCCCCGTAATTCCATGATCCAATCGACGCAACCCTAAGGCTTTCCGTGTGGATTTCATTTGAACATCCTGGTTGGCTCATCGCGTTGGTGTTGTTGGCGCCGATATGGTTGATCGCATTTCGCTTCACGGATATGCGGGCTTCAAGCCGCTCCGTGGTGGCGGCATGCATTCGTAGCGTTGTCATCGCGCTGATTGTCGCCGCGATGTCGCGGCCAAGTTTGGTTGAATCCACTGATGGCATCACTGTGGTGGTTGTCGCCGATGCAAGTCGCTCCGTGCCAATTCAGTTGCGCACCACGGCGCAAAGTTGGTTGCAAGATCGCGCGGGGGATACATCCAACGCGCGCGATCAATTGGCGGTTGTCACGTTCGCCAAAAGCGCCGAGATTCAAAGCAAGCCGGAGAGCGCCGCGAAAATAAATATTTTGTCGCATGCGGACACCGCCATTGGCAGCGATTTAGCGGCGGGCGTGCGCATGGCCATGGCGCTCATGCCGCGCGACACTCGCAATCGCATTCTTCTTGTGAGCGACGGCAACGAGACATCAGGAAATATTCTCGAGGCCGCGCAGATGGCGCGTTCGGCTGGTGTTGCCATCGACGTTGTGGCGCTTGAAGTGGCGACAGCCAACGACACAATGGTGGAATCGTTGCGCGCGCCAACCCGCGCGCGGCGTGGTCAAAGCGTCGACGCGAAAATGATCATCCGCGCCCGCAGCGCAATTGATGGGCGAATTCGCTTTGAAATTGACGGAGAAGCGATTGATTTGGATTCCAAAAGCGACAGCAACGCGATGAAGATTCATCTTGACGCGGGCCCAAATGTGATCACCATTCCCGTGGCGTTGCCGCGCTCTGGCGTGGTGCGCATGAAGGCCATCTTTGAGCCACTTGATCCAAATGCCGACGCCATCGTGGAAAATAATGTCGCCTCCGCCATCACATTTGTTTCTGGTGAGGGCCGCATTCTTATCGTGGATGATTCCGGCGCCGAGACCCAAGCCTTCGCGCAAGCGTTGCGAGCCAGCAAACTTGATGTGCAAGTTTCAAACGCCTCGGTTCTTTCTGATCCAACCACCGCGGGAAGTTATGACGCGATCGTGCTCGCCAATATCGCGCGATGGAATTTGGATCAGGCCGCGGACCGCTCGATTGAAATCGCGGTGCATGATTTTGGCGTTGGACTTCTGATGTTGGGAGGCGACCATTCGTTTGGCGCCGGCGGCTGGACCGACAGTGAAACCGCCAAGGCGCTTCCGGTTGAAATGAATCCGCCGCAAGAGCGTCAACTTCCAAGGGGCGCGCTGGCGCTGATCATTGATTGTTCCGGCTCAATGGGAATGCCCGTGGCGGGCAGCAACATGGATCAACAACAGTGCGCCAACGAGGCCGCGATCGAAGGCATTCGCTCATTGACCGCTGGCGATCAAGTGACCGTGATCGCGTTCGATGATTCGGCGGCGGTGGTTGTTCCGCTGATGAATGTTGAGAATCCAGAGGCAATTGCAAAGCAAATTCGCAGGATTGTTCCGCGTGGGGGCACCAATTTATTTCCCGCGATTGAATTGGCTTCCAAGGAACTTGAAGCCTCGCAGCAATCGGTCAAGCACATGGTGATTTTAAGCGACGGACAAACCATGGGCGATCCAAACGAGGGGATCCGCATGGTGCAACTGCTCGCGCGCAAAGGTGTTTCTGTTTCCACTGTTTCAATTGGCGACTCAACCAACGATCCACTGCTTGAGCAAATGGCCAAGGTTGGCGGCGGCCGCTGCTATCCAGTGAAGTCGCAGAACGCGCAACTTGTGTTGCCGCAAATTTTTATCAAGGAAGCGACCATCCTCAATCGAAGTTTGTTGGCGGAAGGTTCATTCGCGCCAGCCACTTCCGGGCAAAGTCCGCCGGGTGTCGCGCTTTCCAAATCCATGCCCAAGCTAGCGGGTTACGTCATCACGGCGCCACGCGGTGGGCTTTCGCAGAACGCGCTCACAATTCCAACCAAGGAATTTGCCGATCCACTTTTCGCATGGTGGAATTATGGAGTGGGTCGATCGGCTGCTTTCACAAGCGATCTTTCATCGCGTTGGGGTTCGTCGTGGGTCGCATGGAGCGGATATCAACCTTGGTGCGCGGGAGTGGCGCGATGGTTGCTGCGCCAAAGCGCGCCGATGGATACTTCACTCACCACGCAACTTGATGGTGACGACGCCATAGTTGAACTTTCAATTCGTGAAGACCAAAATTCCAACGCATCCAACGCCGTTGCCACTGCAAAAGTGCTTGGTCCCGATGGATCGGTGGCGGCGTTGGCGTTGCGCCAAGTTGCGCCCGGGCGCTGGTCCGCCAAATTTTCCACCGACGCATCGGGTGCGTATTTGGTGAACGCCGCGCTGAAGCAAGGTACTGACGAGAGGCCAGTTTTTGTTCAAGCCGCCGTGAATGTTTCCTATCCGCGCGAATTTAGATTTCAGCGCGATGACCAAACAAAACTCGCGGAGGTGGCGCGCATTTCTGGCGGCCGCGTGTTGAAGTTGGGCGACACTAACGTGAAATTATTTCAAACCGATGGAACGCTGCCCGCGGAATCGCTCCGTCAAATGTGGGACATGCTGTTATGCGCGGCCACGTTGCTCTTTATTGTTGATGTGGCCGCCCGTCGATTGGTATTTCAAAAACGTACCGCGAATGAAACCACAAAGGTTGTTGTTGGCCAAGTGGGGCAAGCATGGAAGACGGCCAGAATTCGCGCCGCCGATGACATGTCGCAAACGGAAGTGGCTAAGGCAAGTATCCAGGCGCGCGATCGCAACGCCGCGGCGAATTCCACAGCCGCGGTGAACTCCTCAATAAATTCATTGGATGCCCAAGTTGACCCGATCAACGATTCCTCCACGCGCGCCCCGCAAGATTCTTTGGAACAGCTCTCGCCACTTGAACGATTAAGAGAAGCCAAGCGCCGAGCGCGGGCCGCTGGCGATGCCGCCAATCAGGATGATCCGACATGAGCCAAACAACCAATGAAACACGCGATATTCAAGCCGAATGCGAGGCATTTCGCGGCATGTCCCTGGCTTGGAAAAATTCCATTTGTAGCCGCATTGTTGGTCTAGGCGATTCGCTGGAGCAAACGTTATGGTGCTTGCTGGCCAATGGGCACATTCTTCTGGAGGGCGTTCCCGGTCTTGGAAAAACATTGTTGGTGCAAACTATTTCACAATCCGCCGGTCTGCGCGCCACGCGCATTCAATGCACGCCCGATTTGATGCCAGCGGATGTCCTAGGCACCACTGTGCTGGTTGAGGATCTTGAGCATGGGCGCCGCGAGCATCGATTCCGTCCCGGTCCGGTGTTCACGCAAATTCTTTTGGCGGATGAACTCAATCGCGCAACGCCGCGCACGCAGTCGGCATTGCTTGAAGCCATGCAGGAACGATCCGTGAGCGTGGCTGGAACAACATACGCGCTTGAAAAACCGTTTTTAGTTTTAGCCACGCAAAATCCAATCGAGCAAGAGGGAACGCATCCACTGCCGGAGGCGCAACTGGATCGCTTCATGGCAAAGATCGAAGTCCCCAGCCCATCGCGCGAGGCGCTTCAAACAATTTTGCAGCGCACCACCAGTCAACCATTGCCGCCATTGACAGCGACCATTAACGCCCCAACATTGATCGCCGCGCAGCACTTGGCTCAGGAAGTCATCGTGGCGCCCCACGTGATGGATTGGGCCATTCGACTGGTGCTCTCCACGCAGCCAAATTCAGCGTATTTCAGCGCGCAAGCCAAGCGTTACATTCGCTGCGGGGCAAGTCCGCGCGCCGCTCAATCCATGCTCGCCATGGGCAAAGTGCGCGCCTTGCTTGCGGGTCGCTACGCGTTGGCGATTGATGATCTGCGCGCGGTTGCGTTGCCGGCGCTTCGGCACCGACTTGCGTTGACGTTTGAGGCCGACGCTGATCGCGTGGACGCCAATGAAATTGTGCGCCGCATTATCCAAGGCATGCCATTGGAGGCGCCATGATTTCGCCGAGCAAATTAATCAAGCTGGAGGATTTGTTGCAGCCCTCGCTTGTGGCGGCGCTGGATCGTCTCGATCTGATGAGCCGAAAAATGTTGCAGGGACGAATGCAGGGGGAGCGTCGCAGTCGACGCCGCGGTCAAGGCATGGACTTCGCGGATTTTCGTCCCTATGCGGCCGGCGATGATTTGCGATTTGTGGATTGGAATATTTACGGTCGTCTTGATCGCCTCTTTCTTAAGATGTTTCTTGAGGAGGAGGATCTTGGCTTGGTGATCGCCATTGATGGCAGCGCCAGCATGGATACGGGCGAGCCAAATAAATTCGACGTGGCGCGCCGCATCGCCATGGCGCTGGCCTACGTTGGTTTGGTCAATCAACACCGCGTCACGTTGGCGCTGCTCAAAGATGGCAGCGCCGACCGTCTCACTGGCATGCGTGGACGCCGCCGCGCCGCCGACGCCGCAAACTGGCTCATTGGCCAAAAAGCAGCTGGAACAACTGGTTTTGATGGCGCGTGTCGATCGCTGGCATCGGCTCGCTTAGGTCGAGGCGTGGTGATTGTGATCAGCGATTATTTATTGCGCGAGGGATATGAAAGTGGCTTTCGCGCTCTCGCTGCGCGCGGTTGGGATGTGTTCGCGTTGCAAATTTTGTCGCCCGAGGAAATGGATCCGCGCAAGAACAATCAGAACCTTGATGTGCGATTGGTCGACCTTGAAAATAAAGGCGAGGTGGAAATCACGCTCACCGCAGCGGTGGTGCGCGATCATCAAAGACGATTGGAAACATTCAACGCCGCAATGCGTGAAACCTGCATGAAGCTTGGCGTGCGCCAAATGACAATCAGCTCCGCGGTTGACTATCAAAAGTTTTTAGTTGAGACTTTGCGCAAAGAGGGGCTGCTGAAATGACATTGCTCACTCCCATCTTTGGTTTGATCACCGCGTTGATTGTGGTGCCACTGTTGTTGCTGTTGTACATGTTGAAACTGCGTCGCGAGCGCCGCGATATTTCCAGCACGCTTTTATGGACATCCCACACCAAAGATTTGCGTGCCAACTCGTTATTTCAACGCCTGCGACTTTCACCTCTATTTGTGCTGCAATGTCTGCTTTTACTCCTCCTCGCAGCGGCGTTAACGCAACCAATATTGAAGGAGTGGTCGCGGCCATCCGGTCGGGTCGTCTTCTTAATCGATCAATCGGCCAGCATGCAAACGCGCGATGCGCCCGATTCGCGAACACGTTTGGATGAGGCCAAGCGCTTGGCCATCGCGCAAGTTGAGTCGTGGCAGGGTGGTGGTCTCTTCGCGGCAAGTCCTCCAGAAGTCATGGTGATCGCTTTCGCGCAGGATCCTTCCGTTCGCATTCCGTTCTCCACCAATCTTGGGCGCATTCGAGAAGCCATCGAGGGGATTGAACCAACGGATCAAATCACGCTCATCGCACCCGCGGTGTCTCTTGCAAGAGCTTTTTCATCTTCGCAAGATGCGCAGGAGATATCCCAGTCATCCACGCAAATAAATACAGTGGATACTTCTGCGCCCACCATGCAATTGCTCAGCGATGGAAATATTTCCGACATCGCCACATTGTCCCTGCGCAAGGGTGAAACTATTTCCTGGAACCGCTGTGGCAATCCGCAAACCATCAACCAAGGTATTTCCGCCGCGGGCGCAGAGCGGCGCAATGATGATCCAACCCGCGTGAGCGCCTTCGTTGCGCTACGAAATGATGCGGCAACCCCCGCCAAACGTGAAGTGCAGGTGAGAAGCAACGGCACGCTCATCGCCAGCGCGTCGGAGCCAATCGCAATTCCAGCGGCCAGCGGCAATGGCGCAACCCGCGTTGCCGGCGCGCAAAAACTTTCATTCACGCCATTCGCCCTGCCAAACTCCGGCGTGCTCAGCATGAGTTTGCTTCCCGAGGACGCGTTCACCACCGACGACCGCGCGGTGATCGCCATTCAAGAGCAGCGCACGCTGCGCATTCTGTTGGCTGGAAATGATCCTGCGCTTGAGTCACTGCTGAATAGTTTGTCATTTGCGGATGTGCAACAAATTGCATCCACGGATTTCATCAAACGCATTTCCGCGGACGCGAATTGGACCGAATCATTCGATGTGGTGGTGTGCGTGGATTGCGAATTGCAATCGCTCACCGCGGGAAGATGGTTGATCTTTGGCAAGCCGCCAGCCATTGCAAATTTAAACGCGTTCGGCGAGCAACCGCGCCAAGCGATCCGCACATGGAAGAGCGATCACAAGGCGATGGCGCAAAGTCAGTTCTCCGATCTCGTGGTGGATCGTTCGGCGGCCATCGCGCCAACTTCTGATTGGCTTGCGTTGCTTGAAGGTTCCAAAGGACCTCTGATCGTGTCTGGACGATCGGCCAACGCCACGGTGATTTATGTGGCGTTTGTTCCCATGGATTCCAACTGGCCCTTCCAGCGCAGTTTTGTGAATTTCACCGCTCAAGCCGTGGAATTTCTGGGCGCACTTGGTAGCGCCGTGACAAGTGAGTCGCTTGAGCCGGGCGCAATGTTGCGCACGCGAATTGTGCGCGGATCAAGCAACGTATTTATTCAGACTCCCACGGGTGATCGCGTGGCGCAAAATCTTGTTGATGGCGAAATTGTATTTGGACCTTTACGAAATGTGGGCGTGTACAAAGTTGAATACGTCGATCCATTGGGCAAACAAAAAACACGCATGGTGGCCGTGAATCTCACCGATGCGGCGGAATGCGATGTGGCCGCGGCGGAGAAATTAAATATTCCTGGTGGCGAACTCGATCCCAAGGGCGTTGGCTTGGCCACTTTGGCAATTTGGCCGTTCATTGTGGCGGCTTCGTTG
>SXGQ01136308.1_pt1 | contig 18483 bp, 19 predicted proteins | sample 3178371 | NCBI WGS metagenome assembly SXGQ01 (sample SAMN11356859, study PRJNA531348) | freshwater metagenome | isolation source: freshwater sample F1-20 | place: China: Fuxian Lake, Yuxi | collected 2017-12-25 | reverse complement strand
GCATGGGCGGCCCCTTTAGAACAGATGTTCCAAAAACGCCTGTTGTCATTCTTTCAATCACTTTGGTGCAATAACCATGAGCAATCCTCAAGTCGAACTCCACATCGCCGGCAAAGGCGTCATCCTCATTGAACTCGACGCCGAAAAAGCGCCCTTGAGCGCTGAGAACTTTCTGCACTATGTGAACAAGGGTCACTATGACAACACCATTTTTCACCGCGTGATTCCCGGCTTCATGATTCAAGGTGGCGGCTTTGAACCCAACATGGAACAAAAGCATTCCGATGCGGCCATTCAAAATGAAGGCAACAACGGCTTGAAGAACACAAAGTACAGTTTGGCCATGGCACGCACGCAAGCCCCCCACTCTGCCACCGCACAGTTCTTCATTAACACTGCCGACAACGAATTCTTGAACCACACAGCACCTTCACTGCAAGGTTGGGGCTATGCCGTCTTTGCACATGTGGTGTCAGGTAACGAAATTGTGGATGACATTGAAGGCGTTGCAACTGGCCGCAATGGCTTCCATGACGACGTGCCCAAAGAACCTATCATCATTGAAAAGGCTGTCGCGCTTTAATCGGCGCGCCCACCCATTTCTATGACTGAAACCGTGTTGCCGTTTCAGGTGTTTGAAGCACCTGAAACTTGGCGCACAGTTGATTTTATTTCCGACTTGCATTTGCAAGAAAAAGAAACTGCCACATTTGAAATGTGGCAAGCCTACATGCAAAACACGACCGCTGATGCGGTCTTTATTTTGGGCGACCTGTTCGAGGTTTGGGTCGGCGACGATGCCGCCGAACAGCACTCTTTTCTTCAGAGATGTACTGCTGTTCTAAAAGCCTGCGCATCAAAAAGACAGGTGGCCTTTATGCGGGGCAACCGCGATTTTTTGGTTGGCACTGCGTTCCTCAATTCATGCCATGTCCTTGATCTGCAAGACCCTACTGTGCTTCACTTTGCATCTCAAAAATGGTTACTGTCTCATGGTGACGCAGGTTGTTTAGGCGACACCGACTACCAAGCCTTCCGACAGATGGTCAGAAAACCAAGTTGGCAAAATGACTTCTTAGCCAAACCACTCACCGAGAGAGAGCGCATTGCCAGACAACTTCGAGCACAAAGCGAATTGCTGAAAAAAGACTCAAGTGCAGTCTATGCCGATGTGACAGATGAATGGTCCTATCCGTTGCTTCAACAAACTGGCGCCACTTGCCTAGTTCATGGTCACACGCATCGGCCTGCACTTCACAGCCTAGGGCAAGATCCGCCGATGCAACGCTACGTTTTAAGTGACTGGGATACTGCGACAGCAAGGCCACGCGCCGAAGTATTGCGCTGGCATTTCGAGGGGCAAGTTGTACGAATCAACTTGATAAGCTGAGCTTGAGCATTGGCTTTTCAGCCTTTGCTTAAACCCTTGCTTCATTCAGCTGCGCAACAAATTTTTCAAAGCATTTTGCAAACGCCGCGCCACCTTAGGGTCGTGCGTTGAAGACAAAACTGCTGTGACATCCAAGGCCCAAGTTTGCTCAGGGCCCGGTTGGTTTTTGCGAGTGAGCAATTGAAGTTGCAATGCGCGCCGCTCGTTCAAATTCTCTGCAGGCGTTGGCACTTCCGCAGCCATCTCTAAACGCAAAATGGCTTCGCCAGCAGTTGCTGCAGGTGCCTGACTGACTGCTTGTGACCAAGCCGCCCTGGCCGCAGCGTTCACATTGCGACCTAAATCTTGTGCCGTGGGCACCAATTCGGCTTGGCGCGTTTCCCATGCAGCAAGCAAATGCGTCAAGGATTCGCCGTGGGCCTGGGCAGCCAACTTTCGCAAGGCCATTTCGGCGTGTTCCATGGCATCGCGTTGGGCTCTGAATGCGGCATCACCAAGGCGGGGGCCGCGCTCTTCACGCTCAGGGCGATCACCTCGATCTCCACGGTCAAAACGACCCCCACTCTTATCGCCAAAACCACCTTTGTCAGAACGCGGTGCACCTTTGCCGTCTCTGCGATCACCAGGACCGCCCCGACCTGCGGGAGCGGGCACTGATTTCTTTTGGCCTGGTCGGTCATCACCGCGCATGGCTACCAAGGGGCGAGCGGGTTTCGGTGCTTCAACAGGCTTGACGGGCTCTGCGGTTTCTACTGGGGGAGACTCAGTTTCAACTGCATTGGATTCTGATGCGCTTGTTTCATCTGAATCATTTTCACCTGCAGCTGACTCTGGGGTAACTTGTGCCGCATCTGGCGCGCTAATTTCCACAGCCTTTGGCGCAACAATGGCTTCGGCATTGGCCTTGGCTTGCCCTTTCAAAGCGGCGTCCAAGGTCGCCATGGCCGCCTTGATTTTTTGAACATCACCGGAGGCATTAGCAGCTTTTAAGTCATTCGATGCATCGAGCACCATGCGGTCGTGGGCCGACATGGGGGCATTTGAAACGTGCTCGCGCGAGTTGGTCTTGCGACTGAAAGCCTCGTCAATGGGTTTGCGAAAAGCCTCCCACATTTTTTGTTCAATGCGGCGATCCATGGGAACGCTTTGAGCTTCTGTTTGCCAATTTTGCTGTAAAGCTTTGACTGCATCTACTCTTAAGAGAGGCGCAGCGCCAAGCTGCTCGGCTTCTGCAATCAAAGCTTGGCGTCTGGCGGTGCTGGCTTTCTGAGCGGCCTCCAAAGGTGCCGCGGCATTGTGCAGGGCCTGCTTCCAAAGGGGTTGCAGTTCTGCAAAGGCTTTCTCACTCAAATGACCCGCCGAACGCCAGCGATCACCAAACTGACGCAAAGACCGCAAGTGCGCGCGCCAATCTGCATTTTGTGCATTGACCTCACCCCAAGCCTTGACCTCTTCAATCAATGCCAAGCGTTGAGCGCGGTGTTCACTGGCTTCGTGTTTGATTTTGTCCAACCAAGTTTGAACCACTTTGTAGGCGTTGTTGCATGCAGCATCGAAACGCTTCCACAAAGCATGGTTTGGCAAGCCACCTTGATCAGCTTTTTTCCATTCTTCACGCAACTGACGCAAAGCGTCTTGCATTTTTCGACCGCCTACGGTGGGTTCAAGGTCAAACTCTTCCTTACCAACTTCAGGCTCGACCGCTTTTTCGGCATCCTCTTTTGAAACTTCTTGTGCGCCACCGTCGGCCACTGGGGCGTCTTGGGTTTTAACAGGTACTTTTTTGAACAGCCCTTCCGCCTTCAAAACCAATGCCAAACGCAATTGGTCAGCAACATGTCTTTGCCAACCTTCTGCATCACCTGCAGCGATTAATGCGTCATGAACTTTCAAGTCCATGTTGGTGTCCATATTCCGCCCATGGTCCTTGAGCGCTTGCTTGAGCACCAACAAGTTGGCTTCACTGTTCTCAGCCGCCAAGACCGTCACGGCCCCAGTAACCGCTTGATTGGCGGCTTCGCGCAAAGCCAACCTCTGAGCAGGATCCATTTTGGTATTGCTGACTTTGGGCGTTTTAGCTGGCTTACTCTCCGTCTCAGCCGTTGATTCTTCAACGCTGGCTTGAATGGCATTTGAAACGGCTGAATGATCGGAATTGTGGGCTTCTTTGACTGCCTGAAGGTTGGTATGCCCACCAAGACTTGCTTGTCCCCCTCTTGCAACGCGAATTTCTTCGGCCCAAACTGGCACGGGTGGCAAAGCTTCATTCGCGTCATCTCTAGCCGCTTTAGCCTGAAACAACGCAGCTTCAAAGGCCTCCCAAACACTGCTTAACTGATGACGGGACGCATCAAGTTGGGGTGGGAATTTCAAATCAACGCTGTGCCAAGAAGGATCTTCTGTGATGGCATGGGCTTGTTGGTGCCAGTGCGCCACATCGGACTGCAACAGTTCATTGGCAGCGCCTGCTTCTTTCAAACTTTTGGTAGAAAGAACCTCAATGCGCTGCGCCAAAAGCACGGCTGTTTCGCGCTGCACCATGACTTGGTGCTGCAAATCTTCAACCGCTTTGATTTTTTCATTCAACTGAAGCTTGAGGCTGGCCAGGGGCTCACGAGACAGTGGCGCACCTGCTTTGGCAGCATCTCTTTGCCATGCCATGGCATCGGCAATGTTCAAACGCGAAGAAGTTAGCATGGCATTGGCGCGTTCAGTCCATTCGGCCGCCAAGACATCTTGGCCATGCAAGCGCTTCAACTCATCTAGCTTTTCGCGAAGCACTTTGGCAGCGCCTTTGTCACGCGTGGAAACTTCTTTGTACACGTTTTGCAAAACTTCGTGGGATGGCTCTGTGATAAGCCAATCACGCAACTTGGCTGCGCGCTCACCGGATGTTTGTGCGGTAAAGGCACCCCCAGTTAAGTTGTCTAGGGCTTGCAAGTCTGGGGTCTTAGGAGAGGAAGAAGTCACAGTCACAACACAAAAAGATAAAGATGTTATTTTCACCGAGGAAGGCAGTCCTCGATATGCTGAAAGCATCTATTTTCGATTTTTTTTATAATTAGTGGTTCCCTTAATTCAAATCAACTTGTGACTCAACCCGCTTTTCAGGAATTAGCCGCGCAATGGCCTCTTCGCTTTTGGCGCGGACTGTTGACCTTTGGGGGAGATATTGGGCGCGGCTTTATGAATATTTCACACCACAGTTTTGCAATGTTAGGCCTGCTTGCATTGATCCTCTGCGTGCTGGCTTTGGCGCGGCCTGAAGTGCGCACCCTGACTGTCCAAAGCGTGCAGGGCTGGCTGTTCACCCGACTGCAGATTTCAGAAGCTGAAGATGAACAGCATCAAGTATTGCTAAGAAGCTTGGCAGCGCCCGCAACTGACCTGACACCGCTCCAATTGACTTTGGTTCAAGCAGTGAGAAGCAAATACAAAATAGCACCAGAGCCCTTGAATGCCCTGATTTTGGAGGTATTTGACTTGGCAGACCGGTCATCTCTAGAAGCCACCCTCATTCTGGCTGTGATTGGGGTTGAATCTAACTACAACCCTTTTGCCAACAGCCCTAAGGGCGCAAAAGGCCTGATGCAGGTGATACCCGAGATCCATTTCGAGCAATTCACCCCCTACGGCGGGGCCATGGCCATTTTTGACCCCAAAACAAACCTCCGCATTGGTGTCAAAATCCTCAAAGAATGCATCAATTTGACAGGCAGTTTGGAGGAAGGTCTTCGACTCTACAAGGCCGGTGAAGAGTCTATTTCTCAAGAAACTGAGTACATCTCTAGGGTGTTTGGTGAACAAGAACGACTCAATCAAGCCATCCTCAAAAATTCAAAAGATGGCGGTGCCAATGCTAGCCCCAGCTCGAACCTCAGCCCCAAAAAGTGATCTACAGCGGCTTGTCCTCAAAAATCAGGCGGCCAAATTTAAGCTTTTCAGATGCATCTAAGCACCACCTCGGCTACACTCGGAGTGTGCGCAACTGGCGATAGGATCCTGGCCCCTGCTGACACTGGCTGGCTGGTTTCTGACGTGGAAATTGGAGGGCCTAGATCCGCCTACAACCACTGGGGAGCGTGCACCTTGTCCCAGTCTCTTATGGGCACAAGGTTTCAGCCGTTCGCCTGGGCAGCCCTTGCCATTTTGAAGTTTTTAACACTTCACTTGAGCAAGGAACCATCCTTTGAAGGCCTGCCATGTATTCAAGAAATATTCTGATTGAACAAACCGATCCCGAGATTTTTGCTGCCATTCAGGCTGAGAACGCTCGTCAAGAGCATCACATTGAGTTGATTGCCAGCGAAAACTACGCCTCACCTGCCGTCATGGCTGCTCAAGGCTCACAACTCACCAACAAGTACGCCGAAGGCTACCCTGGCAAACGCTACTACGGTGGTTGCGAATTTGTTGACATTGCAGAGCAATTGGCCATTGACCGCGTCAAACAAATCTTTGGCGCTGACGCCGCCAATGTGCAACCGCATTGCGGCGCATCGGCCAATGAGGCTGTGTTTTTGGCTTTCTTAAAACCCGGCGACACCATCATGGGCATGAGCTTGGCTGAAGGCGGCCACCTCACACACGGTATGCCCTTGAACATCAGTGGAAAATGGTTCAACGTGGTCAGCTATGGCCTCGATGCCAACGAAGTCATTGACTACGATGCCATGGAGAAAAAAGCGCACGAATCAAAACCCAAGCTCATCATTGCTGGCGCATCGGCCTACAGTTTGCACATTGACTTTGCGCGCTTTGCCAAAGTGGCCAAAGATGTTGGCGCCATTTTTCTGGTCGATATGGCGCACTATGCAGGTCTCATTGCGGCAGGTGTTTATCCCAACCCAGTGCCTTACGCCGACGTAGTGACATCGACCACCCACAAAAGCTTGCGCGGACCTCGCGGCGGCATCATCTTGATGAAAGCCGAGCACGAAAAAGCCATCAACAGCGCTATCTTTCCTGGCCTGCAAGGCGGCCCGCTTATGCACGTCATTGCTGCCAAGGCTGTTGCCTTCAAAGAAGCCATGGCTCCTGGATTCAAGACCTACCAACAGCAGGTCATCAAGAACGCCCAAATCGTGGCCGAAACGCTCACACAACGCGGTCTGCGCATTGTGAGCGGTGGCACCCAAAGTCACGTCATGTTGGTTGATTTGCGACCTAAGGGCATTACTGGCAAAGAAGCTGAAGCGGTCTTGGGCCATGCGCACATGACCATCAACAAAAACGCCATCCCCAACGACCCCGAAAAACCCATGGTCACCAGTGGCGTGCGCATTGGCACACCCGCCATGACCACCCGCGGCTTCAAAGACGAAGAGGCGCGCTTCACTGCCAACCTCATTGCCGATGTGCTCGACAACCCACGCGATCCTGCCAACATTGAAGCTGTGCGCATCAAGGTAAACGCCTTGACCGCGCGTTTCCCTGTTTACAAATGAAGTGTCCGTTCTGCAGCCACAACGAGACCCAAGTGGTAGAAACACGTCTGGCTGAAGACGGCGACCTCATTCGCCGTCGCCGTCAATGTGCAGCGTGTGAAAAACGATTTACCACCTACGAGCGGCCAGAAGTGAACTTTCCGGCCATCGTGAAAAAAGATGGCAGACGCATCGAGTATGAGCGTGTGAAGTTGCGCGCCAGCATGAACTTGGCGCTGCGCAAACGACCCGTCAGCATTGAGCAAGTAGATTCAGCCATTGAGCGCATTGAAGAAAAGTTATTGAACTTGGCACAACGCGAAGTAGCCTCCAACAAAATTGGCGAGTTGGTCATGCGCGAATTAAAGAAGCTCGATAAAGTGGCTTACGTTCGCTTTGCCAGTGTGTACCGCAGCTTTGAAGACATAGACGACTTCAAGTTGCTGGTGGACGAAGTGAGCAAATAGACTCAAGGGCAGATGGCAATCTGCCCTTTGTCTAAGCGGGCACGACCCACCGCATTGACCACCAACAACCACCCCTCCTTGGCATTCGCACCACTATCACAAAAGGTGATGGTGCCCGCTTGAAAAGCACCATTCAACAACAAGCTGCGACCACTTGCGCCAAAAGATACATACCGGCCAACAGTGGTATTGCCAGTGGCAGTAACTTGGGGGTTCATGCGCGTTCTTTGCTGCAGAAGGGGCTCTCCTTCGTCCCATAGACCATTGCTGTTGGCGTCTTCAAACACCAACCATCCCTGGTGCCATGCTACTGAACTGTCACTGGAAGCACAAGCTGTTGGCAATGCGGGTTGCAAGCTTGAGTCGAGCGCAGCTGCACACAGCGTGACGCGTCGTTCTAGGCGCAAGGCTTGGGCTCTGGCGCTAAGAACATCGCTCAGCAAAGCTTGAGAAGCCGCCTGAATGTGGACCCTGCTTTGCATTCCCTTAAAAGAAAGTGCCACCGTGCTGCACAGTACACCCACGATAAAAAGCATGAACAGCATTTCGATCAAACTGTAGCCATTAACTTTTAAAGTGAACTTCATGTTCGGAGCTTCCACGCATGGCGCATGAAAGCACTTTCATTCAGTGCCAATTCGAAAGCGCTGCAAGTCAATGCCAGTGGCGCAACTTGCTTGCAGCGCATGCTCTGCTCATGAGACCTCCAGCATCACTTCAAGTAACGCGCTGCCGTGCAGCAGGTTTTACACTCATTGAGTCTCTTGTTTGCATGGCGATCATTGGCGCACTGATGGGCGTTGCCTTGCCTAGGCTTGAATTGCATTGGCAAAAAATAAGGCGTCAAGATGCTCAAAATTCACTGATGCAATTACATCTTCGGCAATTGCAGTGGCGCGGCTTACATGCCCAATATGCAAGCACTTTGAGCGAGCTCGATTGGGCAGGAACGCACTCGATTTCAAAGCACTACCATTTGAATCTCCAAAGTAGCAATACCCACGGCTACATTCTGCACGCCACGCCAGTTGGCTTGCAAAGCCGCGATACCACCTGCAGCAGCATGAGCCTGCGCATTTCAGAAAATGCCCACGTGCTCGCAACCAGTAACGCATCGCTGTTGGACGATGCCGAGGCTTGCTGGAAATGGTAAATCTTTTGGTGGGTATGGCGATGGGTTTGAGTGTGCTGAGTGCCGCAGTTTTTTGGGTTCATTTTCAATGGACCCACGACCGAAAAATTTTAGAAAGAAGCCATGCTCAACAAGAAACACGGGCCTTGATGGACACTTTGGTGCACGATATAAAGCGGGCTAATTTTTTCAGTGTGGCCATCACACCCATCCACCCCCAAGACCCTGTTTGTCCCATTGACTTTTGCGGCGCGTCAGAAGACTTTTATCTCACGTCCCAACAAATTTTGTTCAGCATTGATCGCAATGAAAATGGGCTGAAAGAAAACAATGAGTGCAGCGGTTTTCGTTTGAATGGCAACCAAATCCAAACCAAAACTTCCTGCCAACCTGTAGTTTGGACATCTCTGACACAGCCCAAACATTCAGAAATACTGGCGCTTGAGTTGCGTTTGCAATGCAATCAGTCTTCGCCCATCCTAGGAGAATTGTTGCTGATTGAAATTCGCAGTCAAATTTCTACTGAAAAGATGCCTCTGACTTGGCGGCGTGGGGTCAGGCTGCGCAATTTCGGCACTCATTTGCGCAATACCGCATCCAATTGCACAGACACTGCCACATGAATCAACACAGCGGCATGGCCAACCTTTGGAGCGCAATCTGTCTGATCTTCATCACCAGTTTGCTTGGCTGGATCACACTGCGCTCAGTCATGTCAGAAACTCAAAGAAGTCAGCAGCATTTTTTTGCGGCCCAAGCCTTGGCCAGCAGTGAGTCACTTTTAGAGACCGCCATCGCGCAAATTGACAGCGTTTATTCAGGTCAGGACATTGCCATTGACGCCGCATTTTGGCGCAACGCAAGCAACAACCAATGTCCCACCACCCTGGCATCTCCTCAATGGCAATGTTTAAAGTGGACAGCATCGGCAGTTGGCACATTTGACCCTCGCATTTCTGCATTGGCATGGCCAGAATCAATCGACGCCACAAACTCTTTTGTCCTTTTTGTACGCGATGTCCGAATGGCACCGCACAAAATCAAAATAACGGCCCACATTAGCTTGAATTTTGAGCAACCTGGCGTGGGCAGTCGGGCCACGGTTCAGCAAAGCCTGTACATCCCCATTAGCGCACCCTGGACGCCCCCTGATTTAGAACCTGCGCCTCGGCCAGCGCCAGCTGAATGCACACCCATCGAATGGCGCAAACCGTTTGGCAACATCACGCCCGCGCAGCTCAAAGCCATTTCGACAGCCCAATTGCAAAATGGATTAAGCTCACTTTCACAACCCAGCCGAACTGTGTATTGGATAGACAGCCCACTCACGTGGACCCAAAGTTTGGGCAGCCACAGTGCACCCGTTGTTCTGATTTTTTCAGACATTGCTTGCGCCATTCAATGCCCGCAAATAGCAAGCCAAGCCGCCATCACTGGCATGGTTTATTTTCAAAGTGCCAACGCATGCCAAAACCCTGTAGCGCTTCAAACCCTGAACCCTGAGGCCTACCACTTTGATTGGCCCCTTGGCATCGATGCATCAAGGGTGCAGCGAATTTCTGGCTCTTGGAAAAACGCAGGGTTTTAGACATGTCATTCCATCATTTGGAGACGCGCTCTCAATTTGGCTTCACGGTTCTAGAGGCCTTGTTTGCCAGTGCCGTTTTAGCGCTAGGTCTCTTTGGGTCCTTCCAACTCAGCTTGGCCAGCATGTCAGCCAATCAATCTCAAAGAAATTTGGACCTTGCCAATGGCTTGGCTCAAGACCTTGCCGAATGCTGGCAAGTGCCAAGCGCATTTTGCACAGCGCAATTTCAGAACTTGCAAAATACTGGCGCACTGAGCACTGAAGCTGGCATTCAATTTGAAAGAAGATGGAACACCACGTCCATTTCCACCCAAGGCTCAGATCCCAATCTGCTTCAAAATTTAAATATTTCAGTGAAATGGCCAAGTCCAGACAAGCCCAATGGCAGCACCGAATTGAGATGGCAAATAAGACGCGCCAGCACCCCCCTTTGGGTTGGCCTTTAACATGTCGTATCCTTGGCATCCTCCGATCTCAATCATTGCACCTCATGACAGCCAGCCCCTTTATGCTGAAAGCGCTGAACATCGCCTCACTGGCCATGCGTCTGACATCGCCCAATCCAAGGGTGGGCTGCGTCATTGTGAACGGCCAAGGGGAAATTCTGGGTCAAGGGCATACGCAAAAAGCGGGTGGCTTGCATGCCGAGATGGTGGCCTTACTAGATGCTGCCAACCAAGGTAACAGCGTCGAAGGCGCTACTGCCTACGTCACACTGGAACCCTGCGCACACCACGGCCGAACAGCCCCCTGTTGCGACGCCTTGATCAAGGCCAAAATTGGCAAAGTGGTGGCAGCTCTGTCTGACCCTAACCCCTTAGTGGCGGGCCAAGGAATTGATCGCTTGAAAGCTGCAGGCATTGTCGTTGAAGTCGGCGATGGTGCGCATTTGGCTGAACAACAAAATCCTGGTTTTTTGAGTCGCATGAGACGCCACAAACCTTGGGTACGCCTCAAAATGGCAGCTTCTCTGGATGGCCAAATCGCCCTTCAAAATGGCCAAAGCCAATGGATCACGGGCCCAGAAGCTCGAGCTGATGGCCAAGCCTGGCGCGCCCGTGCCTGCGCCATCCTCACAGGCATCGGCACTGTTCTAGAAGACGATCCCCTTTTAGATCTTCGGCTTTGCGCCAACTTAGGTGCTGCGCCTCGCATGCCGCATTTGGTCATTGTGGACAGCAATCTGGAGACACCCCCATCGGCTAAGTTGTTTCAACACAGCCAGCCTGGCGCACTCACGCCCAGACAAGTTTGGATTTACGCGGCCAAAGACCATCCCGATAAAAGATCAGCCTTAGAAGCGCTAGGTGCCCACATTACAGTGCTACCCAATGAACATGGCAAAGTCGATCTGTCAGCCCTCATGACCGATTTGGCAAAGCGCGAAGTGAACGAATTGCATGTAGAAGCCGGCCATAAACTCAATGGCTCACTCATCCGCGAAGAATGCGTTGACGAGTTCTTGGTCTACCTGGCCCCAAAGCTTTTGGGTATCGGTCAGGGCATGTCAAACTGGGGGCCTTTGCAAGACTTGTCACAAGGCTTGTCCCTCGAATTCACAGAAACACAATTAATCGGTAAAGATTTGCGGGTTTTAGCCAGGGTCAAGGCCTAAACAGGCCCAATCCCTGCGAAAATACTCGCCATGTTTACCGGAATCATCACCGGCGTGGGGCGTATCGCCGCCCTCCACGACCTGGGCAGCTCTTTAAGCCATGGCAAGCGACTCACTATCGAGGTACCCGCCGGGTACCTGGACGATGTTGGCTTGGGAGACAGCATTGCCATCAACGGCGCCTGCATGACCGTCACTTCATTTGACATGGCTGCCAAGCAATTCAGCATTGATATTTCAGCCGAGTCCCTCGACAAAACTTGCGGCCTCGACATACTTGGCAAAGTCAACTTAGAAAAAGCTTTGCGCGCGCACGATCGCTTGGGCGGCCACATTGTATCGGGCCATGTCGATGGCATTGGGCACGTGACTCACTTTGCGCAGGTCGGCGAAAGCTGGGAACTGCGCATTCAAGCCCCTGTTGGTTTGGGCAAATATTTAGCCTACAAAGGCTCGATCACGGTCAATGGCGTTAGCCTCACCGTCAACAAAGTTATTGATTCAAGTGCTGGGTGCGAGTTCAGCATCAACCTCATCCCCCACACTGTGGACAACACTGCACTGGTCACTTTGCAAAAAGGCAGCACTGTGAATTTAGAAATTGATTTGATTGCACGTTATGTCGAGCGCATGCTCAACAACGATGCATCGGCCAACTCTGCGGCAGCAGCTTTTTCTGCAGCTGTGCCCTCTTGAAAGAAGTGACATGACGACGAATTCTGGCCGTCCCTTGACGCCTGTGCAAATTTCCCCCGTAGAAGACATCGTCGCAGACTTGCGCGCGGGTCGCATTGTCATCATGGTCGATGACGAAGACCGTGAAAACGAAGGCGATTTGCTCATTGCTTCCGATCACGTCACGGCTGAAGCCATTAACTTCATGGCCCGTTATGGCCGCGGCCTCATTTGTCTCACCCTCACGCGCGAACGTTGCGAGCACTTGAAATTGCCCCCTATGGCTGCCAGTAACGGTACGGTTTACAGCACCGCTTTTACCGTTTCAATTGAAGCCGCCGAAGGTGTGACCACCGGCATTTCTGCCGCTGACCGTGCATTGACCGTCAAAGCTGCTGTGGCCGCTCATGCAAGCGCCAATGATTTGGTTCAACCGGGTCACATCTTTCCCTTGCAAGCCGTAGATGGCGGCGTGCTCATGCGTGCCGGTCATACAGAAGCAGGCTGCGACTTGGGCACAATGGCTGGATGCAGCGCTTCTTCTGTGATTTGCGAAATCATGAAAGACGATGGCACCATGGCGCGCTTGCCCGATCTGCAAGTTTTTGCCGCCGAGCACGACCTCAAAATTGGCACCATTGCCGACCTGATTGAATACCGCAACCGCACCGAGTCATTGGTAGAAAAAGTCGGTACGCGTGTGCTGCAAACTGCACACGGCGAATTCACTGCGCACGCGTTCAAAGACAAGCCAAGCCAATCACTGCACTTGGCTCTGGTTAAAGGCAAATGGCATGCTGATGCCGAAGTGCCAGTTCGCGTGCATGAGCCTTTGTCCGTATTTGATGTACTAGAAGTTGGACGCAGCATGCATTCATGGAGCTTGGAAAACTGCTTGAACTACATTAACAAGCAAGGTCACGGTGTAGCGGTACTGCTCAATTGCGGCGAAAGTGCAGAGCAATTGCTCGCGCAGTTTGAAGGCCGCGCACGCTCAGCTCAAGCACCCAACAAAAGCAAAATGGATTTGCGCACCTACGGTGTGGGCGTTCAAATTGTGCGCGAGTGCGGTGTTCAAAAAATGAAACTGATGGGTCAACCCCGTCGCATGCCAAGCATGGCTGGGTATGGCGTTGAAGTTACTGGTTATATCCCTAAGGAATAAATATGCAAGGCGCAGACAAAGGTATTGAACAAGAGTTAGACGGTTTGGGTCTGCATATCGGCATCGTGCAAGCACGCTTCAACGAGGACATCACCAATGCCTTAGCAGTCGCATGCATTCGTGAGTTGGGAGAGCTTGGTGTTCATGACATCGACCATGTGCTGGTGCCCGGCGCATTGGAAGTGCCCATTGCACTCCAAGCCATGGCTGAGCGCGGTGAGTACGATGCGCTGGTGGCCTTGGGTTGCATCATTCGCGGCGAAACTTATCACTTCGAGTTGGTGGCCAACGAATCGGGTGCAGGCGTCAGCCGCATTTCGCTTGATTACAACGTGCCCATTGCCAATGCCATTCTGACCACCGAGAATTTAGAGCAAGCCATTGCCCGTCAAACTGAAAAAGGCCGTGATGCTGCTCGGGTGGCTGTTGAAATGGCCATGCTCATGGAAGACTTGTCTGTAGGCGTTGACGAATTGGACGATGAGGAATTGGCATGAGCGAGTTGTCTGAAAAAAGCAGCAAGCCGACGACTCGCAAACCAGGTAAATCTGCCAGTAAGTCTGCACGCAGTCGCGCGCGTGAGTTTGCCCTTCAAGCTTTGTACCAAGTCTTGGTTGGTAAAAATGAAGCGACAGACATCGACTTGTTTACACGCGATTTGTCTGGCTTTCACAAAGCCGACTCAGCCCATTACGATGCGCTTTTGTATGGGTGTTCAGAGCAGGCTGCCGACTTAGACAAACTCATTTTGCCTCTGCTCGATCGCAGCATGGCTGAAATTTCTCCCATCGAACGAGCCGTTATGTGGATTGGTGTTTTCGAAATGAAACATTGTCTCGATGTTCCTTGGCGAGTCAGCTTGAATGAGTGCATTGAATTGGCCAAAGAATTTGGTGGCACCGATGGTCACAAATATGTGAACGCTGTTTTGGAAGGCTTGGCGCCGCAGCTGCGATCGCATGAAGTTCAAGCCGACCGCGAGGCAGGCCGCGCACGCGTATGAAAACCGCCTACCAATTTCCAATCAGAATTTACTGGGAAGACACCGATGCCGGTGGCATCGTTTTCTACGCCAATTATTTAAAATTTTTTGAGCGCGCTCGCACAGAGTGGCTGCGATCCTTGGGCATTGAACAGCATTCTTTGAAAGATGAATGCGGCGGCATGTTTGTCGTGAGTGAAACGCAAGTTAAGTATTTCTCACCTGCTCGCTTAGACGATTTGCTTGAAGTGACTGCTCAAACTTTAGAAGCTGGCCGAGCCAGCTTGGTGTTGACGCAAAAAGCTTGGCTTGCGGCACAGAGTGAACGAAAATTATTGGCTGAAGGCACGATCAGAATTGGCTGGGTCGACAGCCAAACCCTCAAACCCGGCCGTATACCGGCCAAAATTTTGGAAGCACTTCAATGAACCAAGACATGTCCATCATTCAACTTGTGTTGCATGCCAGCTTTGTGGTGCAACTGGTCATGGTCATTCTGATGGCCATTTCAATTGCAAGTTGGGCCGCCATCGTGGGCAAGCTCACCGCCATCAAACGCATTCAAACTTTGAATGAAGAGTTTGAGCAACAGTTTTGGTCGGGCATTAGCTTGAACGATTTGTTTTCTGCCGCAGTTCAAAACTCCAAATTGTCAGGCCCTATGGAGCGCATTTTTGCAAGCGGCATGCGCGAGTATCAAAAATTGCGCGAACGTCGAATTTCTGATACGGGCACTCTACTAGATGGTGCTCGTCGCGCCATGCGTGCCAGTTTCCAGCGCGAGATGGATGTGGCCGAGGCGCAGTTGTCTTTCTTGGCCTCAGTGGGCTCCGTTTCACCCTATGTCGGTTTGTTTGGTACCGTGTGGGGCATCATGCATGCGTTCACAGGCTTGGCCAGCATGCAGCAAGTAAGCTTGGCTGCAGTTGCGCCGGGTATTGCAGAGGCTTTGGTGGCCACTGCGATTGGCCTTTTTGCAGCCATTCCAGCCGTGGTAGCTTACAACCGTTTTGCGCGCGACATTGACCGCGTGGCCATCAAATTGGAAACATTCATCGAAGAGTTTTCCAACATCTTGCAAAGAAGCTTGGGTGGCTCGGCAGGCTCAGGGGGGGTCAACCCTTCCAGCACTGGTTTTTCAGCTTCAGGTCACTGATTTTCAGGGAGCACACACATGCCTGCTGTTTCCTCTCGCGGCCGTGGTCGTCGCACCATCAATGAAATCAACATGGTGCCCTTCATCGATGTGATGTTGGTATTGCTCATCATTTTCATGGTCACTGCGCCCATGATCTCGCCCAGCGTGGTTGATTTGCCCAGTGTCGGCAAAGCCGCCAAACAGCCCGATCAAGTGATTCAAATTGTGGTTCAGAAAGACGGAAGTCTTGAAATGGTGAACGATACCAAAACCTCAAAAATAAACTTTGACAGCTTGGCCAACTCAGTGCAATTGGCTCAAACCGGTCAGACAAGTTCTGCGGTTGTCATCAGTGCCGATCGTAATGTCAAATATGAAATGGTGGTCAAGGTCATGGACACCTTGCAGCGCGCAGGCATTCAGCGGGTAGGTCTTTCAGTGCAGCTTGCACCTTGATGAGATGCCCATGCGTCCTTCTTTGAATCAGATCACTTCAAAAGACCTCAAGGCCTCAGACGCCATTTATTTCGACACATGAACGCCAGCAACCACATGGAATTTGCACCACCACCGACAGGTGGATGGGGTCGTTCTATGTCGTTCGCGTTGTTCATGCATTTGCTTTTATTGGCTGCGCTCACCTGGGGCGTCCAGTGGAAGACTCAACCCAACACTTTGTCAGCGTCGGCAGAGTTGTGGTCTGCCGTGCCTGTTGAGGCGGCACCTGCGGCCAATGAGCCCGAGCCTACACCGCTCCAACCTGTGCCACCACCAGAACCTGTGAATGCGGTAGAGCCCAAACCAGAGCCCAAGCCTACACCGCCAGCGCCGCCCAAAGTCGATGCTGCGGCAGAGCGAGAAGCTGCTGACATTGCTTTGAAAAAGGAAAAAGAAAAGAAACTTCAAGAGAAAAAAGAAGCCGAATTAGAAAAGAAAAAGAAACTTGAGAAAGACAAGCTCGAAAAAGAAAAACTAGACAAGGAAAAACTCAAAGAGAAAGAGAAGGAAAAGACCAAGGAACTCGAGAAGAAGAAAAAAGAAGAGGCCTTGAAGAAAGAAGTCGCTGGAGCCAAAGCGAAAGAAGATGCTAAGAAAGCAGCCGCAGAAGAAAAGCGGACCGAAGCGCTTCGCAATGAAAACTTAAAACGCATGCAAGGCATGGCGGGTGCTTCGGGCGATGAAAACTCCAAAGGCACTGCATTGAAAGCCTCAGGTCCATCTGCCAGCTACGCAGGTCGAATTCGCGCGCGCATCAAACCCAACATCACTTTCACGGAAGATGTAGCAGGCAATCCTAAGGCAGAAGTGGAAGTGCGCACATCACCAGATGGCACCATCATCAGCCGCAAGCTCATGTCAAGCAGCGGCAACAAGGCCTGGGACGAGGCCGTGCTCAAAGCCATCGACAAAACCGCCACCCTCCCCCGAGACGAAGATGGCCGAGTCCCACCCGTTCTAGAAATCAGCTTCCGCCACAAAGATTAATTTAATTGGGGTCAGAGCAACATTAATTAATGTTGCTCTGGGCCCAATTAAACTTCGTAGACGATTTCTGCCTTGCCTTGATCTGCTTGCGCTATCCAGCTTGAGAGCGCTGCGTCACTTGGAAAAAACTTGGCTTGTTCTCCAAGCAGAAGTTCAGCAGCCGCAGCCACATTTTTGCCCCGACGCTCCAACTTCAAGCGCACTGGCAATCCTCTTAGCAACTCGCCCTGCTCTGTCATTTCGCGCTGTGGTGGAAAGTCTTTCACCAAGCGTGCGACTTCAGGTGCGCGGCCATTGACGAACACGCGCAAGAATTTGCCAAAGCGGCAACGGGCTGAAGGCAAATCCCATACTTGTTGAATCGACAGGCGATAGCCGCCAGCGAAACGATCGGCTTGCATCTTGGCCATCACAATGACCAATTCATCGTCCTTAAGCAAATGGCGGCTGGCATTGATGATGGCCTCGTCGGCCGTAGCTTCCATGACGGCACTCTTGTCGTCTAATTTAAAAATAGCCAACTTACCGCGTTGACTATTGATGACACGCAAGTCGCTCACAATGCCAGCCAACAATTGTGGCTCGCGGCTGTCAATCAGGTCGTCAATTTTGCGCTTGGCAAACAATCGAACTTCACGCTCCACCGCATCAAACAAATGGCCCGACAAGTAAAAACCTACGGCCGTTTTTTCATTGGTGAGCTGCTCTTTGACGCCCCAAGGAAGCATGTCCACCAACTCTGGTTCTTGGGTACTAGAACCGTGCGCATCATCGCCCATCATGTCAAACAAGCCGCCCTGATTGGCATTGGCGGCAGTGGCCGTTGAGAAATCAAATGCACGATCAACGGAAGCTGCCAATGAAGCACGGTTGCGCTGCAAAGAATCAAATGCGCCAGCCTTGACCAAGGCCTCGACTGAACGTTTATTCAAGCGGCTACGGTCAACGCGTACGCAGAAGTCAAACAAACTGGTGAAAGGTCCACCCTCCTCGCGTGCTTTAACGATGGCATCAATGGCTTGTTGGCCTGTGCCCTTGATGGCACCCAAACCATAGCGAATGACTTTGTCGGACACTGGCTCAAAGCGGTGCGTGCCGCGATTGACATCGGGTGGATCAAAGCTGATGCCAAACTTCAAGGCATCTTCAAACAAGACCTTGAGCTTGTCTGTATCGTCCATTTCAATGGTCATGTTGGCGCAGAAAAACTCCGCCGTGAAATGAACCTTGAGCCACCCCGTGTGATACGCCAACAATGAATAAGCAGCTGCGTGTGATTTGTTAAAACCGTAGCCTGCAAACTTTTCCATCAAGTCAAAAACTTCGTCGGCCTTTTCTTCGCTCAAGCCATTGACGCCAGCACCTTTGCGAAAAATCTCGCGATGCTCGGCCATCTCTTCGGCTTTTTTCTTACCCATGG
>SXGQ01065392.1_pt1 | contig 18484 bp, 15 predicted proteins | sample 3178371 | NCBI WGS metagenome assembly SXGQ01 (sample SAMN11356859, study PRJNA531348) | freshwater metagenome | isolation source: freshwater sample F1-20 | place: China: Fuxian Lake, Yuxi | collected 2017-12-25 | reverse complement strand
CGGCGGCCGTGCCTTGCATCGGCGCGTTGATGGCGCTGCGCTCGGCGTACTGTTGCAGCGCACGATTGCGCGAGCGAATCTCGGGTAGATAGAGCCGGCGCCCGAACACCGTCTCGACGTACCCATTGTCGCGAGCCTGTTCGCGCGTGCGGTCCATGTAGGCTTTCACGCCGGGGTATCGAGCGAAATACAGATCGACGTAGTTCTGCGCCGCGCCGCGATCGATGCCGAGTTGGCGGGCGAGACCAAAGGCTGACATGCCATAGATCAGTCCGAAGTTGATCGCTTTCGCCGAGCGGCGCTGTTCTGGCGTCACCTCATCGAGCGGCACGCCGAAGACCTCGGCGGCCGTCGCCTGGTGGACGTCACGATCGGCAGCGAACGCCGCCTGCAGACCGTCATCCCCCGACAGGTGGGCCATGATTCGCAGTTCGATCTGCGAGTAGTCGGCCGCGAGCAGCACTTTGCCCGGCGGTGCGATGAAGGCCTGACGGATGCGCCGACCCTCGGGTGTGCGGATCGGGATGTTCTGCAGATTCGGGTCCGTCGAGGACAGGCGACCCGTTTGCGCGACGGCCTGATGATACGAAGTGTGTACCCGACCGGTGGTCGGGTTGATCTGCGTCGGTAGTTTGTCGGCGTAGGTACTGCGCAATTTGGCGATGCCGCGGTACTCGAGGATGAGACGCGGCAGCGCGTGTTCTTCGGCGAGCTCTTCGAGCACGTCTTCGGCAGTGGAGGGTTGCCCGGTCGGTGTCTTGCGCAGCACCGGGATCTGCATCGTCTCGAATAGGATCTGCTGCAATTGCTTGGGCGAGTCGAGATTGAACGCGCTGCCCGCAAGCGTGTGGGCCTCGGCCTGCAGTTCGGCGGCGCGCTGCTCGAGCTCGCGGCTTTGCACGCGCAAGCGCTCTCGATCGATGAGCACGCCGCGTCGCTCCATGCGTTGCAGCACGGGCACCAGCGGCTGTTCGAACTGCTCGTAGAGGCGCTTGAGCAGGGGTTCGTGCTCGATTGCCGGCCACAGCGTGCGGTGCAGGCGGAGCGTCACATCCGCATCCTCTGCGGCGTACTCGCCGGCTCGGGCGATCTCCACTTGGCTGAAGGGGATCTGCTTGGCGCCTTTGCCGGCCACGTCTTCGTAGCTGATCGTCGTGAGGCCGAGATACCGTTCGGCGACGGAGTCCATGTCGTGGCGGATCGCGACGCTGTTCCACACGTAGGACTCAAGCATCGTGTCATAGGACATGCCGGCGAGCGTGATGCCGTGATTGGCGAGCACGTGCGCGTCGTACTTCAAATGGTGGCCGAGTTTCGCCTTGTGCGGATCCTCGAGCAGCGGTTGCAGGCGTCGCAGTACGCGGTCGCGATCGAGCTGGGTCGGTGCGCCTACATAATCGTGGCCGAGGGGTACGTATGCCGCGACTCCGGGTTCGATGCAGAACGACACGCCGACGATACGCGCCTGCATGTAGTCGAGACTGGTCGTTTCGGTATCGAAGGCGATGAGCGGCGCAGCCTCAAGTCGTGAGAGCCACTGCGCGAACTGCTCCTCCTCGGTGACGATCTCGTAGGCGCGCGGCGCCTCGATGATCTCGGGGCGGCGAAGCGATGAGGCTTCGTTTGTAGGCTCGCTCGGCGTACCTGGGTTCGTCACGGCGGGCTTGTCCGCGGTTTCGTCCGTGGTTCCGCCGAGCGCGCGCAGCAACTGCCGAAACCCGAGGCGTGTGTAAAGCGACTTGAGCGCAGCGTCGTCCTGGGGCCGACGGCTGAGATCTTGCGCATCGGCTGGCAAGTCGACATCGCAGCGGATCGTCGCCAGTTGGCGCGACAGCTGCAGCGTGTCGAGTCCGGCGCGCAAGTTTTCGCCCACCTTGCCCGGCACCTCGGCTGCGTGGGCGATCAGGTTATCGAGCGAGCCGTACTGTCCGAGCCACTTGGCCGCGGTTTTCGGGCCGACTTTGTCGATGCCTGGAATGTTGTCCGAGCTGTCACCGACCAGGGCGAGATAGTCGATGATCTGCTCGGGCCACACGTCGAACTTTGCTTTGACGCCTTCGCGATCGTAGCGACTGTCGCTCATCGTGTTGATGAGCGTGATGTGCGGCCCGACGAGTTGGCACATGTCTTTGTCACCCGTCGAGATCAGCACCTGCTGGCCGGCGGCGGCGGCGCGCGTGGCGAGGGTACCGATCACATCGTCCGCCTCGACTCCCTGCAAGCGCAGCAGCGGCAGACCGAGCGCGCGCACCGTATCGAGCAGAGGTTCGACTTGCACGCGCAAGTCGTCGGGCATCGGTGGGCGGTGCGCCTTGTATTCGGCGAACAGTTCGTCGCGGAACGTTTTACCCGGGGCATCGAAGACCACCACCATCGTGGCGGGTTCGTGCTCGCGGAGGAACTTGAGCAGCATGTTGACCACACCGAGCACCGCACCGGTCGGCTCGCCCGCCGCGTTGGTGAAGGGTGGCAGCGCGTGGAAGGCGCGGTAGAGGTAGGAGGAGCCGTCGACCAGCACCAGATCGGGCTTGCTCATGTGCGTCGTTTCATTCTTTGGCGACGAGGCGACGCAGATCGGCGACGAAGGCGTCCATCGCGAAATCGGGCTGTGCGATCAGGCGCAGGCGATTGTGCCGATCGTAGACGTAGAGTGTGCTCGAGTGATCGACCGTATACGAGGAGCCATCTTTCGAGGGCACTTGGACTGCAATCGCGTGAAAGGCTTTCACTACGGCCGGGAGCTCTTCGGGGGTGGGTCGCAGGCCAACGAAAGAGGGGTCGAAATTATCGAGGTACGCGCGTAGTTGCTCCGGCGAATCGCGTTGCGGGTCGACGCTGACGAGCAATACCTTGACGTGTTGTGCCTCGGCGCCGAGCGCGGCACGGGCCTGCTTCAGGCGCAGCAAGGTGCTGGGACAAACACCCGGGCAACTGGTGAACCCGAAAAACACCACCGTGACCGCATCGGCGAAGTCCTCGAGACTGCGCGGTTGGCCACTCGTATCGGCGATACGCAAACCGCGGCCGTAATCGATGCCGCTGACTTCGGTGGAATTAAATGGCGCAGGCGCGGGTGCGCAGGCCGACAGCAATAAGGCGAGAGCAACACTCGCCCATAGAGGAAAGCGAACGCCGGGCAGCGCGCGACACGCTTCTGCCCGGCGTTCACGCATGGCTTCAGGCGACGCCGGGTGCCTTCACCCAGACTTTGCACCAGCCCGGGTTCTTCACGAGCTTGCCCGGGAAGAGGTTGCACTTGGCGAGCGGAGTCTTGCGGTCCTTGTCTGCCCATTGCAGGCAGTTGCCGCAGTGCTGACCTTTCTTGTAGTTGGGGTTGGCTTTGGCATCAACCTTGGTGGCATCTTCGATGTAGCCGAGGGCCTTGGCAGCCGGTTCGGTGGGGCTGAGCACGGGCAGGGCACTGGCGGCGGGCTTCGCCTGCGCAAAAGCCGTTTCGACGACGACGGGGATGGCCGGCAGACCGAGCACCGTGGCACCGAGTACCTGACGGCGGGTGAGCTTGTCAGACTTCATGGTCACTTCCTGTTTGTGATGGGCTGTTGGGTGATGGGGGGATCACCAGACGTGAGCATTATATCGCGGGAATGGCGCCGGAGGCGGACCGCGTGCCGGCGGAGATCGCACTTTCGACGCACCAGAAAACCGGTGCAGAAATCCGACGCCGAGCCCAGCGGGATCGTTTTGCAGTGCCGCGAACATCCCGCGGGGTGCAGGGGGCGGCGTTGCAAGCCGTAGTGCAGTGCAGGCACAGCGGTGGTTCGGCCGGCTCGGGGCTGCCCGGAGCGCCGCGGTCCGGATCCGTGGTGCACAGGCTCGAGGCGATGAGTGCATCCATGCCAGTGCGCGGCACCCCGTGACAATCGATCCACACCCGTAGGGTTACTGCCAGCGTCAGCCCGAGCATACCCAGCCGTGGCCGCAAGGGCGCCCGCGCCGGCCAGGAGCACGCGCCGGCCGGTATACGCATCGGACTTGTCAGGGCACAGGTCGCCACCCGCGCAGACTAGATGCGATCGCCGCTCGGCGATGCTCGGGAAAACCGAAACGCACCACAACAAAGTCAGGGCGTGCGGGTCTCGGCGGGCGTTGCAGCGGGGCTTGTGGCTGTCGTGGATGACGAAGCGTCTGCCGCAGGGCGCGTGATCACTTCGCTCGCAGGCGGAGGCAGATACAGCGGTCCCAGTTGCCCGCATCCGCCGAGCAGTGCGGCGAGGACGACCGTCGCAGCCATCCCGACGGTTGCAATGCGGCGATGCAGCCCGCGATGCCCATCCTCGCATCGATGGGTCGTCATGCGCGGGGCGCTCCATCGAAGGGCAGAGTGCGCACGTCGCGCAGTGCGAGCCAGCCGCGCAGTACGCGGTACAGCACCCAGAGGCCGACGAGCATCAGGCCGAAGGCGGCAGTGAAGAAACCCACGATGAGCAGCATCAGCGGTGCCGAGGCCACGAGCACCACGATGCTCCACAGCAGCGCCCACCAAAAGGTACGGATCTGCCACGTGAAATGCGACTCGAGCCAAGTGCCCGCCGCATCCTTACGCCGCAGGTAATTCATGATCACGGCGATGATCGACGGCAGACCGAAGATGAAGCTGCCGACGATGGTCGCTGCGCCTGTCACGCCGATCAGCACCGACAGGCCATGCAGGCCGTAGATGACGTGCGTGTAGGTGACGAGCGAGGGGTCGGGTGTGCGGGCGAAGTCGGGCATGGGCGGCTCCGTGCGGCTTGAGATCAACGTCGCTTGACGACGGCCATGGTCAGACGTGAAACACAGGTTAGCTGTTCCGCCGAGTCGAACAACTCGATGTGCCAGACCTGACTGCGCGCGCCCGCGTGTACCAAGCGACCGACCCCGGTAACGACATCTCCTTCCTTGACGGGCCGCAGGTGGTTGGCGTTGATTTCCTGGCCTACGGCCGAGTGTTCGTCATCGAGGCAGGCGTTGGCAGCCACGCTGCCGATGGTCTCGGCGAGGACCACCGACGCGCCGCCGTGCAGGATGCGCCGCGGCTGCACCGTCTTCGCTGTCACCGGCATACGCGCCTTCACATGATCGGTAGCAAGTTCGGTGAAGACGATATCGAGCGTCTCGACCATCGTATCTTTCGCGAACGAATTGAGACGCTCGAGCGTGACGCCGGGACGCCAGGGGATGTGTCGGTAGGTGCTCACGGGTTCCCAGGGCCTACACGCGTCGAGTCTTCGAGCGAGGAATCTTCATGCATGGGGTCGGCATCGTCGAAGTCACCACGCAATTCGGCGCCGACGCGACGGTACGCTTCGCGAAACGGGATGCCCTCGCGTACCACGAGCTCGTTGGCTCTCTCGGCGGCATGGATGGCCGGATCGAGGCGGATGTTGTCCGCCCGAAAGCCCATGGCGTCGATCGCGGGCACGAGGATGGCTGTGCTCGCGAGTGCCAGATCGATCCCACGAAAGAGCGGCGCCTTGAGCAATTGCAGATCTCGCTGGTAGCCCGAGGGCAACTTGGCGACGATCGCGAGCGCCTCGAGCAGGCAGCCCTGTGCCGTGGCGCTGCGTCCACGGAGCAATTCGAACACGTCGGGGTTGCGCTTCTGCGGCATGATCGAGGAGCCGGTCGTGAACTTCTCGGGCAGATGCAGGAACGCGAACTCCTGCGTGTAGAACAAACACACGTCGGCCGCAAAGCGGCCGAGATCCTGCATGAGCAAGGTGATTTCGAAGAGCAGTTGCGATTCGGCCTTGCCACGCGAGAGTTGCACCGCCGTCACCGGTTCGTGCACCGTCTCGAAATCGAGCGCTTGGCGGGTCGCTTCGCGATCGAGCGGTAGGCCGGGCGTGCCGTAGCCCGCCGCAGAGCCAAGCGGATTTTTGCCGATGCGTCGCTGCACGGCGCGAAGGCCTGCCGCATCGTCACGCAGTTCTGCGGCAAAGCCGCCCGCCCACAATTCCACCGAGCTCGGCATCGCCTGCTGCATGTGGGTGTAGCCCGGCAGCGCCAGATCGCCCTCGCGCGCAGCGAGCCGTGTCAACGCGGCGGCGACTGCCTCGGCCGCTTCGGCCAGTTGCAGCGATGCGTCGCGCATGTAGAGGCGCAGTGCGGCCAACACCTGATCGTTGCGCGAACGGCCGAGGTGCACACGCCCGCCTGCGGCACCGATGAGTGCCGTGAGCCGTTTCTCCAGCGCCGTCTGCCCGTCTTCATCGGCCAACTCGATACGCCATGCGCCTTGTGCATGCGCCGCGGCGAGCGCCTCGAGGCCTTGCTCGATGGCTTCGCAGTCGGCGGATGACAGCAATCCCTGGTCGTGCAGCATCTGCGCGTGCGCGATCGAGGCGCGCGCATCGTAGGCGACGAGCCGTTCGTCGAGGGCGTGATCTTCCCCCGCGGTGTAGTGCAGCACACGCTCATCGAGCGGTGCGCCCTTGTCCCACAGCCGACTCATGCGCTCGCGGGACCGCCGGCTGCGAGCTCAGCCGGAGCGAGTTTCTGCACGTCCGCTACGACCAGCGTGCCCGTACCCTCGTTGGTGAACACTTCGGCGAGGATGGCATCGGGCGACTTATACGAGATCACGTGGACGCGCTTGACCCCGCCCGTGATGGCATTTTCGATGGCCTTGGCCTTCGGCAGCATGCCGTCGACGATACGCTTTTCGTTGCGCAGTCGCTGCAGCCCGGCAAGGTCCGTGTAGGAGATCACTGAGGTGGGGTCCTCGACGTTCTGCAGGATGCCGGGTGCGCCGGTGCACAGCAGCAGCTTTTCCGCACCGAGCGCGGCACCGATGGCCGAGGCCACCGTGTCCGCGTTGATGTTGAGCAGAGTACCGGCGTCGTCGCTCGAAAGCGGTGAGATCACGGGCATCAAGCCGTTGTCGAGCAGCTTGCGGATCACGTCGGTGTCGATGTAATCGATATCGCCGACGAGACCGTAGTCGACCGTGCCGTCACCGGTCTGCAACTTCACCGGCGCACGTTTGTGCGCCTGCACGAGGCCGGCGTCCACGCCACTGATGCCGATGGCGGGGATCTCGAGCTCGCGACACACGGCGAGGATGCGTGTATTGATGAGGCCGCTTAGGACCATGGCCGTGGCATCGATGGATCGCGCATCAGTGATCCGACGACCTTCGATCATCTGTGTCGGCACGCCGAGTTTTTCGGTGACCTCGGTCAACTGCGGTCCCCCGCCGTGTACGAACACCACACGGATGCCGAGCGAGTGAAGGATGGCGATCTGCTCGACGAGTGCGCGGGTCGCCTCCGCATCGCCAAACACGCCGCCGCCCGCCTTCACCACGAAGGTCTTGCCCTTGTAGAGGCGGATGTAGGGCGCTGCGCCGCGCAGAGCGCGAATGACTGCGGAAGGATCGGCTCGGTGCATGATCATCGGTAGGACACTCCAGGCAGGGGCGAGTTCAGGCGAGCAGGCGGTGCAATACCGCCATCTGTGCCGTCAAGCGGTTGTGGGCTTCGCGCAGCACGATGCTGCGCGGACCATCGAGTACTTCATCGGCCACGGCGACGTTGCGGCGCACGGGGAGGCAGTGCATGAACTTGCAGTCTGCCGCGGCGCCGGTGAACCAGTCTTCGCGTACGCACCAGTCTGCGAGATTCGCTCGCAGCGCGGCATCGCCGGCCGAGTCACCGTAATGCGTAGTCGAACCCCATTCCTTGGCGTAGAGCACGTGGGCGCCGGCGAGCGCTTCGCCGCGATCCTGGGTTTCGCGTACCGAGCCGCCCGATGCGGCTGCGGCGGCGCGCGCCTTGTCCATGATTTCCGGTGGCAGCGCAAAGCCCTCTGGCCTCAGCACCACGACTTCCATGCCGCGTTGCGCGGCCATGTGTACGGTCGCAGCCGGTACGGCAATCGGCGTGACGCGCGGATGGTTTGCCCAGGAGAGCACGAATTTCGCGCGCTGCGGCACGGCGATGTCGTCCAGGGTTTTCCAGTCGGCGAGTGCCTGACAGGGATGATTCACCGCCGATTCGAGATTGATCAGCGGCTTCTCCACCACGCTCGCCATCGCCTTGAAGTTGGTCTCGGCCAGATCGTGGCGCAGATCCTTGCCTTCTGCGAAGGCGCGGATGCCAAGCGCATCGGCGTAGGAGGCGAGCACGGGTAGCCCTTCGCGGATATGTTCGGCCGCAGCGCCGTTCATGACGGCGCCGAGCCGCGACTCCAGTTGCCAGGTGCCCTGACCCGGCGTGATCACGAAGGAGGAGCCGCCGAGCTTCATCATGCCGACCTGGAACGAGGCGAGCGTGCGCAGCGATGGGTTGAAGAACACGAGACCCAGGATTTTTCCGGCGAGGGCGCGCGGTTCAGGATGCTGCTCCAGGTGCCGCGCGAGCGCGAGCAGATCGAGGATTTCCTCGCGCGAGAAGTCGGCCAGATCGAGAAAGCGTTTCATAGTTCCTTCAGCGCATCGCGCAGCATGTCGACGTGTTCTTCCTTGAGGATGTACGGCGGCAGCAACCGCAGCACGAAGGGATCCGCGCTCGTGCCGACGAGGATGTCCCGCTTCAACAGTTCCTGCTGGATGTCCTTGGCAGGCCTCACCATGCGCAAACCATGCAGGAAGCCGCGACCCTGATGGCCGCCCACGGGTCCTACGGTACAGGTCTCGCGCAGGTACTCGGACACGCGCCGCACGTTGTCCATGAGGTTCTCGGTTTCGATCGCGGCGATCGTCGCTTCGATGGCAGCGCAGGCCATGGGGCCGCCGCCAAAGGTGGTGCCGAGGCCCTCCATCTTCAGGGCGTTCGTGACGTGCGGGCTCATGAGCAGGGCGCCGCAGGGAAAGCCGTTGCCGAGCGCCTTGGCGGTGGTGAGCATGTCCGGCATCAGCGCGTAGAGATTGGCCGCGAACGGCCAGCCGCTTCGACCCATGCCGATCTGCACCTCGTCGAAGATCAGCATCGCGCCGACTTCGTTGCAGCGCTTGCGCAGCGCCTCGAGGAACCTCGCGCCCATATCGTAGGCACCGCCCACGCCCTGTACCGGCTCGACGATCACGGCCGCGGTGTTTCGATCGATCTTCACCGGGATGGCGTCGATCTTGCCGCGCGGTATGAACGAGGCGGCGAACGGCATCCGCGGGAACTCGTACCACTTTTGCGCCGCGCCCCAGGTGACGGCACCCGCCGCAGCCGTGCGACCGTGGAAGGAGCCCTCGACGGCGACGACGCCCGTGCGTCGGGTGACGCGGAACGCCATGCGCAGCGCGTTTTCATTGGCTTCGGCGCCAGAATTGACGAAGAACACGCTGTCGAAGTAATCGCCGGCGAAGCGAACGAGGTTGGCGGCCGCGCGCACACGCACAGCCATCGGCACGGCATTACTTTGGAAATTGCATTCCATCGCCTGCTTGGTGATGGCGCGAGTCCAGCCCGGATGCTTGTAGCCGAGCGCGGCCACGGCGTGTCCACCGTACAGATCGAGAATCTTTCGACCCTCGGAGGTGTGCAGGAAGACGCCCTCGGCATCGACCACGTCCATGGGGTACTGGGCGAATACCGGCGCGAGCCGGTTCGGATATTCTTCTTCGGAGCTCATGTCCATCCCGCTGCGGGAGCCGTCAAGCCCGCGGTTTCCGGCAGATCAAACAGGCGGTTCATCCATTGAACGGCGCCGCCTGCGGCGCCTTTGGTCAGGTTGTCGATGACGCAGGTCACGGCGACAGTACGGCCGTTGCCGGTGATCGACAGATGTGCGTAGTTACTGGCGACGATATCTTTGAGCCGCGGCGCCGAATCGAGTACGCGCACAAACGGTGAGTGTGCGTAGAACTCACGAAGTCGTGCTAGAAGCGTCGCCGTATCGGGCGATGAGCCGGGCGTTGTGCCCTTGAGGCTCGCCTGCACGGTGGCATGAATCCCGCGGGCGAAGGGCCCCGAATGCGGCACGAAGGCGAAATCCGCAGTGATGCCCGTGGCGGCTGCCGCGCAGGCGGTGATTTCCGGGATATGGCGGTGCACCAGCGCATTGTAGGAATACAGATCGCTGTGCCGCGTCGGATGGTGTGTGCCATCGACCGGCTTGCGCCCCGATCCGGTGCTGCCGGTGACCCCGCTGACGAACAGCGTCGGCGTCACGAGATCGAGCGCCAGCAGGGGCACCGAGGCAAGCAGAATCGCCGTGGCGAAGCAGCCGGGATGCGCCACGTGCGGCGTTGGTGCCGTGGCGAGATGTTCCGGTACGGCGCAGGTGAAATCCTTGATCCGGGTCGGAGCGCCGTGCGCGTGCTTGTACACGGCCGCGTAGGCCTCGGCTGTGCTGTACCGATAGTCTGCGGAAATATCGACCATGCGCGGTCGGGTGCCCGCGGCTTCGGCGGCACCAAGCAGACGGTCGATGAGCGCGGCGCTGACGCCATGCGGCGCCGCCGAGAACACGGCGCTGCGCGGGTGCTGCGCGAGTTGTGCGCGCACTTCATCCTCACTCAAGAAGCGCAGATCACCCAGCACCGCCGCAAGGTGCGGAAATGCTTTCGCGACCGGTTCGCCAGGCTGCGAGTCCGACATGACGCCTGCGATCTCGAAGTTCGGGTGACCGACCACGAGCCGCAGCACTTCACCGGCGACGTAGCCAGTGCCGCCGAGGATCAGGGTCGGGATGCGTTCGGTGGAACTCATGTCACTCTCAGGGTGCGGCAACCACAGGGAACTTGCCGGCGAGACCGATCGCTTCGATCACGCAGTCGCCAAGTGCCGCGCCATCGCTCAAAGCGTTGAAGGCAGGCACGTTCATCTGCTGCCGGATGATGTCGACGCCCACTGCGTTGTCGGTGGAGGGTCCCGTGACTGCGCACGGCTCGACCTTGAAGCGCTCGCGCAGCAGTTTCACGCCACCCCAAGCTGCGACTGGATCGTTGGCCGAGAGTACGACGCCGGTGAGCGCCGAGCGGATGTCGGCGCAATCGAGGATCGCATCCACACCGTAGGTGCCGAGGATGCCATCGCCGAGTTCGAAGACGATGACGTCGGGTTTCTTGGCGGCGAGCTCCGTGATCATGGTGCGCGTGAGCGCGGGGCCTACGGCACGTGTGGTGGTGATCACCCCGAGGTCGGTGAAAATCATCGAGTTGCGCGCGCCGGCATCCTCCATGGCGAGGATATCGCGGCGCAGCGAAACGCCCGTGGCCTTGAAGCAATCGACCACGAGGCCGCGATGACGCATGCGGCTGACCATGGCGCAGGCGGCCGCGGTCTTGCCGGCCTCCATGCAGGTGCCGGCGAGGGCGACGACCGGCACGCCCTGGGCGTCGAGCGGCGCGTCGAAATCGAGTTTGCGAAAGCCCGCCCGTGCCGGCACGCCGATACGCTCGCCGAGGTAGGGAAAGGTGAGCACCACGCCGAGCACGCGGCACTCGAACGGCTTGCCGTGCTGCGGATTGGCCGAGTCGCAGACGCCGAGTACGCCGCCGATGTTCAGCATGTTGATGATGTCGCCTGCAGCGAGTGTCGGCGGCACATGACCCGAATAGCCGAACAACGCCTTGCGATGGCCGAGGGCGCCGACGACGATGTCGCCCTTATTGACCTTGGCCATGCGACCGCTCGTCAGTTCGAGCGTGTTGTAGTTCGACTTGCTGGTCAGCACTTCGACCACCACGACCACGCCCTCCTCGGAGGGCAGGTTCTCCGTGGCGATGCGCACCTCATGCCCGAGACCGCAGGCCTGCGTGATGGAGGCGATTTTGTCGACGACGATGGTTCTCATTGTTTTGCCTTCTCCGCTGCACGTTCGCCGGCACGGCGATGAAACACTCCGGTCAAGCCGACGATGCGCGAAAAGCCGAGCGCATCGGCCGCAGTCCACTCACCCGTGGCTTCGCCGTAAACGCCCTTGGACGCGGCCATCAGCGAGTAGGGCGAATCGACACCTTCGATGAACACCGAACCGGGTCGCAGCAGTACGTTGACCGTGCCGGTGACCCGTTCCTGCGATTGCAGGAACAGCGCTTCGATGTCGCGACAGACCGGGTCGAGCAGCTGGCCCTCATGCACCCAGTCGCCGTAGGGACCCGCGAGCATGTCCTTGATGCGCTGCTGCCGACCGGTCAGCACCAGTTTCTCGAGTTCGCGGTGAGCGTTGAGTAGCACTTCCGCCGCGGGGGCCTCGAAGGCGACTCGACCCTTGGTGCCGATGATGGTATCGCCGAGGTGGATGCCGCGACCGATGCCGAACGGCCCTGCGATCGATTCGAGGGCCTCGATGACCTCGACCGGCGATCGTTCGACGCCGTCGAGCCCCGTGGGAACGCCGCGCGTGAAGTGCACGACGTGGCGCTCGGCGGCGCGCGGTTGGCTGAAGGCCTCACGCGAGAGCACCCAGGCATCATCCGGAATGCTGCCCTGCGAGGTCAGCGTCTCCTTGCCACCAATGCTCACGCCCCAGAGGCCACGATTGATCGAATAAGCCGCACCAAACGGCGGTACGGGTAATCCTCGCGCCTGCAGGAAATCGAGCTCTTCCTGACGCTTGAAATGCCGATCGCGCACGGGCGCGATGACTTCGAGTTCGGGTGCGAGGGTTCGCAGGGCCACCTCGAAACGTACCTGATCGTTGCCCGCCGCTGTGCAGCCATGCGCGATGCTGCCGGTGCCAAGCTTGCGCGCCATCAGCGCGATGGTCTGCGCCTGCATGACGCGCTCGGCGCCGACGCAGAGCGGGTACAACTGCCCGCGTCGCACGTTGCCCATGATCAGAAAGCGCAGCACTTGCTCGAAGTAATCGGCGCGCGCATCGATCTGGTGGTGCTCGCTCGCGCCAAGGGCGAGGGCTCGTTCATGCAGAGCGCGGGCCGTGGCCGCATCGATGCCACCCGTATCCACCGTGACGGTGATGATCGGGCGCTGGTACTGCTCCTTGAGCCAGGGAACGAGGAACGAGGTGTCGAGACCGCCCGAATAGGCGAGAACGATGGGCTGGGACATGGACGATCCTTTAGAGACGAAACAGATCGCGCAGACGCGCGACGAGGGTGGCTTGCGCCGCCGCGGTATCGGTGGCGATGAAGATGGTGTCATCGCCGGAGATGGTGCCTACCACCTCGGGCCACGCCGCCTTGTCGATGGCGATGGCAACACTTTGGGCGGCACCGATGGTGGTGCGCAGCACGGTCAGGGCGCTGCCTGCGGTGGCCACCCCACGCACGAATTGCCGCAGGGTGCCGAAGTCATCGAGGCTGCGATTGCCGTCCTCGGGCGGCAGGTAGCGCCCGCCCGCCTTCAGCACGCCGAGATCGCGCAGATCGCGGCTGATGGAGGATTGGGTGACCTCGTGACCTTCCTCGCGCAGGCGGCGCACGATCTCGTCCTGCTTGCGCACGGGCGCCGTGCGCAGGATGCGCAGGATGGCCGAGTGGCGGGTGTTGCTGTGGAGGTCGGCGTGCATAAATTTGCACGCATTATGCATATTAATGCATAGGCGTCAAGCGTAATGCGGCCAGCCGCTCGGTCATGGGCGGGTGCGAGTAGTAGAAGCGCGCGTAGAGCGGCTCGGGCGTCAGCGTCGAGGCGTTGTCTTCGGTGAGCTTGAGCAGCGCTGAGCGCAGATCCGCACCGCTCGCATTGTCGCAGGCGTAGGCATCGGCCTCGAACTCGTGGCGACGCGAGGTGACGCTCATCAGCGGGGCTATGAAAAACGCGGCAAGCGGTGCCGAGAGCGAGAACAGCAACAGGGCGAGAGCATCGTTCGGTGCCTCGGCGTTCTGTTGCACGCCAAGCCCCAGGAAGAACGCCTCCTGCTCGGCAAGCCAGCCAAGCGCGGCGAGGGCCAGCAGGCTTGCGATGAACGTCTGCGCGATCAGCTTCACGATGTGCTTGTGGTGGAAGTGACCGAGTTCGTGTGCCAACACGGCCTCGAGTTCGCCATGCGTCAGCCGCGCGAGCAGCGTGTCGTAGAACACGACGCGCTTGCTGCGACCGATACCGGTGAAATACGCGTTCGATTGCGCCGAGCGCTTGCTGCCGTCCATCACGAACAGGCCCCGACTCGAAAAACCGCAGCGCTGCATCAGGGTGCTGACGCGCTGCTTGAGCGCCTCGTCCTGCAAGGGCTCGAATTTATTGAACAGCGGCGCGATGAACATCGGATAGATCACGAGCAGCAGCAGGTTGAAGCCCATCCAGAAGACCCACGCCCAGAGCCACCATAGACTGCCGGCCACGCCCATCAGCCACAGCACCACGGCGACCAGCGGCAGGCCGATCAGTGTGCTGACGATCAAGTTCTTGACGAGATCGCTCACCCACAAGCCGATGGTCATCCGATTGAAACCGAACCGCTCCTCGATGCGGAAGTTGCTGTACCAATCGAACGGTAGATCGATCACGCCACCGATCAGCGAGAAGGCGAATACCAGAGCCACTTGGTAGCCGAGCACACCGAGAGGCTCGAGCGTGTGAGGCAGGATCCAGGCGTTAAGTGCCTCGAGACCGCCGAACAGCGTCCAGCCGAGCAGCACGAGTGTGCCGAAGGCAAGCTTGACGAGGTCGAAGCGTTCGTTCGCGCAGGTGTAATCGGCGGCCTTGGCATGGTTCTCGGCGCTGATCTGTCCCGCGAAGTCGGCAGGTACCGCCTCACGCCGCCCGCTGACGTGACGGATCTGTCGACGGGCAAGCCAGACCTGCAGCACGACGCTGCCTGCCAGCAAGATCAGAAAAACGATCGTGAAAACAAACGGGCTCATGCACCCGATGATACAAGACCTCAGCGCCGATCCGGGCGACTGACGCGCAGGTCATGACGCCGACGGAAATATCGCAAGGTCTCATTGCTCATGTATTTGCCGAGTACAGCGTCGGGTGTGCGTCGCAGATCAACCACGGTCAGGCAGTCAATGCAGTCGCCGAACTGCGAATCCACGTTGAAGCCGATGACTCGACCACCGAGCTTGAGGTATTGACGCAAGAGCACCGGGACCTCTCGGGCAGCTCCGTCGTCAATAGGCAGCAACGGCGAGAGGCTCGAGATGTCGCCGACCTGCCTCAGGTCCCGTCGTAGACCCGCCATGGGTGGGCACGGTTTGAACGGTGAGCGCGGTTTAACGAACGCCCCGAGCACCGGATCGAAGTGGTGCCAACGCAGATAGCGCACGATCAACTCCCGTGCCGCGTGGCCGTAATCAGCGCTGACGCTCACCGGGCCAATCAGCCGCGAGTGGTCAGGGTAGCGGCCAACGTATTCGCCGATGCCGCGCCATAACGCCAGCAGCGGCGCGAAGCTTCGCTGCGCCTCAAGGCGCACAAAAGACCGCCCGAGTTCGATGCTGGGCCCCAGCAAAGCGAACAGCGGATCAGCGAGCTCGAACAGCGTGCTGAGGTACAGCGCATTGCGTCCGTGATGACGGCGTAACTCAGGGATGCGTGCTGCGCGGTAGCCGCCGACGATGCGTCGCTGCTTTGCATCCCACGCGATCAACTGATCGTAGTGTCGATCAAAGCGATCGAGGTCGCGGCTCTTGCCCGTGCCCTCGCCTACCGCCCTAAAGCTCAGTTCGCGTAAGCGACCGACTTCCTCGAGCGTTTGTGGAATTGCCGCCCCCGCGGCGCAGTAGATCCTAAGACTCCCAACACGCGTGAGCTCCGCGTTGGAACCGAGGCTTTCGAGTTCGCGCTCTATGAGCTCAGGCGGAGTTTCTTCGTCCGTCGGTGCTGGAATGCCCGTGACCCGTGCGGCAGCCTCAACCAGCAGGCGCGACGGTGTCCGCGGCGCCGCGAGCGAATACATGCGAATGCGCAGCATCCGCTCGATCGCTTCGACATCACCAATGCCGGCAATTCGCTCGGCAGCGATCGGGCGACCGAGCCGCAAATCGAGAACCGTACCGCGTTTGTTGGTGACTTCGCGCGGCAACATCGCCGTGCGCAGCGTCGGGTGCAGCAACCCTGCCAACTGAAAGCCTGCACCGTTACTGCCGTGCACGTAGAGCGGTGCCACAGGCGCGCCGGTCGCACTGATTAGGCGCACTGCAGTGCGCTTCCAGGGCGGGTCGACGACGCTGGCACTGCCGATGTCCAGATGCGACACCGTCCCGGCCGGAAAGAGCAGCAGACAACCGCCGGCGTGTACGTGGCGCAACGCAGCGCGCACCATGACGAAGTTGGCTGCGAGCGCATCCCGTCTGCCGAAGTTATCGACCGGAAAAAGGATTCCGCGTAGTGGCGCGAGCGCAGCCAAAGCCGTGGTCGCGACGACCCGCAGATCGCTGCGCCGTCGTAGCAGAGCCGAAATCGCTGCTAGACCGTCGATGCCGCCGTAGGGATGGTTCGCCGCGAACACGAGAGGGCCCGAGCGCGGAAGATGATTCCATTCGAGGTCGTCGGTGATGTACGACACCTCCAACGTGCGGAGTGCTGCATCGACGAACTCCAGCGGTGATAGTCCTTCCGGCAATCGGCGGTACATCCGCTCAAGTCGCTCCAGGCCGGTCGCTCGAGCGACCTGTCGCCACACCCACGCCGGCAGCGGTACGGGTGGTTTCGGCCAGAGTCCTGTTCCGGTCTGCGGGTTAGACGCGTGCATCCATTATTTGTGCCGCAGCGGCATCACAACGTGATGAACGATTGCTTGCGATTTCGTGACACCGCATACGTCAAAACAGTGCGTCACAAAGCTGAAAGCCTGCGGTCACGGTGGCGTAACGCGCGCTTCGCATCCTTACCTGACCCATCCGTAGACCGCAGCCTAGAGGTGTCCGAAATGAGTGAGCCGAAAGATGATCTCGTCACCAATATTTCGCCGAATCCGGAGATGCGCGCAATCATCGCGCGGCGCATGGTACTGAAGGGCAGCGCCGGTCTCGCTGCGCTCGGTCTGTTCGGTGGCCTTGCGGGTTGTGGCGAATCAGACCGCAGCATCATCGGTGCGGTGGCTACCCCTGCTCCCACTGGCGGCGTACCGAGCCGGGCGACGGCGCTCGGCTTCTCGCCCGTCGCGAAATCCGTTGCCGATGCGGTGCGATTGCCGAGCGGCTATTACGCCACGGTGCTGCTGCGCCTTGGCGATCCGCTCGCCTCAGGCGTCGGTCCGTATCGGAACGACGGCTCTGATGCGGCTTCGAGTTATGCACAGCGGGCCGGTGATCATCACGATGGCATCGAGTACTTCGGGCTCGGCGCTGACGGGAAGTACGCCCCGACCAACAGTTCGCGTGCGCTTTTGGTGATGAACCACGAAGCGATTACGCCGATTTTCCTGCATCCCAATGGCCCTACCGTGGTCAATGGCGCCAGAACGGTGGCGGACGAAGTGCTGAAGGAGTTCTACGTCCATGGCGTTTCAGTTGTCGAGATGGCCAAGCAGGAGTCGGGTGGTGCTTGGCTCTACACGCAGGGGTCATCTTTCAATCGTCGAATCCACACCTTGACTGACATGGAGATCGCGGGTCCTGCGCGCGGCGCGCGTTACATGATCACCAAATATTCCAAGGACGGAACGAAAGTACGCGGCACGGTAAACAATTGCGCCCATGGCTACACGCCGTGGGGTACCTATCTGGCCTGCGAAGAAAACTGGGCGGGTTACTTCCGGCGCATCACGAGCACCGACAACGCAAAGCGCACGGCCAAGGAACTCGCTTCGTTTGCGCGATACGGTGTGGCGGGCAACGGGCGCGAGTTGTGGGCGACGGTGACGCCGGACACTGCGGACGATCTGTATGGTCGTTGGAACGCTGAGGTCCGTGGCACCTCGATCGACGGCTCCGACGATTATCGGAACGGGCCGAACACATACGGCTGGAACGTCGAGATCGATCCGTTCTCGCCCAACTCGACGCCCAAAAAGCGCACGGCGATGGGGCGGTTTGCACACGAAGGCGCCTGGTGCGCCAAAGCAGAGACTGGCAAACCCATCGTGTATTACATGGGTTGCGATTCGCGTAACGAGTACATCTACAAATACGTATCGAATAAGCCTTGGGATCCTGCCGATGCAACTCGTGGGCTTGCTGCAGGCGACAAGTATCTCGATGACGGCAAGCTCTACGCTGCCGTTTTCAATGAAGACGGCACTGGGAGCTGGGTCGAACTGAGTTTCAATACGGGGCGCATCCTGCCGAGCTATTCCGCTTACGCTTTCGCGGATCAGGCCGACGTCGTGATCAACGCGCGCCACGCAGCCGACGCCGTCGGCGCAACGAAGATGGATCGACCCGAGTGGGGTGCCGTAGATCCTAATACCGGTGCGGTCTACATGACGCTCACCAACAATAACGCCACGCTGCGCACGCTGGCCTCGACCAACGCCGCCAATCCGCGCCACTACAACGACCCGCGTACGGACGGCACGGCGCAGCGCGGCAACCCCAACGGGCACATCATTCGGTGGCAGGAGAGCACGCCGGCTGCTTTGACGTTCCGCTGGGACGTGTACCTTTTTGGTGCTCGGGCGACCGCCAATCCGGCCAACGTCAATCTGTCGGGCCTGACGGCCGACAACGACTTCTCCAGTCCGGATGGTCTCT
>SXGQ01081665.1_pt1 | contig 18491 bp, 20 predicted proteins | sample 3178371 | NCBI WGS metagenome assembly SXGQ01 (sample SAMN11356859, study PRJNA531348) | freshwater metagenome | isolation source: freshwater sample F1-20 | place: China: Fuxian Lake, Yuxi | collected 2017-12-25 | reverse complement strand
GCACCGGCACCTGCACCGGCACCTGCGCCTGCAAACGTGCAAGCGCCTGCTGCACCGTTCTAAAAATAACAGCATAGAGTGCTCGTCGCGTAGTGCACGTGCCGCGACGAGTACTCTAGGTTGTCAACACAGCTTTACTCTAATAGAAGGACACTCATGGAGATGACTGAGCCAGAAAACACAGACGCACGCCTGTCAACAGGCGCCCGCGCGCTTTGGAAGTACTGGTGGCCTTCAATAGAACCAATGGACAGAGAGTCCTACAAAAAGTGGTGGGAAATTTGTTTTACAGAAGCAAGGATAGTTATCGACGCGGTCGACGAGCTAGATAAGGGTGCTAAATGAAAAATATACTTTTAACTGGAATGACCGCTCAACACACGTCTAGGGCACTAAACGCAAAGACACAAGGCTTTAGTAGTCTGGTGCACACCGCGTTAACTGAGCACGGCTGGAATGTAGAGCAGCTTGCTCCATCTCTTGACTGGACAGAAAAAGACTTTGATAAATACGACAGCATAGTAGTAGGCATAGCGCCTCTCACTAGCACTTCCGCCCACAGAGCCTACGGCGCACTGGGAGCGCTAGACGTTCTCAAGAATGACCCTAGAATCACGTTGCTAGTCGACGCGCCCGAGCCGTACAAAATTTGGACCAGCCTAAAGACAGTAGACCGCTCTCCAGAGAGCCTAGTAAAAACTTTTTACAAAAATAGACATGAGTATCAAAAAGCAGTAGAACCGGCGCATCACAAGCGCTTAGTCAGTGTTGTACGCAATTTGTTAAATAATTCCTGGTGTAAAACTATGTACGCGGCGCTGCCTTGGTCAGAAGACGAACACCTAACGTCACAAATTCCAGCGCTTTCTAGCAGCAGTATTTTTTCAATTTGCTTAGACGCATTTATTCTGCGGGACACCGTTAAACCCACTGCGGCTAGGTTTGGAACTAGTTGGTGGTGTGCCACCGCGCTTGACACTGACTGGGTCAACGAAGTACGCAAGCAACTACACTACTTGGTTGTACCAGTAAAAAGACACGCTAAAAGTAATGACTCAGAGATTTTAGCTACGATGGCAGGTGCAATTGGTCTGCTGGTTAGCACCTACAGAAACGGCGTACCTTGGTGGACAAACAAACTAGCGCAGAGCTTGGCAGTAAACACCCCTGCGTTTACCGACTGGCGGCACTCGGTCGGTCTAGGTTCTGACTGGGTAGTGCTACCGTCTACTGTAGAAAACATGGACAAGCTAGAGCGGTACGAAATGGCTATTCGACAAAAAATTGCGTACACAGAAGCTGTGCCAAGCACACTTGAGGGTACTGCACGAATTACATCTGCACTAAATCTACAAAATCAACTGACAGGAGTGGTGTAAAAATGCTGTTTAACAAGTGGCTAGACATGACAAAGAAGCTACAAAAAGAAGTGTACTTCATAGATTTTGAAAAATTTGAGGGAGATCGCCCGCAAAACATTCGTAACTTAGTCGAGTACATGCGCTGGAATATGCTTGCGGTAGACGATGAGCTAGCCGAGATGCGTCAAGCAATTTCTTGGAAGCCGTGGCAGCACGACGCGCCGTACGCAGACCGTCAAGAAATACTCAAAGAGGCGGTAGATGTACTACACTTTATAGCAAACATGATCGTGGCCGCTGGCGGTACAGACGCAGAGCTAAACAAGCTCTACCTGCAAAAAATGGAAAAAAATAAAAAACGCCAGCTAGACGGCTACAAAGTAAAAGCTGAAGGAGTAAAGTGCAACCAGTGCAGCAGGGCACTAGACGACTTTGACGTAGAACAGTGCAGAGAGTCTGTCTGTCCAAACAAACAAAAAGAACGGAGTGACACATGAAATCGCAAGATAAAGACTGGGTCTTACAACAGCTTCAAAGCGTAAAAGCACGAAAAGCAGTTGGAGACACCGTGTTAAAACTGCTCGAAGTGTGGGACGTAGCGTCTGAAAAAATGAAAGAAGACGCTGTAGACCAAACCCTGAGCTACTTCTCTAAGCTGGCAAAAAGACACGTGCTGGTGCAAGGAAACAACGCCCAGTGGGTTGCAGCTGGACCAGGGCTCATCAAAGTAGGGGATGAAGTGCGAGTAAAGCTAGACGCCTTTACCGGTAGCACTGGAGTGCTGCACAACGGGAGAACTGCCAAGGTTGTAGCAATTAGATACGGTGACGTAATCGTAAATAGCGTAGACGGTGTATTGCCAAGCCTAGACGGCACACATTTTTCACCGCACGTTCTTGAAAAAAGAGCAGCACTATGAGCCAAGACGCACTAAGAGTAGAGGCTCTCAGAGAGGCTGCCAGCCTCATATCGGGGTCTAGAGACGCTGACTACGGCGGTCCGTATGAAAACTTTGGACGCATTGCAGAGTTTTGGACTACAGCGTTTGGACGCAAGTTTAGCCGGCGTGACGTAGCAACTGCGCTCATCCTAGTTAAGCTATCTAGGGACGTAGGTCCTGGTATTCCGTACAAGCCAGACACCTGGGTAGACATTGCTGGATACGCCGGCTGTGGTTACGAAGTCGGCAGTTTGGAGAAAGAGAAAGAACAGCAGCCAAACCAAAACAGCTAAGACACTAATTTTGCGTGGTTACATGCAGGACGGAGCAGACACAGATGAAAACACCGTGGACATTCGAACAACCACTGTGCGCAGAGATAGGCACCTCAGCCTACTTCCCCCTCGCAGACGACACCAGCGACAGAGAAATAGTGCATCCAGAAAACTGGAAACTAGCAAAAAAGCTGTGCAATGCCTGCAAGCACAAGCAGGAATGCCTGGACTGGGCAGTAGAAACAGGCGAAGCACACGGTATCTGGGGTGGGATGTCTGTCGTAGAGCGACGTGCCTACAAAAGACAAAAAGATAGAAAGAAAAAAGCATGCTGACGCTAGTAGAGTTTTGTCAGGCACGGCACGCTCTATGGCTAGAGCGCTCGTACAATTTACCAGCAGAACGCTGGAGCCAGAGCACTGCCGAACTTAGACAGTTCCACTACACAAATCTTTGGCGAGAGCTTGATCGGCACACCGTGTACCTGTTTAATAACGTACAGACTCAGAGTGAAAACAACGCAAAATTGGTCGCAGACACTATCTGCTACAGAGCGTTCAACAGAATTGACACGCACGAGGCGGTGCTGGCTCATTTTGGCAACTGGCCAACAGCCCGAGCCGACGCGAACGCACTGCACGCTTTTTTGTCTAACAGAGAGAAAAATTTTACAGGAGCCTACGTACGCTGTCCAGACCTAAAAAAAGTGTGCGAGGCACTGTCTGACCTACGCGAGACCGCCACGAAAGCCGCACAGGCACTGGAAGCCAGTGCAACCACCCGGACCTGGAAACTACTTAGAGAGATATACTCTTTCGGTGACTTTTTGGTAGACCAGCTAGTGATGGACCTGGTGTGGCAAGGCGGACCGTTTCACGGCACGTTTATGCCGTCGCTCGGTCCGGGCGCAGTTAGAGGTTTGGCGCACTGCGCCAGCACCGGGCAGGGCGACTGGGACGCACTGCTGCAGACGGTAGACGCCGGACTGCCTCTGGACAGCAGACCGGTAGTAGCCGGCAGCCCGGTTGTGTACGACGCCAGGGCACTTGAGCACAGCCTATGCGAGTACTACAAATACATAAAACACGCTGAAAGTGCCACCAAGAGAGTAAAAATGCGCACGTACAGCACCAGCCTAAAAACTTTAGACAGGCTGCCGTACAACTGGAGTGCCCCCGCTGTGGTACGCTAGACCAGTACGTTTCTGGACTAAGGAGGGCAGGGCATGGCAGACAGTAGTTTCACACCGCACATCACCATTGCTCCCGTGTGCGAGACTTGCTGGCTTGCCACCCACTCAAAGTGGGAGCCAGAAGGTGTCTTTGAAAATGGCTCGCTCAGTGTAAAACTGGTCGGAATAGAAGTGCCAGAAAAAGTCAACGACGGGTCGGTAGAAGTGTGTGCTATCTGTGAGGCAGTGACAGTAGCTGGCATATACGACATGGTGCCGGTAGACCGTAAACTGTACAGGCACCACTAGTCCGTAAGCTGCCCAAAAAAGCCATAGGATTGGCTACGGGACACTTTTGTAGGTAGTATAGTCGTATTACCTCAAAAAGCGCTAAACCTTCCCTATTGACTCCAGGTGGCTTTTTTGGGGCTAAACACCTAAAACTAGCCAGATAAACAGGCAGGTAAAGTACATTAAAACTATTTATTTGCACAAAAAGAAACAGAAAGGGGCACAAGTATGAAGGATAGGCGTCCCGGAGAGCAGTTGTGGGGAGAGTGGGACGGCTACGGCTACACTGCGGCGGTCTACGGTGCGCTTGTATACTGCACCGATGAGCACGTAGACATGGAGAACGAAGTAGTCCAGCGGGCTCTCGCGTCGTCTCTCCAGCGAGACGGGGTGGCCACCGGACTAGGCGAAGGGTACAGACTACAGAGCGGCGCCGTAGTGGTGCTTGGCTACGCTGGTCACGTAAACGGCGACGACCTGCGCACTGTGTGCGAGGAAAACGGAGAAACTAGACTAGGCGACACCGTAGACGCCGTACAGGCCATAACTTGGATAGAGGTTATGTAAGCTAGACTGGCACCCCATTGACACGCCGGAAGACTCGCTTGCGTGGTTCAATTATCCTACAATGAGCAGACCAGCCGACGAGTTAGAGTGGCAAAGGCAAGCAGCCTGCGCCAGGCCAGAAAATAAAACCATGATCGACCACTTTTTTTCAAAAGAGTTCAATAAAAAATACGCGGCTAAAAATCTTTGTTTTTCCTGTCCTGTGCGTGCACAGTGCCTAAAATGGGCGCTAGAACACAAACAAATATGGGGAGTGTGGGGAGGAAAAGACGAAGTAGAAATAAGAAGAGCGCTTTCAGTCGGCTACACTGGTGAAGAAACTAGAAGAAGACGTTTTCCAAACTGTCCTTTTTGCTCAGCCAGACCGGTAAACCTGTCTACAGGAGTAGTGCAACTGTCTGGCGGTGGGAGATGGACAACTGCAAAAATAGTGACGTGTCAGTCTTGTAGCTTTAGCTGGAAGAGCAGGACTAGTGCAAACGCCGTCGAGGCGTACCACCTAGACAGACAGTCTAGGCTTGAAAAAGCAGAAAGAGCAAAAGCAAGAAGAAAAAATAAAGCTAAGCGAGCAAAGCCGCCTCGTAAAAAGCCAAGTTCTTAGCAAGTCTTTCGTCGGTCGGCGCCAGCGCGCAGGCTGTTTTACCGTAGTCCAGCGCTTTAGCGTGCATGCCCAGTCGATGTGCGGCGATTGCGGCCAAGTCGTACGGCTTCCAGCCCCACGCCTCTGCCTCGCACAAGTACTCGAGCGGTTTTTCGGCTATCTGCAGGGCGCTCTCTGCCAGGGCCAGGCACTGCGGCCAAGCCGTTAATTCGTAGTAGTACTGTGCAAGGTCGACGTACGGTTCTCTTGACTTAGGAGCTGTTTTTATCGCCTCGACGAGCCACTGCTCCCTGTTTGTGGGGTCGCACTTGCTTAAAAACCGATAGGAGGCGGCGCGCTCTGGTGCCCAGGTGGCAGTTGGCAGCGCTAGGTGCCGCTTGAACTGTACCGTTGCTTCTTCGTACTGCCCGTGGTAGTAAAGCTCTCTTGCAAAGTAGAAGGCGTTTCTGTCGTCGTGCAGGTCTTCGTCGACTGCCATGCGCAGCAGCGGCATGTACTGCGACCTAGACTTGCTAGAGTCTGGGTGGTGGTGAATCTCTAAACTGTCTGTCCAGCCCTGCACCTCGTGCGACGCGGGATACGGGAGTAGCACCTCGTGCACCGGGTGCTTCCACCGATAGTTTTTTCTGGAGTGGATCTTGTCTCCGCCGTACTGCAGGCCTGGCACGCCGTCTGACTCCCAGCTCCACGTGTACTTGTAGCGCGGTCTGGTCCAGCCCTGTTCTTTCGCCTTCTGTAGGTTTTCTCGCCAGCCCGGCAGCACTACCTCGTCCATGTCGAGCGCCACGCAGTAGTCCAGGTCCAGCGGCAGTGCGGCCAGCGAGGCGTTGCGCGCGACCTCGAAGCGCCAGGGCGACACCTTTACAGGGACTACGTGTATGCTCAAACTCTGCGCGAGCTCGATCGTTCCATCGGTAGAGCCGGTGTCGGCAATTAACAGGTAGTCTCCGTCCTTGCACGACTCGTACCAGCGCTCCACAAACTGTTTCTCATTCAGCGCGATCGTGTAGAAGCCTACTTTTACGTCCATGCCGTGTATCCTACGCTAAAAATACAAAAACCCGCGAACTGTAGAGATCGCGGGTTTCTGCGAGTAAAGCGGTGGTGTACTACCCGAACAGCCTGCTGTTTGAGACCATTCTAGGGTAGTTGAACGTGTAGCCTGTGCCGGCGCTGTAGTTGGATGTGCCGAACGCCGATTCACGTATGTAGTTGTCTGAGTAGCCGATGAAGAATATCTCCCCGTTGTCTTGCAGTAGGTACCAGCCCTGATTTGTCGTGCCGTACCACTGGTAGTAGATGTCTATAATTCTCTGGCCCATGTTTGGAAGAAACTGCGTGATCTCCTGCGGGTCGTTGCTGTTGTACCAAGCGTCTGGAAGGTACTTGTAGGAGTGCAGCATAACGCCGCCATTGTTGTAGCCCCAGGAGCACCAGCGAGTGCGGCCGTTGATGGTCGCGCGCGCCCACACTGTGACGTAGCCGCCGCCGTTGCCCTCACCGTACAGCTGCTGTATGTTGCCCTGGAAGCCGTCTGGCAGTGCGCTGCAGAGAACTGCACTCTGACGGTTGTTGGTGGTGGCGTCGCCGATCTGTCGGTAGCCGTTGTAGCCCCAGGCGTACAGGAAGTTGTCCGTGGTGATTGCGTAGAACGTGCCGGTGCCGGCGCCGTAGTTTGTCAGCCTGCGGAAAGTTTTGCCCGCTGGCATGGTGATTGACTGCCAGGTGGTCGACTGCTGCGAGTCCGCGCCGCCGATGCCGAGCTGGCCCTGGTCTGACTGACCGGTCGTATAGATAATTCCGTTGCTCATAAGAATGGCGCACACGCAGCGGCCCGAGTAGAAGTTCATCGCCACGTCGAGCACGTCAAGAGTGCCGGTGTACAGCGCCTCGAGCTGGTTTAGGCGTGTCGGGGCGTTCTGCTGTGTCTGGTTGCCGATGCCGAGAGTGAACGTGCCGTTTTGTCCCCAGCCCCAGATTCGCTTGAGCGAGTCCCAGGCGATGACGTTGCCGTCCTGGCCAGACTGGCGAGAGTACTTGAAGCCTAGCAGCGTAGCGCCGCCGGCGTTGAAAGTCGTCGTGCCGATGCGCACGAAGAACGGACGGGTAGTGGTGTCGCCCTGTCCAAGCACACCGTGTGCGTTGTAGCCAGCACCCCACAGCTCGCCCTCGACGGTCTGGACAAAAATCGTGTTTGTGTTGCCGTCGGAGCTGGTGAAGTTGCCGTTCATCTGCACGTCGCGTGCGGTGCGGCCGGTACCAGGACCGAAGAACTCTTGCTTGGTGAAGATCGTGCGACGCTGTGTGTCGCCGAAGCCAAACTGGCCGTAGCCGTTGTAGCCGGTGAAGTACACGTTGCCCTTCGTCGTGACGAAGTAGGCCGCGCCGTTGTTGCCGTTCACGTAGGAGATGTACTCGTCTGCCTCCAGCGCCTCACTCATCTGGCAGTACTCTGGCTCTGACCAGCGTTGGCCTCCGTAGGTGCTAGATGAGTACTCGTCGGACAAGTGATTGAAGCCGAGAGGGTGTTGGGCCTGGTAGCCAGAGGCCTTCAGCCCCTTGCGTCCCGGAAGAATCCAGTGCTGTGCCGCCTTGAAGCCCGACGTGGTGCCGCGCATGTTCATGTCGGTCACGCAGTAGGTCTGCTCTACCTGGGTAGGTCTGGCAGGTCCGGTCGGTGAAATCTCTCCGTGCGCGGTGTAGTTGGACGCGTTAATTGTTGCGTTTGGCCTTCCAAACGGCTGTCTAAACGCCAGGTCCGTGTCGGTGCCAGTTGTTTGAATGTTGCCGAGCATGCCAGCGTGCACGGTGCACTGGTAGACCAGCGTGTCCGGCGCGTCGCTTGGCACGACGTAGGTAATGATAGTGTTGGCGCTCGTCTTGTTTACGCCAGCCGAGACAGAGTTGTTTGTCGTGCCGGCAACGGTGTCTGAAGTGTTTCCTGAGGCGGCGCGCAGTGCAAAGGGGTGCGCCGAAATGACGTTGCGTACGTCGAAGTAGTAGGTGTTTCCCTTGGCCAGTCTCAGCGTCGGGTTGCTTCCAGAGATTGCACCGTTGCGGTTTGCCTTCTTAGTTCGTGCGACAATCGTGTAGGGACCAGACGCGCCGGAGGTCGGACTCGTGATGTCGAACAACGTTCCGCTCGGCCAGGCGCTTCCGCCCTCGAGTACGTAGGTTCCAGGTGTCGGAGTTGTAGTCAGAGCGGCACCTGCGTCGCCCTCTATAAAAAGGTCTCCGCGGTGTGTAAGTGCTGCTTCGTCTCCGAAGCTGGACAGCTTCTTCCAGTAGGTTGAGTTCACCTGTGTGAGGTCTGCTGGGTGCACGATGTTTATCGTGCCGATTACGCTCGCTGAGTCCACAGACTGGTACACAATGGAGGTCATAGAAGTCGATGTAGGCACTCTGTAGATAATGGTGGCTGAGTACGGCGTGCCCTGTGTGCTGGTGGAGACGGTGGTGCTGTCGGTGCCCTCAGACGGCTTGTTGAAGACTGCGCCGATCGGGTTGTTGGTGGTGACGCCATTGGCTGTGCGAAGCGCGAAAGAGGCGCCGGTCGGCAGTGCCGAGCAGTCGAAGTAGTAGGTCTCGCCGGCGGTCAGCGTCAGTGTCGGGTTGGTGCCAGACACGCCGGAGAACACGTAGGCGGAGCCGTTGTAGGTCACTGCAAAGGTCTGCGGGGCTAGACCGCCTGGAAGGAGCGGCGCTAGACGACGCTGCAGTGCTGTCTGGCCTGTTGGCTGTCCAAAGACGTTTACAGTTTCAGTACTTAAAGAGTTCTGTACGCGCAGCTCTAGATTGTTCGGGTCCTGAAAGACACGACTGGTAAAGCGCGGGGTATCGGAAGTACAGACAAAGCTTGCGCCCAGGTAGTTGACCGCGTCGTTAACATCGTACTCTGCGGTGCTTGACCACGCTCCACGCCAATTGAACCTGATCTTGCTTAGGCTGACAGTTGCCATGTTTTAGCTTCCTCTGTTTCTGTTAGTAGATCGTACTTACTCTGTTGTGGTTCCGTACTCGGCCAGGCCGTCAAGCCCAGCTGCGGTAATTTCTTCTCCGGTAGCCAGTCTGAAGTCTTGTTCCTCTGTGGCGACAACGGCTTCTGCTGCTGCTTGGTTTGGAAAGCGCATGAAATACCTGCCCTCAAACCAACCGACCTGTTCTACTGGTCCACCGCTCCAGCTGCCCTGCTGTACGTACCGAGCGTTTTCTTGTGGCTCGTACGAGTAGATCGGGTGCGCGTAAGGTGCTTCTTCTGCTGACATAAGTGTCCTCTCGTCTGTGGTTCAGCGATCCTAAAGGAGGCTGACCTGCTGTGGGTAGAATGAATAGGAGGTGTAGTTGCTGCCGTCGGTGGTGCCGTCCCACAGGTTGCCGTCTCGGTAGCCGAGGTTAAACAGACGACCGTCGGTCATCAAAAGCTGAGCCGCGTTGGTTGAGTCCTGGTGCCAGCCCTTGAGGTCGAGAATGTTCTCTCCTTGGTCAGGCATAAAGCCGGTGATCTCTCTGCCGTAGTTGGTAGTGCTCCACATTTCTGGGATGTAGCGGTCGGACTGCATGATTAGACCGTAGCTTGACCAGCCAAATGTGCACCAGCGGGACTTGCCGGAAATTAGGGCGCGCACGTAGACCGTAGTGTAGGCTGCGTCTCCGATTACCCAGACTCCCGTGATGTTGCCCTGGAAGTTTGTCGGCATCGCCGTAACTAGTGTCGGGGTCTGACGGTTTGTCGTGTCCGAGAAGCCGAGCTGGCCGTAGCCGTTGTAGCCCCATGAGTACAGCAGTTTATCGGTCGTCAGCGCGTAGTATGAGGAGCTTGTGCCACCCTCTGCCCAGCACTGTTCCCACACCTTGCCAGTTGGTCGAACGACTAGCTGGTAGATTTGTGAGTCTTGTGAGTCGGCGCCGCCGATGCCCAGCTGTCCGTGGTTGGAGCGGCCGGTTGAGTACAGCTGTCCGGCGGTCGTCAGGATCATAGTAGTTTGACGAGACCCAACAGTTGCGCAGTCACTGCGCGGCTGCAGTACCTGTTTGATGGTAATGCCGCTGGTGGAGTTGATGTTTGCAAGTGTCTCGAATGTGGACATTCTGACTGGGGTGTTCTGCTGCGTGCTCGAGTCGTTAAGCCCGAGTCCGTAGGAGTAGTTTCTGCCCCAGCCCCAGACTTGGTAGTTGGAGTTCCAGGCAATGAGGTCGTTGTTGTACGCCGGACCGTTAGCCTCCTGCGACCAAGCAAAGCCGACAATAGTCGCGCCGCCGCCGTTTAACGTAGACGCGCCGATGCGGGTCCAAGATGAGCGGTTGGTGGTGTCGCCCTGTCCGAGCACACCCTGCGCGTTGTAGCCACAGCCGTAAAGTTCGCCCTCTTGAGTGAGCACGAAGTTTGAGCTGGTTGAGCCGTCGGAGCCGCTGAAGCGTCGCATGATGCGCGCGTCGCGGACTGTCTTGCCGGTGCCAGGACCGAAGAACTGTATTCTGTTGAAGATGTAGCGGTTCGTCGTGTCTGTGGTGCCGAGCTGGCCGTAGCCGTTGTAGCCGGTCGCGAACAGCTTGCCCTTGGTGGTGACCACGAAAGCCTGGTTGCCGCCGCGTCGGACGTAGTCAAAGAACTCGTCGTCGTCTAGGTAGCTGCCGGTCGTGCTAGAAGAGTCGTAAAACTGGCAGTACTGCGGGGTGCTCTGGCGTGCGCCTGGGTAGCTAGAAGAGCTGTACTGATCGGCCATGTGGTTGTAGCCGAGCACACCTTGCCAGTTGTAGCCGTACGCCTTGATGTTCTTGCGGTCTGGAGAAATTATGAAAGTTGATCCGTTGCCCGGGTTCGCACCGCGGTTGTTCATGTGAATGCCGCAGTAGTTGTTTATGTCTTGGGACCCTGGGTAGACGGTAGAGTCTAGTAGAACTGATGTGCCGGTGTAGGCGGTCTGGAAGTAGCGTCCAGGCTTGTCTTGCCACTCTAGGTCGCGTCCTTGGCCTCGAGACACGAGGACAGAGTTGTCTGTGCCGGCTGCGAGTCTCTGTAGACCACTGGCGCCGCGGAAAACGATGTCACCACGGGTGGTGGCCAGCGCGGCTGCGCCCTGTGCAAGTACGTTCCAGTTGGTGGTGTTTGTGCTGCTTGGCGCAGAGTTGGTGCTCGCGGCTACGGCCACGTAAGAAGTGCCGTCATAGTAAACGCTGTCGTTTACTGCATAGGTCGTAGCGCTAGACCACGTTCCGAGCCAGTTGAGGCGAACTTTGCCTAGGTTGATCGTTGTCATCGTTATCCTTTTCCTATGAGATCAGCAGGAGTTGGCCTGCTGAGTTTACTTGTACAGCGACTTCATCGGGAAGTATAGCATAGTCTTGGTACTCGCTAGTTGCATAAGTTGCATTGTCTGCGCCTATTTCTGCTACCAAGTCGCCATTTTCGTTGACTTTCAACCCGAAAAATACTGGTCCCAGTTTGCGCCAGGCTGAGCCGGTGTAGCGGAGCAGGCTCTGGGTGTCGGTCTCGTACGTGAACTGACCGGCTGCCGGGGAGGCAGGTCTGGCGGAAGAAGTGCCCAGCGTTATGGCGCCGAGAACCTTGTCCGTGGCCAGGCTCGTGTACTTCAGACCGGTGCTGGTGCTGCTGTCGGCCTGCACGAAGGTGGTGTTTGCGCCCACTGGCAGGCGGGTGGACGTGTCGGCAGCCGAGGCTACGATCAGGTCGCCCTTCGCGTCTAGTACGCTCTTTGTTAGCACACCAGAGCCGTTGATGGTTACGTCGGTCGTAGCTTCAACTGTTCCTAAAACAAGTGTTGAATACGTGGCTTCACCGAAGTTGACCGTGTTAGACGGCTTCGTGTCTACACTGTCGAACAGCTTGAACTTCTTGTCCGTCGCGTCGCGAGCGATACCCGCGTACTGAGCTCTGGCCGAAACTGTCGCCGTGCCGCCGGTCGTGCCGGTGGTCACGTTGGCGTTTACCTTGGCAAACTTAAATGAGGTAGCGGTCGGTAGGGCCGTAATCTTGTGTGTGCCGTTGAAGACTGACGCGCTCGTGCCGGTCACTCCCGCGATAACTGCGTAGTCGCCAACTTGGAAGTTGTGGGCAGCAGCTGTGGTGATCGTGGCCTCGTCGCTGGTCAGCGCTCGGTTGGTGATTGTCGCTACGAGCGCAGACGCTAGGTCTACGGCCTCTTCGCCGACGAAGGCAAAGTCAACTACGTCGTCCGGGTTGCCCTGCGCGACGTAGATCATCGGGTCGACAACAGCTAGGTTGGCGGTGTCAAACGTAGTGCCGCCGCCTGCGATGGTGATCTGGCCCTGAATGTCGACGTTGCCGACGATGCCGACGTTGCCGCCGACGTTCAAGTTACCTACTAGGCCCATGCCGCCGGCCACTGTGAGGGCACCGTTGGTGGAGGTGGACGACTCGGTGGCGATGTTGATTGCCACCTGTGTGTCTGGAACGATAATCATCTGCGTGTCGTTGCTGGCGAGACCGCCGGCTGCGAACACGATCGCGTTGCGGGTACCGTTGTTGCTGGTGGCCAGCACGAGGTCGCCGCGACCGGTGGTGCCGACCGGAGCTTCCATGAAGATGTAGCCGTCGTTGATGCCGGTGATGGTGAACGCAGGGTCTGCAAACGTGGCGCCGGTGATGCCCATGTCGATGTAACCAGCGTTGTCGTTGCCGTTGTTTGCGTAGGCGATGAAGTCTGTAGAGACGTTTACACCGGAGCCGACGTTCTTGAAGGCAACCTGCGCGTAGTTGTCGTCCGCGTCGATCTGGAACACGGTGGCTGGGTTTGTCAAGGTGTCAGCAAACGTAGCCGCACCGTTACCGACTGCGAGGAACTCTAGACCGGTGAGGCTGATGTCACCGTTGATGAGTACGTCACCGTTTACGTTTAGGTTACCGGTGACACCTACGCCGCCGGCCACAGTGAGGGCGCCGGTGGTGTAACTGGTTGATTCTGTGTCAATTTCAATATGGACTCGATCGTCTGGGATGATAGTCATTTGCTCGGTGCCAGAGGAGAAGCCGCCGGCTGCAAACACGATCGCGTTGCGGGTACCGCCGTCGCCGGTGGCTAGAACTAGGTCGCCGTTTCCAGTAGAGTTTGCCGGTGCCTGCATGAAGATGTAGCCGTCGTGGGCGCCGGTAATGCCAAACTCTGCAGTTGAAAAGTTGGCGGACGTAATGCCCATGTCGATGAAGCCCTCTTCGTCGTTGCCGTTGTTGGTGTACGCGATGAAGTCGGTCGAAGACTCTGTGCCGTTGCCGGTGTTTTTGAAGGCAATCTGTGCGTAGTCGTTTGTAAAGTTGCGAACCACCGTGATTACTGGCTGGGTTAGGGTGCCTTCAAAAGTTTGAGCGTTTGCGCCGCCGATGATGAGGTTGCTGTCTAGCTTGGCACTGTTGATCTCGATGTCGTCGGTCCATGCCGGGTCAGTCGCGTTTGTGGTGAGCAGCTTGCCCGCGTTAGAAACTTGAGCTGGTAGGTAGTCCGCGCCTTGCGCGATGACTGTCCAGTCGGCGTCGTCCAGGATTGTAGTTACACCTGAGTTGAAGTCTGAGTTAGCGACGTAGGAGGAGTTACCGTCTGTTACTACGTCACCACGGAAGTAAGACACACCTGGGCCCCAGGCGCCTCTCCAACGAAAACCAGAGGTGATCGTAGACCACTTAGTAGCCAGGTCGGTAGAAAATAAAGCGGCGGCTGTGTGCTTAAGGGTTGCTACATACAGGTATGCGCCTCTTGAAACTAGGTCTCTTGGGTAGTAGACTGTGCCGGTTGTCCAGTTGCCACGAAGACGAAGACCCTCGAAGAAAACTTGCCAGTCGCTTGCGCTGGTGTCTGGGCTGTCCGCCACCGTGTCTCGCAGGGCGATGTATGCGACGCCTCCAAATGTTACTATGTCGTTCTTTTGGTATTCGGTGGCTGAAGACCACTCTCCGGCAAACGACTGTCCGTCTGTAAACAAATCCCAGTTGGCGGTGTCAGTTGGTAGGTTGCCAACTGTTGTTTGCTTGGCGATAAACGTGCGTGCACCGTAGGTAACGACGTCACTCTTTTGGTACGAAGTACTGTTGTTGTACGCGCCTTCAAACTGTATGCCGTCGATAAACTTTTCCCAGTTGGCGGTCACTGTTGGCAAGGTGCCGGCTGTAGTGCTTGCTACACAGATGAACGCGGCTCCACCAAAGGCAACTACGTCGCCGACTATGTAGGCGATAGACTCACTAAATGTGCCCCTGAAGTTTATGCCCTCCACCATGAGTGCCCAGTGGGATGTGGCTGTTGGAAGATTGCCAGCGGCGTTGGTGCCGTTAGTGTAGACGTATACGTTGCCGCCGTACTTGACAACGTCGTTACGCTCGTAAACTGTCGAGCTGTTGTAGTCTCCTACAAAATCAAAACGAAGCTTACCTAGGTCTAATATCTGTGCCATTTATAGTACCTCCACCAAAAGATGACTTGAATCGGAATTATTCCATGAAAATTGCAAGGTGTTCTTTGTAAACACCCATTGTAAGTAGTCGTTGTCTCTTTTTGCGTAGGCTTCTGGTAGGCTTATTACTGTAGGGTCAGTAGGCTCTATTTTCTCTAGACTTAGCTTGCCAGTTGCATAGTTTAGTCTAAACCCGTAAAAAACTGTGTCTGGAACTTGTTCCAGATTGTAGTAGTCTGGGGCTGCCATTAGATTACGCCTTCCGTGGAAGTTATTACTGCTTCGATACTAGATGCCACAGGACTTTGCAGTACAAGCTGCTCTGTGACCTCTACGATAATACCAGACTTTACCGGGCTCAGTGTCTCCCCGCCTGCTACACGAGCCTCACTGCACACGTAGAAACCGTCAGCCGCGAAGTCAGTGCTGGTGCGAGGAACCACCTTTATCGACACTGGTAGGGCTCCACCCGTTAGGTTGGTCAGCTGTATGCTCTCCACTTTGGCGCGTACCGGTGGTAGGTATAACGCCGCGAATGATGACCCGCCGGCGTTGGTGTGGTTGATAGTTCTCTGACTACCTACTGTAGTGCTGGTGCTGTACCCTGGCATTTGTGTGTCTCCTTTTGTCTACTTTTATAGGTCTAACTGATCTACACCCACGACCGTAAAGGACAGGTTGGAGGTAGAGGCAGCGACGTACAAATCGTCGTCCGTGTTGAGTGGAAATCTGAATGTTTCAAACGAGTTGGAGGGTGCAGAGTACTGGTCTTTTGCTATGTAGCCTCTCCCTCCCTCGGTGTTTGTCCCTCCGGGAGCTACCCAGATGGAAAATGTAGCCGTTTCTGTGGCCTTGTTTGCCACTATCACAGAAACTAGGTGCTCACTGTCAGAGTCAAAAACTTTGGCCCCCGCTGCGCCGCTGGCTGGGTTTGCAATTGCCAGTCTTTTGATGCTAGCTGTCATGTTTTATCCTCCCAACCACCAGGACACTGAAAAATTAGCAGTGCCTTGCGGTCCAATTGGTCCAGGTACGCCTATCGGTCCGGTCGGTCCGGTAGCGCCTAGTGTGTTACCTACATTATCCCACTGATTCGTGCTTACTACCCAAACGTACAGGTCTCCGTTTGTTAAAACGTAGGCGTCGCCTGCTGCACCAGTGGGGTACGCGGCCTGTAGAGCTGCCAGCGACGGGTACTGTCCTTTTATTGTTGTAAACGGTCCTGATAGACCTATTGCTCCAGTCGGGCCAGTTGGTCCTGTCGGTCCAGGTTGACCAGTCGGGCCAGTTGGTCCTGTAGGACCAACCAAAGGAACTACTACTAAGTCCCACGCGACACCTGACCACTTCCATGTTTGTCCGCCTGCGGTGTGCGTTTGATTTAGTGTAGGTGCATTAGGAAAGTCAATTGCCATTAGCTTAACCTCGCCCAGATGCCGATGGTGGTGTTACTGAAAGTGGTGTAGTCAACGGTAGCCGGTAGGTCTGTCTGCGCTCCGATGGCCGCGGTGATGCGTGGCGTCAGCGAAGTAAGCGTCACCGGCGGGTTGTTGTAGGCTAGGTACACACCGGGTGCAACCGAGCCAACAAATATGACACCGATTGCGTACCTAGTGCCAGCGACTAGAGCGTAAGAGGCTGGATAGCCGTCGACCGCAACAAAAGTGCCGGTATTGTATGAGTTTGTGAACTCGAACAGAGAAAGTTGATTTGCTGTTTTAGCTACCATGGTTAACGAGTCGTTTGCGTCTACCGTGTATAGTGCAAACCTGATTGTCGTTGGGTTGCTTGCGGCTGGATTGCCGCCTACTATCATTATGTTAGATATTGTTTTGTTTACCAGAGGTGTAAAGTAGTGAAACCAGCAGACTCCAGAAACTAGGCTCACTTGGCTGTTGAATCTGCGAGGCGCTAGGTCTAGGTGGCTTCTGCTCATGTGCTGGTAGCCGTACAGTGCGTCTAGCGACAAAGAACTGATGTCGTATGGACTAATAGCGGCGCCGGTTGCTGTTTTTATGATGCCGTCTGACCGATAGACTAAATTTGCAGAGTTTGAAATACCGTGCACGTCTGTGGTGTCGGTCCGGTGTGCTTCAATCTGCGCCGCGGCTTCTGCCGTGGCTATTGTCAGTGCTTCTGCCTCGGTTGCAAGTGCGTTTGTGTCGGCAATTCCGTGTATGTTAGTTGTTAAATTATTGTGCGCTAGCACTTTTGCATCTGCCGTAGCTGTTGCTTTGTCCTGCGCTCCCACCTGTGTCTCTAGCTCGTAAGTAGCTGGAATACCATGAACGTCGGTGTGATCTGCGTTGTGTGCGGCAATTGCGGCCGCAGCGGCCGCTTCAGCAATCGCTGTGGCTTGCGTTGAAGTAGTAACTGTGGGGGCCGAGAGCTGCCTTGTGTCGCTATCAAACGACAGCGGCGCTAATGCGTTTATGGAAGCTTCTGGACCAGTAGGTCCGACCGCTCCCGCAGGGCCAGTTGCGCCAACAGGCCCGGCTGGACCTGCACTGTAGTCTACGTTCCAGGTTGTGCCGCTCCACACGTATCTCTTTGAGTCTACTGTTACTTCTTGTCCTACTGAAGGAGAGTTTGGAAAGTCGTATGCCATTTGCTACTCTCCGCTCTGCTCTAGCCATGGGGCTGCAGTGTTTCCTGCCGCTTGCCAAGCTTGATACGCAACGTAGTCTACATTGTTTTCATCTGTTGGAATGCACGTTACAGAATTGTCTTCGTTTACTCGCATTATTAGTGCTCCAAAACTGGTGTCAGTGTGTAAAAAGTAGCTCATAGTTCTGCCTCCGCTATAAAGCCGTATCGAGCCGCAGTCGAGTGACTAGTTAGCTGCACGTGGCTGTCTTCTGAGGCTAAAAACGTTGCGCCAGTTCCAACTGTAAAAGAGGCAGTTATGCTGGGCGCTACTCTTTTTCTAACTTTATAGTAAAAGCCCGGATAGCCCGCGGAGGCAACTGTCAAAGCAACACCGGCATTTTGTGCGCTTCTCTCGCAGTAACGCATACATAGGTCTAACTCAAACGAGTGGTTTCTGTGTTCAAACGGCGTAGGACTGGTGTTTGCCTCGAGCTGTACGCCCGTAATTGCTAGGTAGTTTTGCGTAGAGGCACCTAGGTTTACTTGGCCAGGCGCTCTGTTTGCAGCAGCATACGAAGCCCAGGTGTTTGTGGCAGAGCCTGACGTGTAGTTTGTACCGGCAAGCAACATAAACGCTAGGTGCATAGAAGTTTGATTATCATTATCCAGCGTTCCTGATAAGTCGGCGTTAATGCTTATTAGCTTTTGTTCCCAGGTATTTGCAGCAGTAATTGTGTAATTTTTGGTTACATGTCTAACATTGTCGTGGTCAAACAGCTCTACTACGTAGGTACCAGTTTGCGATGCTTTTACCCAAAAACTTATGCTAGTAGCTCGAGAACCTAATTTGCCTTTAGACAGGTGCTGTAGAGCTTTTCCTTCTATTTTTTGTTCTACAACCAAAAAAGTATTTGAGCTCAGAGCACCGGTTGCAGCTGTACAAGTTATTTTTAGTGACTTACTAAAGCCGTTGTACTCAGGAGCATCGTTTGACTGTTCCATGCTCCAGGTACCATAAGACCCGTCGCCGCCAAAATTCCAGCGATCAACGGTGTAGTATCCAGGACCAGCTGTATTGTTTAGCCCTGTCGCAGTGGTTGCGCGCTGGGCAATCTGCATTGCTCCGTTTATGATTATGTTTCTAAAAGTTTCAACCTGGGGTGCGGCTGCGCCGGTCGGACCGGTCGGACCGGGTGTAGTAGACACTGCTCCTGTTGGTCCGGTTGGTCCTGTTGGTCCACGTGCGCCTGTCGGACCGGTCGGTCCGCCAGACGGT
>SXGQ01057510.1_pt1 | contig 18491 bp, 17 predicted proteins | sample 3178371 | NCBI WGS metagenome assembly SXGQ01 (sample SAMN11356859, study PRJNA531348) | freshwater metagenome | isolation source: freshwater sample F1-20 | place: China: Fuxian Lake, Yuxi | collected 2017-12-25 | reverse complement strand
TCCGCTTGAGAAAAAAGAAAGAAAGGAAATAATATAACTATTAATAAACGCATATTTTCTATGAAATAAATTAAAATACAACTAACTATAAAAGTTTTGATTTCAAATTTAAAAACAAATAACTTATTTTGATACTTTACTTTGCATTTAGATGAAAGTAAGATTTAACAAAAATTTACAATAGAAATACAATATTCCTTTCGAAATGTCATTGTTATTAATATATTTATCATTTGAATGCTACACTGCTATTCTCTATAAACTTCATTTTATGACACGTATACTTTCAACTTTATTGATGTCTTCGATTTGTTTCGTTGGAATCTCACAAACACCTCCTTCTAAAATTTCTACTAGCCAGAAGTTTGATGAAGTGTTGACGTATGTTAATAGAATGTATGTTGATACAGTGAATGACAATCAATTAACCGAAGCTGCAATCGTAGCGATGTTAGAAAAATTGGATCCGCACTCTGTTTATATTTCGAAAGAAGAAGTCGATGGGGCAAATCAACAAATTGATGGTAGTTTCGTTGGAGTTGGTATTCGTTTTCAAATATTGAAAGATACCTTAATGGTTGTTGCTACAATTCCAGGTGGACCATCTGAAAAATTAGGAATACTAGCAGGTGATAAAATCATTCGTGTTGAGGGTAAAAACATAGCGGGTGTTGGTTTGAAATCGAATCAAGTACGGGAGCATTTAATGGGTGAATTAGGTTCAAAAGTGAAAATTGAAATTATACGTCGAAATACAAAAAAGCCTTTATATTATGTAGTAACACGTGATCGAATTCCAGTTAATTCTGTAGATTGTTACTATATGATTACTCCTGAAATTGGTTATATCAAATTAAATAGTTTCTCTCGCTCTACTGTAGAAGAAATGCGCAAAGGAATCAAAGATTTGAGATCAAAAGGAATGAAAAATCTCGTTTTTGATTTACAAGGAAATGGCGGAGGATTGCTTTATGCTGCTCAAAAAGTGGCAGATGAATTCTTATCAAAAGATAAATTAATAGTATATTCTGTTGGACGTTCTCAACCAAGAAGTGATTTAAAAGCAGGTGATACTGGATTATGGGAAGATGGAAAATTAATTTTATTAACGGATGAACATTCTGCTTCTGCTAGTGAAATTGTTTCAGGTGCTATTCAGGATTGGGACAGAGGTTTAATTGTAGGTAGAAGAACATTTGGTAAAGGATTAGTTCAACGTCCAATCGATTTGACTGATGGATCTCAAATTCGTTTGACAATTGCACGTTATTATACTCCTGCAGGACGTTTCATTCAAAAATCATATGACGACAAAGAAGCATATGAAAAAGATTTAACACAACGTTATTTAAATGGTGAATTTCAACACGCGGACTCGATTCATTTACCAGATTCAATAAAACACCAAACATTGATCACGAAACGTACTGTTTACAATGGTGGTGGAATTATGCCTGATATTTTCGTTCCATTAGATACGGCTGACATCACAGATTATTTCAAAAATGTAATTCAAGGTGGACATGTAAATAGTTTCGCTTTGACTTATACAAATGACAACCGTGATAATTTATTGAAAACGTATCCGAATTTCGCAACCTATAAAAGCACATTTGACTGCAACAAAAAGTTTATGGATGAATTCTTTGCTTACGTTAAAAAAGAAGATCCAAAATTGGAATTCAACGAAGCACAGTATAAAACAAGTGAAAAAGTATAAAAACTTCGATTGAAATCATTGTTCGCGCAAGATTTATGGGGATATAACGAGTTTTACGAAATTTACAACGATTCAAACGAAGCACTTCAAAAAGCAGTTTCAGTACTTCAGAAAAATGAGTACGATAAAATGAATTTGGCGAAATAGGATAAGGTTGAGGTGAAGACTGAGTTTATCGAAGTCGAGGTTAAGGTTTAGATTAAGATTAAGGATAAAGTATAGTGTTATATGAAAAAGACGATTTATTTAGTAGTTGGATTATTGATTTTTACAGCTTGTGGTGGTTCTTCAATCGAAGTAAAAAAACAAGACGGAAATATAACTTCTTCGGTTGAAGCTGGCGGTCAATCTGAAGCTGAGTTAAATGATGCATTAAAAGAAGTTCAAAAAGAGGAAGATGAACGTCTTAAAAAAGAAATGGAGACCTACACTACTCTATCTTTCAATGAAATAGAGCACAATTATGGTGATGTAAAATCTGAAACGGATAATGAAACTAACTTTATAGTTACAAACACAGGTAAAAAACCATTGATTATTGAAAAAGTAGAAGCTAGTTGTGGTTGCACTACTCCAGAAAAACCTGAGAAACCAATTCTTCCAGGAAAATCAGATAAAATAAAGGTGGTATTTCATCCTAAACCAGGACAAGTTGGAGAACAAAACAAATCAATAACAGTTACTTCGAATACAAGTCCTAGAATGAATATTTTGAAGATTAAGGCGTTTGTTAAATGAGGGCTTAGGTCTTAGGAGTTAGGTATTAGGTTTTAGAGTAATTTTTATCTGAAAATTATTTTTCTTTTAACAATCTAAAAATGTAATAATCTTAATATTAACATTTATATTTCACTTCAACTAATCTCTAATTTCTTTATAAGCCTTCTCTATAAATCCCCAGCCAAAATTAGGTAAAGTAGCCGGTGTTGCCATAATGATAATAACATCGTGGTCTTGAATTTCTTTTTTTAGATTGACTTTGTCTGTTGTTAAAGGGGAATTAAATGTTTCTGGATAGATTTCTTGATTGTAATACCAAAAATGGCTTTTATCGAAAACGCAAGATATTCCGAAATTGAACATTCCCCAATAGAAACTATCCGAAATCATTAAAACATTTGGCTTTGCTTTTTGTTTGTCTTGCTCGAAATGAAGTTCAGGATAACCCATTTTAAAACTTTTTAATCGACACAAAAGATTCATACCATCCTCAATATCAAAATCGTCCTCTTTTGGATCTTCTAAACTTACTTTTTTCCAAGTTAAATTATTCATATCGATTTTTCGATTGTTTTCGATATAACTAATCATCGAATCTGCAGCCAAAGCCATTCCGTATTTACTCCAATGGATTCCGTACTGAGGATATAAAGGATATTTACTTTTTACTTTATTCTTCACGAAATAATCATTAAAATCTATATAGTTGATTTTTAACTGTTTAGATTTTTCAAGATAATAATCATAATTCGTTAAAGATCGTTTGATTTTGAATTCTTCAGGGAAATATTCTGGATAATAAAACCCTTTTCCAGCAGCAAAAACAACTAAAACAGTTTTATTTAATTTTTGTAAAGTGTCTTGAATGAATTTCAGTTTTTCCATTCGTTGGTCTATACTGTCTTTTCCAATGAAATCAGTTCCATTATAAGAATGCAAGTAATTAAGTTCGTATAAGTAATTATTTTTTCCAATAATAACTCCGTTTGCTTTAGCTTTGTCATACAGACGAAAAGCGATTTCATTATTCATACGAACAAAAACATTTCTAAATCCAAAATTATCGTTGATAAATTTTTCATTATCTGTTTGAAAATCACCTGAAAACCAAGAATCAATTGTTAACTTTTTAGGTTCTACTTTTTCAATACTTCCTTTTAAAGGTGTTATTTCAACTAAATTGAAAACGTGCTGAATTGCAGGTAAAAGCAATAAGAGGAGAATTCCTGCAAACAATAACTCTTTGAATTTGAATCGAATACCCTTCATCACTAAAACCTAAAATAAATAAAAGGATTAAACCCAAATGAAGTAATCGAACTGACTGAAAGTCCGACAAGAACTAAAGAGATAAGTGCTACAAAAAAATGCTTTTTATTCGAATAAATCGAAAAATAAAAACCATTTTGTAAATTTTTACCTATTTTAAAACAAGCTAAAAAAGAAAATAATACCGCAATAATAAACCATATATAAAATTCTTTTTCGAAGGAAATTTCACTAATTGAATCAAACCTGAATAAACGTTGAATGAATAAAAAGGCATCTCCTACTTTCTCTTCTCTGAAAAATACCCAACCAATAGCGACTGCTAAAAAGGTAAAAAGAGTGCTAACCACTCCCCCAACTTTACCAAGTGTTTTAGAAAGAAATAAACGATCTAAAATTAAAAAGACGCCATGATAAGTTCCCCAAATGATAAATCCCCAAGAAGCTCCATGCCAGAATCCTGAGAGCAAGAATACAATCCAAAGATTAAAAAACAGACGCGCTTTTGTATCTACTTTATTTCCCCCTAAAGGAATGTACAAATAGTTGCGCATCCAATTTCCAAGTGAGATATGCCAACGTCTCCAAAACTCTGTTATACTTCTAGAAGTATATGGATTGTCGAAATTTTCAGGAATTTTAAATCCAACCATTTTAGCAATTCCAATTGCCATATCTGAATAACCTGAGAAATCGAAATAGATTTGAAAAGTATAGGCTAAAATTCCAATCCAAGCGGTAAATGCTGCTAAATCAGAAACTTGCATTGCAAAAACAGCATCAGCTTGTACACCTAATTGATTCGCAATCAATACCTTTTTAGCCAATCCAATTGCAAAGCGGTAAAAACCAGTTAATCGATTATCGATTGTGTCATTGGAAGTTCTGTCGGTAATTTGATCGGCTAAATCGTGGTAACGAACGATTGGTCCAGCAATTAATTTTGGAAAAAATAAGATATACAATAAGTAATCTTTAAAGTTAAGTAAAGGTTTATGTAACTTACGATAAACATCTACTAAATAGGTGATTGTCTCAAATGTATAAAATGAAATTCCAATCGGTAAAACCACTTTTAACAATTGCAACTGATGGACTTTTAGTCCTGATAGCAGCGAATTTACATTCTCAATAAAGAAGTTGCAATACTTGAAATAAAACAACAACCCAATATTGACGAATACAGAAATTGTCAAAAGTTTTTTACGTTTGGAATCATCTTCTGTTTGTCCCATCCACTTAACAATCTGAAAATCAATTAAGGTTGTTCCAAGGATAACGAATATAAATTTAGGAGCTCCCCAACTATAAAATAAGATACTCGAAATTAACAGGACATAGTTTTTGTATTTCTTCCCCACTAAATGATAGATTATCAAAAAGATAGGTAAGAAATAAAGTATAAAAAGTATACTACTAAAGACCATTTAAAGAACTAATTAACGAACGAATACCCAATCATTTTCAGTCGAATTATTTACATCAAACGAGTAACCGTCTTGATTGTATAATTTCAATTCTTCTGGATTAGTCAATTTATTTTTAATAATATATCTAGCCATTGATCCACGTTGGTGTTTCGCATACATCATGACTATTTTTAATTCACCGTTCTTAAAATCTTTGAAATGAGGAGTGATTACTCGGTGTTTTAATGTTTTTAAATCCACCGCTTTAAAATATTCGGTCGAAGCTAAATTTATCAGGACTTCTTCTTTCTCTAATTCTTCGTTTAACGCTTTTGCTAATTTCGAATTCCAAAAAGCATATAGATTTTTAGTTTTAGGTGTTACCTCCCATTTTGTACCCATTTCTAAACGGTAAGGATAAATTAAATCCATTGGTTTTAATAAACCGTACAATCCTGAAAGAATTCGTAATTTATCTTGTGCTTCCATTATTTCTTCAGAAGTTAAAGATTGTACATCAAATCCTTTGTAAACTTCTCCGTTGAAAGCTGAAATGGCAGGATAAATTGTTTCTGAAGCTTGTAATGGACTTTCCCAATTCTGATAACGATTGTAATTTAAGTCCGACAAATCAGTAGACAAATGCATCATCTTCGCAATTTTCTTAGATGATAGTTTTTTCAATTTCACGACCAAACTTTCTGTTTCTTTTAAAAAACTTGGAATTGTTTCGATTGTACTGTTTTCAACTCTCTTAAAATCAATCGATTTTGCGGGGGAAATTACAATTTTCATTTTAAAGTTGTTTATCTTTTTTTAACACAGAGTTTCTTTGAGTTATCACAGAGTCACACTGAGTTCTAATTTTTATTCAATAAAAAAAGCGGATAGATTATCCGCTTTTAAAATTACATTATTTATCTCCAATTTACATTGAAAATAAGAAAGAATTAATTCAATTCGTTCAATTTTGTAATAAACTCTAACGCTGAATTTTCGATTTTTGACGTAATTGCAGGGAAATCTTTTTTCGTTTTCGCTTTGTTTATTTCTGACAAGATTGAATCTTGGAAAGCAGCTGCTTCTTCGATTAATTTATCAGATGCTGGCGCTTTTGTCTCGTCAAACATTTGAACCGTGAAGCATTCTTCAACGATTTCGATAACCATATTGTTTAGGTTTCTTTTTAAGATTCTTTTACTTGACATAACTTTATTTTAATTGTTAATGTTTAATTATTAAGTTTCAAGATGATTGAGTAGATTGTTCAAATTTATTTTAACAATCGTATCGATTGAGTAGATTATTGAATTTTATTTCAATAATCGTATCGAAATCATGCTTGTGCTTCTTCTTTTTTCTCAGGTTTCGGTAACAAAACTCTACGAGATAATTTCCATTTTTTAGTTTTGATATCTTTACCAACAACTTTGAAACGAACAACATCTCCTTCATTTACCAATCCATCTAATTTTTCCAATTTCTCCCAAGCGAACTCAGAAATGTGGATTAAACCGTCTGTTCCTGGTAAAATCTCAACGAAACATCCGTAAGCTTGAATAGATTTTACTTTTCCTTCGTACTCAACACCTTCTTCAACTGTTGGAGGGAAAGCGATAGATTTAACTTTGTCTAATGCAGCTTTCATACTTGCTCCATCGTTTGACATAATTAATACTTTACCTTCTCCTGTTTCAATTTCTTCAATTGAAATAACAGCTCCAGTGTCTTTTTGAATTCCTTGGATGATTTTTCCTCCAGGTCCGATAATTGCACCAATCATTTCGTTTGGAACTACTAACATCTCGATTCTTGGAGTTTGCGGTTTCAATTCTGCTCTTGGTTCAGCTATTGTTTCAATGATTTTATCTAAAATATGTAATCTACCAGCACGTGCTTGATTCAATGCTTGAGTCAATACTTCGTATGATAAACCATCCACTTTAATATCCATTTGACAAGCTGTGATTCCTTTTGAAGTACCTGTTACTTTGAAATCCATATCACCTAAATGATCTTCATCTCCTAAAATATCAGACAATACACAGAAAGCACCCGTTTCATCAGTAACTAATCCCATCGCAATTCCAGAAACTGGAGCTTTAATTTGAACACCTCCATCCATCAATGCTAATGTTCCAGCACAAACTGTTGCCATTGAAGACGAACCATTAGATTCAAGAATATCAGAAACGATACGAACTGTATAAGGGTTGTTTTCTGGTAACATTTGTTTCAACGCTCTTAACGCTAAATTTCCGTGACCAACTTCTCTTCTTGAAGTTCCTCTTAATGGACGAGCTTCACCTGTAGAGAATGGAGGGAAGTTATAATGCAACATGAATTTTTCAGTACCTCTAAAAGTTGCACCGTCTAATAATTGTTCATCTTGTTTACCACCTAATGTTAAAGTTGTCAAAGATTGAGTTTCACCTCTTGTGAACACAGCAGAACCGTGAACCATTGGTAAGTAATCAACTTCAGCCCAGATTGGACGAATTTGATCAAATGCACGACCGTCTAAACGAATTTTCTCGTGTAACATTACGTGACGTACAGCTTTTTTCTTAGTTGAAGAGAAATAGTCTGAAATTAATCCTCCTTTTTCTTTTAATTCTTCTTCTGTGAAAGTTGCTTTTAATTCTGTTTTAACAGCATCAAATAATTCAGTTCTTGTAGCTTTATTCGCTAACCCTTGACGAGCAACTGCTTTACATTTCTCCATAGAGAATTCTGAAACTCTCGCTCTTAATTCTTCATCATGAATTTCATGACAATACACTCTTTTCGGAGAAGAAGTAGGAATTTGAGCAGCAAAATCAATTTGGAATTGACATTGTTTTTTAATTTCTTCGTGAGCTAATTTAATTGCTTCTACCATTTCAGCTTCAGAAATTTCTTTCATTTCACCTTCAAGCATATTTACATCTTTCGCTGTACCTGCAATTACCACATCCATATCAGAAACTTTCATTTCTTCCATAGTTGGGTTTAAAATATATTTCCCATCAACACGTCCAATACGTACTTCTGACATTGGTCCATTAAAAGGAATATCAGAAACTGCGATTGCACAAGATGCTGCAAAACCAGTTAATACATCAGGATTATTAATACCATCATAAGAAAGTAATTGAATCATTACTTGTACTTCCGCGTGGTAGTCATCAGGAAATAATGGGCGTAATGCTCTATCTACTAAACGCATAACTAAAACTTCACCATCAGATGGGCGAGCTTCACGACGAAGAAATCCTCCAGGTATTTTACCAGCTGCAGAAAAACGCTCTCTGTAATCAACTGTTAATGGAAGAAAGTCTACACCTTCTTTTGCGTCTTGAGATGAAACAACTGTTGCTAACAACATTGTGTCACCCATTCTTACTACTACAGCACCGTCTGCTTGTTTTGCCAATTTTCCTGTTTCAACAGAGATTTCTTTCCCTCCTGTAACAATCGATTGTTTAATTCCTAATTTCATAATCTCTCTGTTTCAAATGTATGACCTGAATGGTCGGTAAAAAATATAAGAAGGGCAACCGAAAAATATCGACTGCCCCTCAATTTCAATGTTACAAAATATTAACGACGTAAACCAAGTTCCTTAACAATTGCACGGTATCTTTCGATATCGTTTTTCTTTAAGTAATCTAGGAAGCTTCTACGTTTCCCTACTAACAACTGTAATGATCTTTGTGTTACGAAATCTTTACGATTTTTTTTCAAATGCTCAGTTAAATGAGCGATTCTGAATGTAAACAAAGCAACTTGTGCTTCAGTAGAACCTGTGTTCGTTTCACTTCCTCCGTGTTTAGCGAAGATTTCTTTTTTAACTTCTGTATTAATATACATGCCAATATTATTTAATGATTATTATGTATGTCGACTATTCGACGGTGCAAATATACGGTTTTTATCTGAAAATCTATTTTTTATTTAAAAAATTATCAATTGACAATTTATAAGTGTCAATTGATAATTAATTTCTAAAAAATTTCAATGATATTGAAATCGTTTTCTTTAATTCTGTTCTATCTACGATATAATCTAAAAAACCATGTTCTAAAACGAACTCGGATGTTTGGAAACCATCTGGTAAATCTCTACCGATTGTTTCACGAACAACTCTTGGTCCTGCGAATGCGATTAATGCGTTTGGTTCAGCAATATTAATATCTCCTAACATTGCAAAAGATGCTGGTACACCTCCAGTTGTTGGGTCTGTTAAAAAAGAAATATAAGGTAATTTCGCTTCAGCTAATTGGCCTAATTTCCCTGACACTTTCGCCATTTGCATTAATGAGAATCCAGCTTCCATCATACGAGCTCCTCCTGATTTCGAGATAATCATGAAAGGTGCTTTTAATTTAATGGCTTCATCGATTGCTCTTGCGATTTTTTCTCCCATTACAGATCCTAAAGAACCACCAATAAATGAGAAATCCATTGCTGCAACAACGAAATCATTTCCGTCTAATTTTCCATACGCTGTTCTAATTGCGTCTGTTAACCCTGATGCTTTTTGAGTCGCAGCAACACGGTCTAAATATTTCTTCGTATCCTCAAATTGTAAAGGATCTCCTGAAGTTAACTTCTCGTCTAATTCAGTATATTTTCCTTCATCAAATAATAATTGGAAATATTGCTCTGAACCAATTCTTTCATGGTGAGAACAACGATCACACACGTAACTATTTTTCTTAATATCCTCAATTGTAAATAACGTTTTACAATTAGAACATTTTTGCCATAGTCCTTCTGGTGTTTCTTTTTTATCTTTTGTGGAAGTAGTAATCCCTTCTTTCTTTCTATTAAACCAACTCATATTTTTATCAATTGCAGATTACAGATTACAGATTACAGATTGTAGATTAAGAATAATCTTCAAATTTGGAATTTGTAATTTGAAATCTAAAGTGTGTTAATATTATTTAAATCGCTGAAAGATTGCTCTAATCTCTTTATGAATGTTAATTCACCATCACGCATCCATTTTCTTGGATCGTAGTGTTTTTTATTAGGTATATCATCTCCTTCAGGATTTCCGATTTGAGTTTTTAAGTAGTCTACATTTTTAACTACATAATCTCTAACTCCTTCAGTGAAAGCAAATTGCAAATCTGTATCTAAGTTCATTTTTACAACACCATATCCTATTGATTCTCTAATCTCTTCCAAAGTAGATCCAGAACCTCCGTGAAATACAAAGTCAACAGGATTCGATTCAGTATTGAATTTCTTTTGAACGTATTCTTGCGAATTTTTCAAGATTTTCGGAGTTAATTTAACATTTCCTGGTTTGTAAACACCATGCACATTTCCGAAAGCTGCAGCAATTGTAAAACGATCACTTACTTTTTTCAATTCTTCGTAAGCATATGCTACTTCTTCAGGTTGTGTGTATAATTTAGAGCTATCAACATCTGTATTATCTACTCCGTCTTCTTCTCCTCCTGTGATTCCTAATTCAATCTCAAGTGTCATACCCATTTTACTCATTCTTTCTAAGTATTTTTTAGAAAGCTCGATATTCTCTTCGATTGGCTCTTCTGATAAGTCAATCATGTGAGAACTGTAAAGTGGTTTTCCTGTTTCTTTATAAAAAGCTTCACTTGCATCTAATAAACCATCAATCCAAGGTAATAAGTTTTTAGCGCAGTGATCCGTATGTAAAATTACTGGAATACCATATAATTCAGCCAATTCATGTACTTGTTTCGCTCCTGCAATTCCTCCTGCGATAGCCGCTCTTTCATCTTTATTAGATAATGATTTACCCGCATAAAAATGACAACCACCATTCGAAAACTGAATGATTACTGGTGAATTTACTTTCGCTGCTGTTTCCATTACTGCATTAACAGTACTAGAACTTGTAACATTTACAGCTGGTAAAGCAAATCCTTTTTCCTTTGCGAATCTAAAAATTTCTTGAACCGTATCTCCAGTTGCAACTCCTGGTTTGATTTTATGAGACATGTTATTCCTTTTTTTAATTTGGACTGTAAAAATAGAATTTTATTTTTTAAATCAAGAATTGTTTTAAGAAAATTGAAGATTGAGACTAAGGTTGTAATTAATTGATAATTGACAATTGTTAATTATCAATTGTTATTGCCTATAAGACTGGGATAAAACCTCTTCTTTTATTGCTAATTCTTCTTCATCGGTAAAATTCCAGGATCGAGTACAATTGTTTGTCCAAAATAGTTTTCCATCACTGGCTTTTCGTTGAATACTTGAAAAGCCTAAGTAATCTTTCTTAAATCCATATACTAAATACTCCATTTCTAGATCCATTTTCATTTCGCAGGCTGCAGGATTCAATCCAGTTACTATAGAAATGGTGTCGGATTGTAAGACACCTTTATATATAGTAATCACTTTTGCTTTATACACCTTGACTTGGAATTTCCAATATTTTGAAAAGATGTTTCGTGGATCTCCATCTGGCACAACATTTAAAGTATCTAGTCGATCGGTGTATTTTACAGAAAGAATTTTAACTCGAACGATATAATCGGCTGCTTTTACATTGGCTTCTAAACTTGCTCCTTGATTACAATTACAAGCATTTGCTCTCATCGAAAATAGAGCGATACTTATAAGTAAAATTGAATAAAGTTTAATCATTTAGTTTTTTGAGCAACTCAAATTTAATGGAAGAATTTAGATTTGGGTTGTTTTGAAGAATTTATTTGATTGATTTTATGAAATAGATGATTCAAAATTTGATATCACCTTTTAAGGACTCCTTCCCTATGTAGTTCTGGAGCTATTTCTATTGATGTTGGAGATGAACAATTAAAAATTCACAATTAAAAATCCAACATCAAAAAAGGAACGGTTATTGACATACATTCTGTTTATAAAACTATTTTTTGTTGGTTTGTTGGTGAAGAGTATGTTTTAACTTTGAAAATTATTAATTCAATTCACACAAAATGACAAAACTTTCTCTTATAAGTTTAATTGCTTTATTTTTATTTCAGGCTTGTGCGCAAGATACGAAAACTGAAAAAAAGAAAATTATCATTCCTAAAAGCGAGATTAAATTTGCTCTAAATGATTACTTAAAAGACAATGCTCAATTGGATAAACAAGTTGACGCAATATTTGAAGCATTAGACGATACTGCAATTGTTGCTCAGTTGATTATGCCTGCAGTTGGAAAGTACGGTCAGACAGAAGCGTTGATTAAACAACACATTAAAGAAAGAGTAATCGGAGGTGTTTTGATGTTAAACGGAACGAAAGATGGTTTCACGAAGTTGATTCGTCAGTTCGAAAAAATGAACGATAGTATCGGAAATATTCCTTTTTTATATTCTGCTGATGCTGAACCTACTTTAATGAATATGAAAATCAAAGGGGCTACAATCGTTAAAAAAGCGAATGAAATTAAAACAATCGAAGAGGTAACTGCTTGTGCTAAAACAATTTCTACTGATTTAAATTCAATCGGAATTAATTATAATTTTTCTCCAGTTGTAGATATGTCCTCAAATTCAACTGTTGGATATAGAGGTTTTGGTGCTAATCCAGCGAATATCGTTCCTTGGTCAAATGCTTTTATTCAAGAGACTCAAAATCATAACATTATCGCTACTGCAAAACATTTCCCAGGTCATGGTTTAGTTTCTGGTGATACGCACAAATCACTTCAAATGATTGATGGTGAATTAAAAGAGATTCATAATTACCCTGGACTTATTAAAGATGGTGTGCTATCGATTATGGTTGCTCACATTGCTGTTACAAACAATCCGAAATTCGATACAAAAGGCTTACCTTCCACTCTATCTGAAACAATCGTTAAACAATTATTGAGAGATAGTTTGGGTTTCAAAGGATTAATTGTGACTGACGCAATGAATATGGGAGGTGTTGTTAGTGTTCCTGAATCTGCTTACAAAGCAGTGAATGCGGGTTGTGATATTCTATTAATGCCTGTTGATGCTAAGAAATCTCACGCTGAAATTTTAGCGAAGTATAAATCGAATCCAGAGTTTAAAGCGAAAGTGGATGCTTCTGCGAAACGTATTATTCGTATGAAAGTGTGTGCGGGATTGTTGAATTAGGAATTAGGTATTAGGTATTAGGTATTAGGTCTTTGGTGTTAGGTTAAAGGGCTTGTAAATTTTAGAATGCTTAAATAAAAAGTTTGTAGTTTAAAGTAATGTTCGCTTGATCATTAATTATTTAAAGTGAAATTATCAAATAGAATGAAGGATTAAAGCATATTAACATCTTTTAAAAAATATAAAACCAGCTAAAATAAATAGTTGGAATTTGATAATTTTCAATGGATAATTGTCAATTATTTTCTTATCTTAGAGTAAGAAAATATTATTTATGATAAAAAACATAACCATCGAATCGGTAAATCACAAAGGTCAATTACGGGTTTGTTTGAAGTTTGAGAAGGATGATGAGATTCTTCTTTTAATGCAGAAATTGTTAACCGATTTAAAATGGAGTGCTTCTCTTCAGTGTTGGCATATTCCCTATTCTCGAGATGTAAAAACAAAATTATTTCAAGTTTGTCGGGGGAATTATTGGGTTGATTGCTCGAATTTCAAACCTTTAAAAATCGAAACACCGAAAAGTGTATACGTCCAAGCAAAATACATTCTTCCTGAATTAGCTCCTGAAATAGAGGATAAAATTAAATCCTTTAAAAATTATTTATTAGCTAAGCGATACAGTGACAACACTATCGAAGTGTATATGGAAACCTTGAAACGATTTTTAAGATTTCATTCGACAAAGAGTTTAGCTGAAATAAAGAATGATGACATTATCGATTTCAATATAAATTACATTCTAAAAAATGGATTGTCAGAATCGTTTCAAAATCAAGTAATTAATTCTGTTAAATTATTTTTCAAGAAAATTCAGAATGTCAATATTAATGTCGATTTAATTGAGCGACCTCGAAGAGAAAAGAAGTTACCGAATGTTTTGAGTAAAGAAGAAGTGAAGATTATTATTAATTCGTTAGTCAATGTGAAACACAAAACTATGCTTTCTCTCATCTACTCCTGTGGTTTAAGATGTGGGGAAGTTTTACGATTAAAACCAAATCACGTCGATTCGAAAAGAAATATTTTAATAATTCAACAATCTAAAGGAAAGAAAGATCGAATAGTACCATTGAGTGATAAAACTATTGAAATGCTAAGAAACTATTACAAATCCTATCGCCCATTAGTGTATTTATTTGAAGGTCAGACACCAGGAACACAATACGATCAAAGAAGTTTACAACAAGTCTTAAAAAAAGCTGTTTTAAAAGCAGGGATAACCAAACCTGTAACGCTTCATTGGTTGAGACATTCATATGCGACACACCTACTTGAAGCAGGAACAGATTTGAGGTATATTCAAGAAATTTTAGGTCATAGTAGTAGTCGAACAACCGAAATCTATACCCATGTAAGTACCAAAAGTATACAACAAATTAAAAGTCCATTTGATGATTTATAAATAACTTTTAAAAGTATTTGTAGATAAACAAAATTAAAATTAGATTTGATTAAAATAAAGTAAATGAATCGCCTATAAATTATGTGACTCATAATGGCGAAGCCATAAATAAGTCAAAAACAAAAAAACAACTTTTTAGCGCATAACATACCAAAAACAACTAAAATGCGCTACATTTGAAGTAGTATATAGTAGTTAAGTGAAACTGCTCGACAAAGTCCTCACTTCGGGCTTGGGTGAAATCGGGAAGTTATTATTATCTCTTCGATTTAAGTTTTTACAGGACGAATACAACAACAAAAAAATCGACGGGAGACTAAAAAATCAACTTTATAAATTGAGCTTTAGGACAAAAAATGACAAACTAAATTAAAAGGACAAACGTACCCGCTCAGCTGGATTGAATAAGAAAATAAAACTCAATTTGGAGCGTTAAAAATGAGTAATTCAATATATTTACGACTTTTAGTTTGACACGAAATTACTTTGACTCCTTTATCGATATGTAAGTGAGAAAGACGAAGTTGTATATAAATGATAATCAAATAGTTATAAATTAACGGTTTGACAATGAGTTGAACTCGAGAAATAGGTAAAACTCATTGAATAACTAGGTAGGTCGTGTACTCACAGCATCACTTAACAACGCATAGGCAAGTGGCTTGACAAGTACTGTTTCCAGAGCGCCCCTCGCCTATCCGTAAAACGTTAGCCGTCAGTGTAGCGAACCGCAAACCCAAATTGAAAATCCCAAAAAAATTAAAATTAAATTTGCATAATACAATTAAATATACGTATCTTTGCATACTAAAAGTAGCGAGAAATGACTGAACAGACTGATTTATTTGGAAACATAGAAAATAAAAAAGAAAGACCAATATCGGGTTATAGAATTTATAATAAAGAGGTTGAAAGAAAAACGGTTAGAAACGACTTGCCTAGTTTATATCCTGACTTACCTGAACAAAAGTATGATATAATATACTGTGACCCACCTTGGGACTATGGTGGTAAAATGCAATTTGATAAAAGTGGAAAAAAGGATATTAATAAAAATTGGGAAAAAAATATTTTTATAAGTGCTGCTAATTTTCAGTATCCAACGGTAAAAACGAAAGACCTAATGAAAATACCAATAAAAGAAATTGCAAAAGATGATTGTCTTTTATTTATGTGGGTTACAAGCCCTCATATGGAACAAGGTATTGAATTGGGGAAAGCTTGGGGCTTTGAATTTAGAACAGTTGCATTTGTTTGGGATAAAATGGTTCACAATCCTGGACAATACACACTATCTTATTGTGAAATGTGTCTAGTTTTTAAAAGAGGTAAAATACCTACACCAAGAGGTTCAAGAAATGAAAAACAACTGGTTAGAGTTCCAAGGGGAAAACATAGTGAAAAACCATTAGAAGTTTTAAAATCTATAGAAAGAATGTTTCCAACTCAAGATAAAATTGAATTGTTTGCAAGACATAAACCTGAAAATTGGGATGTTTGGGGATTAGATGTTAGAGAAGAATATTTAGAAGAAATATCAAACCCTTAATCAATTAAGGGTTTGATATAATTTAAAAAGTGTTCAATTATAAGTTCAGAATTATGTTGGTCACGCCACATAAAATAATGTTCAGGGATACCATCATACCATAGCTTAACTTCTCTTACTCTACAAGGGTCACGAGTTATATCACCAATAAAAACAACCCAAAAAGGAACTACATTTTCTGCTAAATTTCCGTGTGCTCTTAAAACTTTTTGTAAACCAGGTGTAAAGAATTTACAAGACCTCTCGTGAGCATTTCCTCTCCCATCAGCTCTTGTTTTACCTTCTACCCAACCATCTTGACGTTTAACCTCAACATAAATAGTTTTATTTGTTTCTGTGTTAGTTATCGCATAATCAGGATTTACACCATGTCTTGTAATAGGTTCTACTGGGTTATATATTTCAGACAGCTCTTGTTGTGTAAGTTCAACATTGACATATAAATCTCTAAATTCAGTTATACTTCTTCTAACACTATAGTTTGTATCTTCAAAAAGCGTTAAAAAAGTATCATAAAAACTGTGTTCAGCATTCCCAGCGTTTTGACCACTATAATCTTGCCACTTTTTTCTTAATCTATTAGCATCACTTCCCATTACTTTAATAATTCAATTATGTTTATATTTAAGGCTTTAGCAATTTTTTCAATATTTACGAGCGTTATATTTTTTTCTGCTCGTTCAACCATACCAATATAAGTTCTGTGAACATCAGCTAAATAAGCTAATTGTTCTTGAGAAAGATTTTGAGAAGTTCTTATTTCTCTTACTTTTTCGCCAAACTTAATGGAAATAGATTTTTTTGACATATTGCTAATTTCAGTATGCAAAATTAAACTTAACTGAAAGTTTTTACAACCGACTAAAGGTAGCAATTATAAAATAACTATCTTTGTAAACAAAACACCGAACGGCTAACAGCAGTTTGGCAAAATGGCGGGTTCAGAGCTAAATTGAACATTTGGTTTTCAAATAAACATTAGTGCTAAATTGAAAGTAAGTGCTTCTAAACCCGCCACTTCGCCAAGCTGCGAAACGTTAGTAGACAATTCCGGAAATCTTGCTTCGTGCCTGGGGGACATCGACAAGAATTAACAATATTGCTTCGATTTACAATCTCAAACAATCAAACAAGAAATTTATAAAATTACGATATGAAGAACTCAATAATTATCATTTTCCTATTTTTATTCGCTTCTTGTACAAATGGTGATAAAAAAACTACGAGAGCTCGAGAAGAAAATAAAACTTCAAAAGTCAAAGATTTACAAAAGAATAAAAAACAAATTTCAATAAAAACTAGTTTACCATCTGAAAAAACTTTAATTCCTGAAATTTTCCTTTTTAAACATTCCGAATGCGGTGGAAATTGCGGAAATACAGAACAAGTCATTTTTGAAAATAAAAAAACTAAACAATTGTTTTTAAAATTTGGGACAATTAAAAATTGTATTGGTAAGTTTAAGCACGAAATAAATATTGAAAACGATGTTTTAAACATCGAAATCAGAGTTAAAGGAAATGTATCCTTAGAGTGTGAATGCTATTTTAATTTTGAGATTGGAATACAAAACGTCAATCATCCGTTTAAACATATTTTTGTTAATGGGGAAAAAATAATAAATGGACAAATAGTGAAGAATAGGTTTGAAGTCGAAAATATAATAGATACGATAATAAAATAAGTGAATTATGAACTGTGTAGGTTATACAACGAAATCGTCTACTAACAGAAGTTACAATCAACGGCTTGAGATTAACTAGGTCCAGAGCGCCGCTGCTCGTAGCTTCAAAACGTTAGTTGCAATTGCTCGACAAAAATCTCGCTTCGGGTCTGGGGGACATCGGGAAGTTTTAAATTTTCACTTCGACTTAAATTCACAAAGGAGGACTACAACAAAAAACAAAATTTAAATTAAAACACTAATATTCAAATTATTAATATGAAATTTTTAATATCAATTATTTTCTATTTTTTAATATCATATACATTTTCACAAGAGAAAAATTGTAATTCTGTTGTTATAAATGGAGGGAGCGGTTCGCGATGTGAATTTGAAATATGGAAAGAAAAATCTGATACATTATTTTGCATTTTAAAAAACCAAAATGAAGAATGTAATACATATAATAAATTTGATGGTAAACTAAATAAAACTTGGATTTTTTACGCAAAAGATTCTATTAATATCTACGAAAAATTCACAATGAAAAATGGTGTTATGATAAATGAACATATTAAATATTATACGAATGGGCAATTAAATGAAAAAGCATTTTATATAAATGGAAATTTAGATGGGAAAAATTTCAAATATTTTAAAAATGGTCAAATT
>SXGQ01747345.1_pt1 | contig 18496 bp, 17 predicted proteins | sample 3178371 | NCBI WGS metagenome assembly SXGQ01 (sample SAMN11356859, study PRJNA531348) | freshwater metagenome | isolation source: freshwater sample F1-20 | place: China: Fuxian Lake, Yuxi | collected 2017-12-25 | reverse complement strand
CTTGGCCGCCGATGCCACCGCCACCGCCGCACCACCGTCAGAGATCTGGCTGGCGTTGCCGGCCGTGATGGTCTCGTGGCCCGGCACGGTCCGCAGCTTGGCCAGCCCGTCGGCGGTCGTTTCGGCGCGGATGCCCTCGTCGGCCGCGACGCCGGGGGACTTCTTGTCCATGCACTGCTCGCCGGTCAGCGCGACGATCTCATTCTTGAACCAGCCCTGCTTGGTCGCCTCGGCGGCACGCTGGTGCGACTGGGCGCTGAAGCGGTCCTGCTCGGCGCGGCTGATCTCGTACTTCTTAGCGATGTGGTCCGCGCCGTTGGTCATGCCCCAGCACTCGAAGGCGCAGCGCAGGCCGTCGTACTGCATGTGGTCCTCGAAGGTCGCGGGGCCGAACTTCACGCCTTCGCGGATCCTGGAGAAGTGGGGGGCCGCGGTCATGTTCTCAAAGCCGCCCGCGAGCACCAGCGATGCATCGCCCGCCTTGATCGCCTGGGCCGCCAGCATCACCGCCTGCAGACCGCTGCCGCAGACCTTGTTGATCGTCTGAGCGCTCTGCGAGTCCGGGCAACCGGCCTTGAGCGCCGCCTGACGCGCCGGGTTCTGCCCCAGCCCCGCCTGCAGCACGCACCCCATGATCACATCATCGACCTGGCCCTTCTCCGCGGCCTGCTTGATCGCGGGCTGCTCCGCGAAGACCCCCTGCAGCGCGTACGAGCCGAGGAGGGGGGATGGAACCTTGCTCAGGCCGCCGAAGAAGCGGCCGACTGGGGTGCGCTTGGCGGCGAGGATGACGGGCTGGTTCGACATCGTGATGGATCTCCGTGAGCGTTCGGCCTGCACATGTGTCTCGCCGATCCTGTCCTGGCAGGGCGAGTCGTTTGTTTCCAGATTCGGGCCACATCCTGGCCGGAAGGGGCTATTCTAGGAAACATCCTCCCGTGCGGCCCACTCTGCCGCGGGCCATGTGCCCGCTGCTCAGGGCGGTCCGGGACCACCAATCAGGAGGCCACCATGAGCACAGCGACGCCCGTCGCCGCCGACGCTTTTTCCACCGACTGGGGACACTTGGCCGTCGTGGCCACCATCGTTGTCGTGGCGGCCGTGGTGGGCTGGGCTATTCAGATGGTCGTCGTCTGGCTGGCCCGGCGCGTGGTCACGCGCCGGGGCGGCGTGGTCGCCCGGTCGGTGGTCGAACGAGCCCGGGGGCCGCTGTGGCTGGTCGTCCCGGTGCTGGCGGTGCAACTCGCCCTGCCCGCCACAGGGATGGACGACGGGGCGACGGAAACCATCCGCCACGTGCTGAGCCTCGGCATGATCCTGGGGATGACGTGGTTCGCCATCGCCGCGATCCACGTCGGACGCGACGCCATTCTGGCCCGCCATCGCGTGGACGTCAGCGACAACCTCAACGCCCGGCGCATCCACACACAGATCGGGCTGATCGCCCGCTGCCTGTCGATCCTCGTGGGCATTGTCGGCGTGGCCGTGGCGTTGATGACCTTCCCCAAGATCGAGCAGATCGGGGCCAGCCTCCTGGCGTCGGCCGGCATCGCCGGCTTGGCCGTCGGCCTCGCCGCACGCCCACTGATCTCCAACCTCATCGCGGGCATCCAGATCGCGTTCACCGAACCGATCCGTATCGATGATGTCCTGATCGTCGAAGGCGAGTGGGGGCGGGTCGAGGAGATCACCCCAACCTACGTCGTACTCCGCATCTGGGACGAGCGCCGTCTGATCATCCCCCTGGGCCACTTCATCGAGCAGCCCTTCCAGAACTGGACGCGCACCCGCGCCGACATCCTCGGCACCGTGTTCCTGCACGTGGACTACACCGCGCCGATTGATGCCATCCGCACCGAACTCAAGCGCCTGCTCGACGAGAGCACGCTGTGGGACCGACGCGCCTGGGGGCTGGTCGTCACCGAGGCCACCGATCGGACGCTCCAGATCAGGGCGCTCATGAGCGCCGACAACTCCGGGAAGGCCTGGGACCTGCGCTGCCACGTTCGGGAGAAGCTCGTGGAGTTCCTCCAGCGTGAGCACCCCGGCGCCCTCCCCCGCGTTCGCGCCGAGTTCGATCCGGGGCTGCATCAGTCGCTGCCTCACGCCGACGCGGCTGCGTAACGAGCCGTGGATCATCTCAGTCCTCCATTCCTAAAGCCGTAGGGCCGCCGGTCGTTGGGGCCGTCGTGCTCGGCCTGTGGCATACTGTCGCCCCTCGCGGCCGCAAGGCCAGTCCGGACCGCGGCTGGTCGATAGAAAGACCTCGATCAGTCACGCACAGACCACGACCGTGCGCCCAACGCGGAGCCATACTCAGTGCCCGACGTCTCGCCAACACCGCCCAGGCACCGCCCGTACCCGCTGCTGGTCGCGGCCATCGCGGGCCTGACAATCCTCTTCCTGGCGGTGACTCTTCAGAAGATCTGGGCGGCGGACACCTGGTGGCAACTCCGCACGGGCCAGTGGATCGTCGAGAATGGCACGCTGCCCAGCGTCGACATCTTCTCGGCGACCGCCGCGGGCAACCCATGGATCGAGATGCGATGGCTCTACTGCGTCGTGCTTTACGGCGTCTGGAGCCTCGGCGGCCCCGGGCTGGGGGTGATCGTTCAGTCGCTGATGATCGGCATGGCGTTCGGGCTGATCTGTTGGCCTTCGCGACGAGCCTTGCCGACGCCGATGGGCCTGGGCATTCTCGCGCTGGGCATCGTGGGAGGGATGTCGCGCTGGGTGCTCCGCCCGGAGCTGGTGTCCTACGTGATGATCCCGATGTACCTGCTGCTGCTCGACGGAGCCACCCGCGGCAAGTATCGACGGCTGATCTGGCTGCTCCCCGCGCTTCAGGTGCTGTGGACCAACGCGCACACGCTCTTCATCTTCGGGCCGGTTCTGGCGTGGACCTTCGTGGTGGGTGATACCTTCGGCCGCGTGCTGCGCCGGCTGCCGGGGCGCGGTTGGTTCCAAGGGGAAGAGGGTGCCGCTCCAGGGCGGCTGTTCGATCTCAGGCTCGGTGCCGTGGCGCTGCTGACGACGCTCGCCTGCTGGCTCAACCCCTACGGCCACGCCGGTGCGATGTTCCCCTTCATCCTGCTCGAAGAGATCCGCCCCGGCCACATCCTGGGCGACTCCATCGCCGAGTTCCGCAGCCCGCTGGACGCTCCGCTGCGGCACTGGAGCTCGGACATGCACGCGGCCCTGATCCTGGCGATCGTGACGCTCGGCACGTTCGGCCTCCGGCCGCGATGGATCGACTGGTCAAGGGTCTTCCTGTTCATCGGCGGGCTGTATGTCGCGTCGCTCGCGCAGCGCAACGTCGGCATCATGGCAATCTTCGCGACGTGGATCGCCCTGCGGAACCTCAGCACCGGCCTGGCCGTGCCCGCCTACGCCGACGCCGGCGGGCGTCTGCGGCGGCCCGCCTTCGCGGCGATCGCCCTGGTGTGCCTCGTCGCCGCCTGGTACATCGCCTCGGATCGGCTGGCACTTCGATCCGGTGCGGCGCGCGAGACCGGCATCGGCCTCGTGCACCGCAACTTCCCCACGGCGGCGGTGGACCTCGCGCTCGCGGGCGGCTGCCAACCACCGATCTACAACGCCATGAGCGACGGCGGCTATCTGATCTGGCGGGCGCACGGGGTCCTGCCCGTCTACTCCGACGGCCGGCTCGAGGTCTACACCAACGACTTCTTCAAGGAGTACTTCATCGACGGACCGGCCAACTGGCCCGAGATGGCCCGTCGTCGCGGCATCAACACGGTCATCGTGCCGGTGATGCACTACGAATGGCTCGTGTCATCACTCGTCGCATCGCGCTCGTGGGCGCTGGTGTTCATGGACCACCGGACCGTCGTGCTCGTCCGTGCGATCCCCGAGCACGCCGACCTGATCGCTGCACGCCGCATCGACCCGCGTTCGTGGACGCCCACGGGCCCCGAGCCGGACGAGCGCCCCGACGCATGGAAGCGGCTCATTGGAGCGCCGCCCAACCCGTGGCACTCCATGGGCATGGCGCACACGCTGCTGACGCTGGGCGCCGGCGATCAGGCCGAGGTGTATCTCAAGCGGGCCATCGAACGCGGCGGAGGCACGCGCCCGCGATTGATGCTGGCTGGCGTGCACGCCGCGAATGGCCGGTTTCATGAGGCGCGCGAGATGTACCAGGAGGCGCTCCGCGCCGGAGGCGGTTCGTGGCGGGACTGGGCCAACCTCGGGTTGATCAACGAGCAGCTTGGCGACTCCGGCAGCGCTGCCGCGGCGTATCGCCGGGCGCTCAAGATCGAGCCCGATGCCCACCAGGTGCACCGCCAGCTCGGGGCACTCCTGGCGCGGACAGGGCAGAAGGACGAGGCCGCGGCATGCTTCGAACGGGCGATCCAGCTCAACCCCGACGATGCGCAGGCCCGCGAAGCCCTGCGGCTGCTGCGCCAGGACTGACCGCGATTACATGCTGGGCTTTGCCTGCCGCAGCAGTTGCAGGATCTCCGGGCTGATGCGCGACGGTCGGTTGAAGACGGCGTCGAACTGCTGGGCATCATCCTCGCGCCACTTGCTCGCATCGATCTGCTTGATATCAGGGTTCTCCACGCCGCCGTTGTCCGCGCCGTTCATGCCGACGGTGTAGAGCAGGAACGACCGGCCGTGGGGATCGGTGGCGCCGCGGCCGCGATGAGGATTGCCGTGCACAGCGCGATGAGCTTCCAGACGAGCCAGATACGACGACGGCGGGGTGGGGGGGTTGTTGGCATTACGTCACTCGGTGGTCTGATGCTGGACCGGCCGACCGATCAGGTAATCAGTGCCCGCACCATCTGGAAAGAATGCGACGTCAGCCGGTTCGCCGGGTGGTGCCGGGGTCCCACCGTCATCGCTTCGGTCGAGCCCGACGGAGTACAGCGTGTAACTGTCACCCAGCACGGTGTAGCGGAATGCTCCATCGGGCGCGTAATGATCCCGCGGGATCGTGGGCAGAAATGTGGGCACAAGGTCATCGAGTGAGCCGGGCGGACGCCCGCCGTTGGCGAGCTTATAGCGCTCGATCGCGACGTACAGTCGAAGGCCATCGAGGCGGCAGGTCAGGCCATCGCGGACCTGCACCGGCGTGCGAATGAAGCTGAGCAGCCGGAGATCGTCGAGTATGGTGCGGTCCTGATCCCGGAGCGACAGGCGCGGCCTCGAATGTCCGGGTTGATCGAAGATCGGAATCAACTGACTGAAGAATCGATCGATCGCGCGTTCTGTTTCCGCCCTCCCGGGTCGCTGCAAGACGAAGCGTTGCAGACGTTCGGATGGAGATGCCTGGATGTGTTCCCGCTGGATGCCGGCCAGGATGTAGGTGTGTTCAAACTTCAGGGATTCCGACAGGGGGATGACGGTTGGCAGGCTGTTGAGCGAATCGGCCAAGTGCTCCAGTTCGTTGCTGGACAGCAGGTTGTCATTAATGACGCGGCTCATCGTGTGGATCAGCAATGTCTGATTGCTCGCACTGATCAGCCAGTCCATCACGAGCCCGAGTCTGGCGTAGGCGACGGCGAGCGTCATGCCCGAGGCGAATGAGCGCACGACTCCCTCACCATTGCCGGCGCGGGCCTGCTCGTACATCCGTGCCTGCAGTGCTGACATGCATCTGCGCAGTTGCGGGCTGCAATGGATGATGTCAAAGTCATCCGCAAGCAACGGCGATTCTCCGAGGTCGCGAATGAAGATCGGACTGTTTCCGATGCTGTCGATGTCTTGCCATGCACCGGCCTTGTCGAGATGGCTCAGCATCAGGCGCGCATAGGCCACATCACCGGCATCGTCTGACGAGCCCGGCCGCAGAGGGATGGCCTGGAAGTCACTGTATTCGATGTAATCAGGCTCCTCCTCCCCCGGGGACAGCTTCGTCCGCTCGATCTCCGCCGCGGCCTCGCCGGCCTCCTGAATCGCCTGGTAGAGCGACAGGACCAGTTCGTGCGTCCGCTCGGCAGTGTCGTGCGCATCGGGCGGAAGATCCTGCTCAACCGCGCTCTGGTACATGGCCCTGTAGTCCACGATCCGCACCGGCCGGTACGCAATCCATGCCGCGGCACCGGCAAGAATCACCGTGCACAGCGCGATCAGCTTCCAGACGAGCCAGATGCGGCGGCGGGGGCGGGGTGATTCGGGGTGTGTGGTTGGCATAAGGGCCATTCAATGTCGGTCAACGCGATCAGTCCCAGAGATAACGTTCATCGTAGTCCACGCCGTGCGATTTGAGAAGCTGGATGTACTCGGCTTGGAAGTCGCGGCTGGCGTGATGTTCGGGTTGGTGTTCGATGTAACGCTTGACGATCGGCTCCATCGACCTGCTGACGGAGAAGACGCCGTAGCCCTCCTGCCAGCGGAAATCGGCCCGGTCCGGGAACGTGGCGTGGACCCACGCCGACGACCCGCCCTTGAGCTTGCTCATAAGGGATGCGATCGTGGCGTCTGTGCGCCAGCGCAGCAGGAGGTGCAGATGGTCGGGCATGCCTCCGATCGCGTAGAGGACGCCGCCCTCGCCGCGGACGATGCCGCCGATGTAGTCGTAAAGTCGGGGCTGGAGGTCGGGGGTGATGAGGGGGCTGCGGAGCTTGGTCGAGAAGACGAAGTGAAGCAGAAGCTGGGAGTGGGTGGAGGGCATGGCGTGCTCCGCGAGCAGGAGTGCGACACCCGCCCCTGCCGGAGCGGTGCTGAACCTAGATTAGATGTATCTGGGTGTCTGTTCCAGGGAATGCCGCAAAGTCCCAGGGTTGCCGCAAAGCGGCCCCCCTGGCTACAGCCAGTCGGCCCTCCGGGCCGTTGATTGTCGTACCAAAGCGTTCTCCGCACTGTGAACGCCGCGCGCAGTTCCCCCCGGCCCAACGGGCCGACTGGCTGTAGCCAGGTTCGGCCGAAGGCCGGGCCTGGGGGCATTGAGCGTCAACCCATGCCGCCTTACTTCCCCGAATACTCAAACACCCCGCGCCCCGCCTTATCCCCCAGCCGACCCGCCGTCACAAGCTGCTTGAGCTTCGGGCATGCCCGGTAGCGGTCGTTGTTCAGGCCGTCGGCCAGCACGTCCATGATGTGCACGCAGGTGTCCAGCCCGATGAAGTCCGCCAGGCGCAGCGGGCCCATCGGGAAGTTGCAGCCCAGCTTCATGATGCCGTCGATCGCCTCGGGCTCGGCCACGCCTTCCATCCAGGCGAAGAACGCTTCGTTGATCATCGGCATCAGCACGCGGTTGGACACAAACCCCGCGCGGTCGTTGGCCTTCAGCGGCGTCTTGCCCATCCTGCTCGCCAGCGCAACGGTGCGCTCCACCACCTCCGGGCTCGTCTGCAGACCCGCGATCACCTCAACGAGCTGCATGATCGGCACCGGGTTGAAGAAGTGCATCCCCACCACCCGCGATGCCGCAGCGCCGGTCGCGGTCGCGATCTCAGTAATGCTGATGCTGCTGGTGTTGGTCGCCAGGACCACCGAGGGTTCAGGGAACATCTGGGCCAGCTTGGCGAAGAGTTCCTTCTTCACCTTGGCATCCTCGACGATCGCCTCAACGATCCACTGCGAGCCCTTGAGGTCGTCCAGCGACGAGCTGTAGCGGATCCGCTTCAGGGCGGCGTCCATGTCCGCCTGGGTCATCTTGCCCTTCTCGACGCTGCGGGCCAGGAACTTGGCGTGGCCGCCCTTGCACTTCTCAATCGCCCCCGGGAAGGCGTCGTAGACCACCGCTTCCAGCCCGCTCACCGCCGCCACCTGGGCGATCCCCCCGCCCATCTGCCCCGCGCCGATCACCCCGATGGTCTTCACGTCCGCCATGGTCGCTCCCTTTTCACATGCCGCGGCCGCACCACCCGCGGCCGTATCAGGGTCGATTGTAGCGGCAGGCCAAGGGAGCCCGGCCCGCCGCCATTCTCAGCGTCGGGTGGCCCGGGCGACCAGCGCCGCGGCCGTTACGCTCGTCACGGCCATCACCGAGAGCAGCACGGCGACGTAGAGCTTCTCCGGAAGGTTCTGCCACGCGATCGAGGCCCGCCACGTGAACACGCCTGTGAAGGCCAGGGCGAAGAACACCCCGACCCACGGGACTATGCCGCGAACCCCCGCCGGGCCTCGGAGCGCCACAAGCCCCAGCGCGATCATCAGGGTGCCCGTGGCACTGCCGGACAGGATGGCGGTCTTGGCCTTGGGGGCAAAGCCCGTCGCCGCCCAGCCGACGACGCCGCAGACGATCAGGAACGCACCGTATGTGAGCAGCAACTTCCCCGGGTTCTTCATCATGAGCCAAGGATAGCCGGATCAGGTCCCCGCGACGTCGGCCGCCGCACCGGCTGTCCGTGACCCATCTCCCCCGTGCGGCATCCAAGCCGGAGTCCCCAGTTCCCCCGAGGACGCTCATGACCGACGCCGCCGTGCCAAAGACCACCCAACACGCGATCGCCTGCATGGAGGTGTGGGGCGGCAACCGCGCCTTTGCCGGCTGGGTCTCGGTCCCGGGCAACGATGTCCACGTGTCGTGCGTGCCGTATACCAGCGGCCAGGGCGGCGGAGACATCTACTACCTTTCGAACTGTGCCGCCGGGCTCATCACCCGTTTCATCCTTGCGGATGTCTCGGGCCACGGCGTCGAAGTGTCCGAGATCGCCGATGCATTGCGTAGGCTCATGCGCAGGCACATCAACACCGCCGACCAGACTCGCTTCGCGCGGGCGCTCAACGAAGCCTTCAGCGGGCTCTCAAGCGATGGGCGCTTCGCCACCGCCGTGCTGCTGACGTATTTCGCCCCGACAGACCACCTCATCATCTGCAACGCCGGCCACCCGCGCCCGCTTCACTTCGATACCCGCAGCGCCCGCTGGCGTGCCTTGGATCTCACCACCCCCGGCGTCATCGCGGGATCAGCCCCCCGTGAAGTCGGCATCGCCAACCTGCCCCTGGGCATCATCGACCCGACCAACTACGAGCAGTTCGCCCTCCCGCTCGCGCCCGGTGACATGGTGCTGGTCTACAGCGACGCCCTGATCGAAGCCGTCGGCATCCACGGCCGCCTGATCGGCGAGGAGGGGCTGCTGGACATCCTGAACGCCCTCGATCCGGGGCAGCGAGAGACGTTCGCGGACGAACTCAGGGCCGCGGTGGCGGCGGCCGCCGGTCGGCCGGACCTCGGCGACGACGCCACGATGATCCTGCTGAGCCACAACGCTTCGAACCCGCCGCGCCAGACCCTCCCCCGGCGCATCACGGCCATGGCTCGGTCGCTCGGGATCGCGTGACTCGCGGCCGCCTCGTGCATTCAATGATCACGATGCACACTCGATCCGAACGCGACCTGATGCTGGCCGGCGAGCTGTACCACGCCGGTGATCCCGAGCTGGCCGCGATGCGACGCCGGGCCCGGCGCCTGTGCCGCCTCTACAACCAGACCACTGAAGACGAATCGAGCTCACGGACTTCCCTGCTGACAGAGCTCTTCGGCGCCATCGGCCCCGGCGCCGAGATCGAGCCGCCCTTCCACTGCGACTACGGCACCTTCATCCGCGCCGGCGCCAAGCTGTTCATGAACTTCGGCTGCGTCGTGCTGGATGTGAACCACATCACCCTGGGCGACAACGTACTCATCGGCCCGTACGTGCAGATCGTGGCCGCCACGCACCCAGTCGATCCGGCCCTTCGCCGCTCGGGACGCGAGTACGGCCATCCGGTCACTATCGGCCACAACGTCTGGATCGGCGCGGGGGCGGTGATCTGCCCGGGTGTGACGATCGGCGACGACAGCGTGATCGGCGCGGGCAGCGTGGTAGTCAAGGACATCCCGGCCCGGAGCGTCGCGGTGGGCAACCCCTGCCGCGTGATTCGGTCGGTGGACGGTCCGCGAGAGTGAGCCGGCTTCTACCGTGCCCCCGCCCCCGCCGGCGCACTCAGAATCCGCTCCGCGTACGTGTTCATCGCGTCGCGGAGCTGCTCGAACGAGTCCAGCACGTACAGGATCGGCTGATAGTGGTCGATCTCAAATGCCGTGTCGCACACCGTCTCCATGTCGAAGGGGCGGCGGTCGACCTTGGGGCTTTCTAGGGCGTGGTGCCCCTCGCCCTCGGACGAGATGAGCCCCGAGCCATAGAGCTTCACCCGGCCGTCCTCGCGAATCAGGCCGAACTCAACCGTGAACCAGAAGAGCCGCGCCAGGCGCTCGGTGTGGTGGGGGTCGTTGGTGTGCAGCGCCGCTTGGCCGTAGGTCTGCAGGAAGTCGGCGAAGACCGGGTCCGCATGCAGCGGCACGTGGCCGAAGACGTCGTGGATGATGTCCGGTTCGGGCAGGTAGTCCATCGACGTCATAGGACGCACCGTGATCGTCGTCGGGAACTGTCGCTTAGCGAGGAATGCAAAGAAGCTCTTGGCCGGAAGGTAGCCCGGCACGCCGTAGCTGCCCCAGCCAGTGAGCGACTTCAGACGGGCGTTGACCTCGCTGAGCTTCGGCACGCAGTCGGGGCGCAGATTGATCGCCTTGGAGCCGTCGAGGAACACCCGCGAGCCGTAGTCCTTCAACTGCTCCATCCGCTTGCGGAAGATGATCCCCCACACCTCGTGGTTCTCGGGGGTGTACTTCTCCCACTGCTGCGTGATCTTCATCGAATCGATGTCGATCTGATCCGGGGGCAGATCTGCGGCACGGTCCGCAGCCTCCTGGGCTTTGCGTGCCTCATCGGAGTCGACCACTGCCGAATACAGGATGCTCTTGCCCTTGTCGGCTTTCATCTCGCCCATGATCCGCGACCTCCGATGCGCTCGGCGCGCCGAAGCAGGCGGCCCCGGTTTCCCCCCGGAACGGGCGCGTCCGACGCGCCCAGCGGAGCCTCACACCCGAAGTATACGCGACTGAATCCCGTGCGCCGCCGACTTTTATTCGGTCCCAGGCCGCAGGAATCGCCGGGGCACACGCCATAGCCGGCGTCGGCCGAACAAACGCGCCCGCTTTGCGATTTCTGTGTCTCCGCGGTGAACCCGATTCAGTGCAGCCGGAACGCCGATTTGCCCGTGGCCGGGAAGCCCAGCACGGCCCGGAACGGGCTGAGCAGCCAGCCCACCGGCACGCCGACAATCCCGGTCAGCACCGCGCTGCCGATCCCCTCAAACAGCCGCGTCGCCGCCGACCCGACCAGCACGCCGTCGTAGAACGACCGCACCGACAGCACGCTCGTTACCACGATCTCGGCGATCAGCGCCGCGACCAGCGCCAGGAACCCCGTCGCCAGCGCCCCGCGCCGGTACATCAGGGCCCGCATCGTCCGCACCGTATAGGCCGCCAGCATGTAGCCCAGCGCGTGTGCGCCGAAGACCACCACATCGTCGTCCCCCGAAAAGGGCACCCGGTCCCCCAGGTCCGCCGCGAGCCCCAGACGCGCCGCCGCCATCAGCGACTGGCTTGTGGTCGCCCACATGCTGATGAAGACCAGCAGGATCACGATGAAGCTCGGGGCCATCGTCGTCTGGCCGACCTGCAGCGCGCTGCTGAACCCAAGGTCCAGCCCGACGAACAGCCACGACAGCAGCGCGAAGACGACCCAGCTCATCGGCGCTCCCCCTGGCCCGGAGCGGGCGCATCATCGTCATCCAGGGGCACGTGCAGGATCACACTCCGCACCCTGGCCAGATCGGTGTCAAGGTCGGGGCGCACCCGCAGGTGGCGGTGCAGGGGGTCGCGGTCGCGTGTCTGCTCGATCTTGCTGATCCGGCCCAGGAGGAACATCTGCGCCGTGCTGGGCCACAGGTTGTCACGCAGGCGCACCTCCTGGCCGACCTGCAGCGACGAGGCCACATCCGCGCCGATCTCCTTGTCGGTGACCAGTTGGCCGTCGCCCTTGGGGCGCAGCAGGCAGATCGGCAGATCGGGCATGTCGTCGGCGGTCACGGGCCCGCTGGGCATGATCACCGCGCCGATCAGGCGCGGCTCGATGCGCGGGTCGGTGATCAGCCGGATCGTCGAGGTCAGTTCGCCCACATGCACCACCACCCCCACAAGCTGCTGCGAGCGCCGGCCGACGGCGATCGTCCCCGGGCGCACGCCGTGACGCTCGCCGCGCGAGACGGTGATCGTCCCGGCCCGCGGGTCGGCGCCGATGCGCGTGGCCTCAAGCAGCCGCGTCCGCGTGGCCCGCTCGGGATCGATGCCCGCCTGCAGGTCGGTGATGCGGGCCTCCAGGTCCTCGATGCGCTGCACCGACTGCAGGTACATCCGCTTCCACTCGTCAAGCTCGCCGTGCAGTTCCTCGTTGCTCTGCGTGTCAATCGAGCGACGGCGCGTGCCGCGCGGGTCCAGCGCCGCCGCCACCACCGCCGACGCGTGGGCCACCGGCGCGATCACCGTCATCACCGGCTCGCGCAGCGCCCCCAGCGGACGTGACACCGACGCCGGCAGCAGCGCCGCCAGCAGCAGCACCAGGACGGCGCCGATCACGCGGTTGCGTGCTGAGGCCGGTCGTCGGGACGGTGTCATGCGGTCACACGGCTCGGTGATCGGGTCTCGCGCGGCACCAGCGCCACGGTCAACGGTCCAGGCTGCTCTCGAGCGTGTCCTTCCACGCCTCGAGATTCTCGAGGAAGATCGCGGTGCCCCGGGCCACGCACGTCAGCGGGTCGTCCGCCAGGCGGACCTCCATCCCCGTCGCGTTCTGGAGCACGATATCCAGCCCCCGCAGCAGCGCGCCGCCCCCGGCGAGCACGATGCCGTTGTCCACCAGATCGGCCGCCAGTTCCGGCTCGACGCGCTCGAGCGTCCGCGTGACCGCCTCGACGATCGCGTTCACCGGCTCCTGCAGCGCCTCGCGGATCTCCTCGCTCGTCACGATCGTCTTCCGCGGCAGGCCGCTGATCATGTCGCGCCCGCGGGCCTCGATCGTCGTCTCGGGGCCCACCGGCGCCGCCGACCCGATGTCGATCTTGATCCGTTCGGCCGATTGCTCGCCGATCATCAGGTTGTACGTCTTCTTCATGTGGTTGATGATCGCTTCGTCCATGTCGTCGCCGGCGACACGCACGCTCTCGCACGTGGCGATGTCGGCCAGCGACATCACCGCCACGTCGGTCGTGCCGCCGCCGATATCAACGATCATCGACGCCGTCGGCTCGGCAAAGGGCAGACCCGCCCCGATCGCCGCCGCCACGGGCTCCTCAACCAGGTACACCACGCGGGCCCCCGCCCGCTGCGCGCTCTGCTCCACCGCCTGCTTCTCGACCGCCGTGATCCCGCTGGGCACCGCGATCACAACGCGCGGCCCGAACAGCCGGCTCTTGCCGTTGACCTTGCGGATGAAGTAACTGAGCATCGCCTCGGTGATCTCAAAGTCCGAGATCACGCCGTCCTTGAGCGGACGGATCGCGGTGATCGAGCCGGGCGTCTTGCCCAGCATCTCCTTGGCACGCCAACCCACCGCCGTGCCGTTGTTGAGCACCCGGTTGGTGCCCTTCTTCACGGCGACCACGCTGGGCTCGTTCAGAACGATCCCCTCGCCGCGCACGCACACCAGCGTGTTACACGTGCCAAGGTCGATGCCGATATCGACGCTGAACCAGTTGAGCAGTCCGTCCCACTTCACCGCCGACCGCCTCCGTTGCGCCCCGGCCACGACACATCCCGCGCGAACCGTGCCCGACGCGGGCTCACGGACGCGATCCTACTCCATCACAGGCTACTTTATCGGTCGGTCCGATGCCTCAACGACACGCAACAGGTTGAGGTTCGAGCCTTTGCGGCCACTTTTCTTCAGCAACCGCCCGCCCGGACGCGCCCCGCGATCAGGGCTTGGGCGCCGCCAGCTTCAGCGCCTGGCCCTGCGGATGGAGCTTGATGGCCCCCAGGGGGCCCGCATCAGGGCCCACCTTCATCGCCGCCAGGTACACCAGCACCACCGCCGCCGCGAGGCTCGCCACCGCGCACATCGCCAGTCCGGTGTAGACATTGATCGACGGGGCCCGCTTGCGCTGGGCTCCCGGAAGCTGCATCCCCATCTGGCTCATCGCGATTCGCTCCGCTTGAGGACCCCGACGGGCCCTGGGTCCCCGCCTCAGTTCGCCCGAGACGCCACCACCAGGTCGCCGACCTGGACCTCCCGAGCGTTGGTCCCCTGCAGGGTCACCCGGGCCACCGCCTCGTTGAGGTCCACACGGTCAAGAATCATCGTCGCCAGATAGCTCCGGCCGTTGCGGTCGATGGCGTTGAGCTCCATGTTGGGCTCCAGCCGGTCGCTCAGCCCCGCGGAGATCCCGACCAGCAGTTGGCCCGAGCTGTCACGCTCGACCGACTGCACCGTGGCCCGGAACTCGACCGGCGCCCGCTTCACCGCCGGGCCCATCGTCCGGGCGATCGACGTGCCGCCGCCCCGGGCCGACTCCAGCTCCTGTCGGAGCTCGACGAGCTGCTCCTGGATGCTGCGGTTGGTCTCAAGGGCGACGTCGAGTTGGCCGGTCAGATCGTTGATCCGGTCCAGCAGGTCGATCTCACGCTGCATCGCGGTCAGATGCTTGCGGCGAAGGTCCTCGGTCTCTGTCGCGCGGGCCTCATCAAGCTTCTGAGCCTGCTCCACGATCGCGATAAACTGGTCGGTCTGGGCCCCGTGGCGGGCGCCCGCGAGCTCCAGCCCCTTCTTGTCCGTCAGCAGTTTGGCGTTCTCGCCCTGCAGCTCGGCGATCGTCTGGTTCTTCTGCGTGAGCAGCATCTGCACTTCGCTGATCTGGCGCTGCAGAGCGTCACGCTCCCGCGAGCCCGCAGACAGCGACTCGTTCATCGACGCCTCGGCCGCCGTCGCGCGGTCTCGCTCGGCCTGCACGGAGTCGCGCAGGCGCTGGGCGTTGGTCGTGTACGCGATCGTCAGCCCCGAGAGCAGCACGCTCAACAGAGCCGCCATGATCACGAGGAACTTGGTCAGGATGTGCAAAGGTCCGCTCCTTACCCACGACCCCGGAACGTTCATCGCCCGAGGTCCACCACCAACCACCGCGGACCCACGCCCGCTGCTTCAGGCCCGCCGGACACGACCCCGAGGAGGCACCCCCCCGGACTCACAACCCGACAAGCTCCCCGGCGGCCGGCCCAACGCCGACCAACCGCAAACGACCCGCCATTATGCCGAAGTTCGGCAGAACAGGGCGGCCGGTTCCCCACCGTTTGGCGAACCGCCCTCCCGGGGCCCCAGGGCCGACCCCGGAATCAGACTCGGGGCGTCAGTCGTACCGCACCCCGCCGACCGGTGTCAACCTCCAACCCCTCGCGGACCCCACACTGGGGGCTACCGACCGGGGGTCCGAGGGCCGTCGATCAGCTTCAAAATCCCCGCTGCCGCCGCCACCCGCACCAGGGGCGAGTCGTCCGACAGCATGGGCTCCAGCCTGCGGAGGTAGGCCCGCTGACCCGTGGCCGCGTATAGGAAGGCCACCTGCGACCGGATGACCGGGTCCGGGTGACCGACCAGTTCATCGGCCACGAACACGCCGTCGATCTCGCCCATCTTGGCCAGGGCCGTCGCGGCCGCCAGTCGCAGTTCCTTGGGGTACAGGTACGCCACCTTGCCAGTCAGCTCCCCTCCGGAGGCCCCCGTCGCCTGGGTCTCGATCAGGTTCACAAGCTGCCAGATCGCCCGGCGGTTCTTCACCTCGCCGATGATCTGGGCCGACAGCACGGCCGCCTCAAAGTCTTCCGCCAGCTTGGGATACAGCGCCGCCTCCAGCGAGTTGGCCGAATCGAGTTCGCCAAGCTTGATCAACGCCTCGGCCACCTGCAGGTTGAACAGCCGCACCTGCGTGCTGTCGCCCATCGCCCGCATTCGCGCGGCCTCCTTGAGCATCGGGATCGCCGACGGGTTGCCCAGCTCGCCCAGCAGATACGCCGTATTGCTCCGCACCCGAGGGTTGCTGTCCATCAGCAGTTGGCCCAAGGGCGTCTGATCGACCTTCTCGCCGTTGCGGGCCAGCGCGTAGATCGCCGCAGCCCGGATCAACGGCTCGGGATCCTGCAACAGCGGACGCACCGCCGGCGTCATCCCCGATAGCTTCAGCTTGCCCACCGTCATCGTGGCCACGTACCGCACGCCGATGTTCGAGTCGGTCAGCCCGGCCCGTGCCGCGGCCTCGGCCCGCGTCGGCACCGGGTGCAACGCCTCGATCGAGTTGGCCCGCAGCATCGCGGACTCCGAGAGGGCCTCGCGCGTCAGCAGTTCCAGCGATCTCTCGCGCAGCGCCGACTGCGTGATTGCATCGAACTGCTGGGGACGTTGCGGCACGGGGGCGGTCCCGGCCGTGTACTGGGCCCGGGCGTCTTTGCGCTCAATCCGCAGCACATCCGACCCCGGTGCCGGCTCCGGCGAGGTCCGCGTGGCGGCGGTGTCGGCCTGGGTCGTCTTGGCGGGTGAAGGGTTGCCAGCGCAGCCGCCAACCCCCGCCGCAACAACCCCGCCCGCCACTAGCACCAGTACCGCTCTCATGTCATGTGGCATCGTCGATGTCCTCTGGGGCGGGTGGCGGCCTCGGTCCGGGCGCGCACCACTACCCAGGGGTATCTGTCGGCATCCCGGCCCGCTTCTCATCATGCGTCGCGGGTCGTGGGGCCGGGTTGCCCCTTGCGCGGCTGGGGAACCATGCCCGAGAGCGCCATGACACCGGCCCCCATCATCACGATCCAGCCCCAACGGTGCCCGTGCCGGGCATAGATCGTCGTCCGCTCGTCGGGCAGGGGCACATCCACTGTCAGGGTCCCGGCCGTCCGAGCCGACAGGCTTGCCGGACGTCTGCCCGACCCGTCCTCGATCGTGATGATCCGGCCGTCGCCGCCGATGGCGCAGCTGATGCCGGTATTGGCCGCCCGCACCATCGGGGTCCCCAGTTCGATGCACCGCCAGCGGGCGGCCAGCAGGTGGTTCCGCCGGCTGGCGTCAAACCACGCGACCCAGCCGTCGTTGGTCAGGTTGACCATGAGATCGGCCGCTCGTTGCCCGCCGGGGGCCACCAGCTGCCTGCACACCGCGGGCATCGTCGCCTCGAAACAGATCGGCGTCGCTACCCGGAGGATCGTGCGTTCTGATTCCCCTGAGTTCAGCGGCACCTCAAGCACCACCGGCCGTCGCCCGGCTTCAAGGTCAAAGGTCATCCCGCCAGCGCCCAGAGCCAGCAGCCGCTGCTCGAGCCACGGCCATGCCGAGATGTACGGCATCACTTCGCCAAACGGCGTGAGGTGCAGCTTGTCGTAGCGATTGGGATCGACGGCGCCGCCGCGAACCACAAACGCGCTGTTGAACCGCGCATCAAAGCGGTACTCGATCCCCTCTGGAGTGTTGGAGACGTGCAGACCGTCAAGGCCGATCGCACCGACGATCATCGGCACGCCGAGCCGGCGCTGGTCCGACACCAGCCGGTCGTGAAACTGCGTGATGCCAAGGCCTGCCGCCCGCTCGGTCGCCACCGCCTCGACCGACAGCGTCGAGCCCGCGAACATCGTCTCGGGCCACACGATCACATCCGGAATCGCGCCGTCCGCAGGATCGGCCGCCTGAGCCGTCATCTCCAGGAACGACAGGAAGTCTCGCACACGCTCGTCGTCGCTCCACGACTGGCGGTTGTCCTGCGGCACGTTGGTCTGCACCACCGCCACGCGCACCGTTGGCGGCGGAGTCGCGGGCCGCGAGGTCGTCATCACCAGCATGCCGACGATCAAGGTCACGGCAACCACCGGCAACGCGATGCGGCGCAGCCAGTCGGTGCGCTGCACATCCACGAGCTCACGCCGGCGCGTCGCCCACGCCTGCACCAGAATCCCCGCGAACGTCGCGACGATCGTGCCGACGCCGTACGCCCCGATGATCCCGCCCACCGTCGACAACCACAGCAGGTCGGCGGTCGGATGCGAGAGCAGGTACCACGGGTACCCGTGCCAGATCACCTCGCCGCGCAGCACCTCAAGCCCCGTCCACAGCACGGGCACGATCGCCCACGCCGGCCACGCACGGCGCCGCCGGTGCACCCGCGCCGCCAGCCAGACAAAGAGCCCCGGCCACACCGCGAGGTACAGGATCAGCACCGGGAAGCCGACGGGCGACACCTTGGCGATCCACTGGTGGTGAAAGGCCCACATCGGGATGGAAGCAAGCGCTGCGCCGAGCGCAGCGCGGGCCGGTCGCGGCGTCTCCCACGCCAGCACGCCCAGCGGCACCACCGCCAGCAGCGTCAAACCCCAGAGATCAAACGGCGCGAACGCCAAGCCCAGCAGCAGCGCGTGCACGCCGCCGAGAATCAGGCCGGTGACCAGTGGTTTGCGTTCCGCGAGTGCCACGCGGGAAGTGTACGTTCAAACCGAGCGCGATCGTGCGGCACCTACTTGCCCGCGTAGTCGATCACTCGGGCGATCTCGTTCCGCAGGTCGTGCCGGTGCACCACACGGTCCACGAAGCCGCCCTTGAGCAGGAACTCGGCCCGCTGGAACCCCTCGGGCAGTTCCTGACGGATGGTCTGCTGGATCACCCGCGGCCCGGCG
>SXGQ01382908.1_pt1 | contig 18498 bp, 14 predicted proteins | sample 3178371 | NCBI WGS metagenome assembly SXGQ01 (sample SAMN11356859, study PRJNA531348) | freshwater metagenome | isolation source: freshwater sample F1-20 | place: China: Fuxian Lake, Yuxi | collected 2017-12-25 | reverse complement strand
TGATCCAGACCCAGCGTGCCTACGAGCTGAACTCCAAGGCCGTGCAGACGTCCGACCAGATGCTGCAGAAGCTCGCCCAGATCTAGTCCCCCGTAACGCTCGCTCGCGCCCCACCGGGTGCGCAGCCAGCAGCCCGGCAAAGCCGGTGCCGCAGCAGCCGCCGAATGAGCGGCCTGCCACGCGGTCTGATGAATGGAGAAGTCGTCATGAAGTTCGTCGCCCTGGCGGTCATCGCCGCCACCGCCCTGCTCGCCGGCTGCGCCACGCCCTACCCCGAGCCGCAGGTGGAGATGGCGGCCACGCCCGTCGTCAACCTGCCGCCCGTGCAGCCGGCCGCCGCCAGCAACGGTTCCATCTACCAGGCGGCCAGCTACCGCCCGCTGTTCGAGGACCACCGCGCCCGCCTGGTGGGCGACACACTGACGATCAGCATCACCGAGCGGGTGTCGGCCACGCAGACGAGCACGAGCGAGTTGAGCAAGACCGGCAGCCTGTCCGCCGGCGTGACCGCGCTGCCGCTGGTCTCCGCCAAGTCCTTCGCCAAGGCCAGCGCGGCGGCCACCTCGGCCAATGACAACAAAGGCAAGGGCAGCAACCAGAACACCAACGAGTTCACCGGCGTCATCACCGCTGTCGTGACGGGCGTGCTGCCCAACGGCCACCTGATGATCAGCGGCGAGAAGCAGATTGGCGTCAACCGCAACGTGGACGTGCTGCGCTTCTCCGGCCAGGTGGACCCGCGCATGATCGGCCAGGGCAATGCGGTGCCGTCCACCTCGGTGGCCAACGTGCGCATCGAGCAGCGCGGCCGTGGTGCCACGGCCGATGCCCACGCGGTGGGCTGGCTGTCGCGCTTCTTCCTGAACCTCGCGCCGAGCTGACCGGCTGCAGGCGGCGGCGTTCAGTCCGCCTTGCTGAGCAGATAGTCGACCGCCAGGTTCGCCAGCGCCCGCACACCCACTTCCAGGCCTCGCTCGTCGACAACGAAGCGCGGCGAGTGGTTGGAGAACGCCTTGGCCGGCTCGATCTCCGGCGGCGTCACGCCGACGAAGAAGAACAGCCCCGGGATCAGGCGCTGGAAGAACGAGAAGTCCTCCGCGCCGGTCGCCTTGGGCACCACCTCGATGCCCATGGGGCGTGGACCGGAACCCGCCACGCGGGTCAGCGTCGGCACCATCTGCTCGGTCAGCACCGGGTCGTTGCGCGTGACCGGGTAGTTCTTGGTGATGCACACCTTACAGCTCGCGCGTGACGCGGCGGAAATGCCCTCGGCCAGCTGCGTGACGCGCTCGTGGATGGCGTCGCGCATGGTCTCGTCGAAGCTGCGGATGGTGCCGCGCATCTCGACCGAGTCCGGGATGATGTTCTCGCGCACGCCGCCCTTGATCGCCCCGATGGTGACGACGGCCGGTTCGCGGTTCAGGTCCAGCGTGCGGCTGACGATGGTCTGCAGGCCCAGCACGATCTGGGCGGACGTGACGATGGGGTCCACGCCCAGCCAGGGCGCCGCGCCGTGCGTCTGCTTGCCCTGCACCGTGATCCTCAGCTTGTCGCTGCTGGCCATCGTCGGCCCCGGCCGGTAGCCGATGACGCCCGCCGGCTGGCGCGACGTGACATGCAGCCCGAAGATGGCGCTCGGCGTCGGGTTCTCCAGCGCGCCTTCCTTGATCATCAGCGCTGCCCCGCCCTCCTCGCCTTCCGGCGGCATCTCCTCCGCCGGCTGGAACAGGAACTTGATGGTGCCGGGAATGTCGGCACGCAGGCTGGACAGGATGCTGGCCACGCCCAGCAGGATGGCGACGTGACAGTCATGTCCGCAGGCGTGCATCACGCCCACTTCCTCGCCGTTCCACACCGCGCGCACCTTGGATGCGAACGGCAGCTCCACCTCCTCCGTGACGGGCAGCGCGTCCATGTCGGCGCGCAACGCCACCACGCCGCCCGGCCGGCCGCCCTTGAGCAGGCCCACGACGCCCGTGTGGGCCACGCCGGTCTTCACGTCATCGAACCCCAGCGAGCGCAGGTGGTCGGCGACGAGGGCGGCGGTGCGGAATTCGCGGTTGCCGAGTTCGGGATGCTGGTGGAGGTCACGCCGCCAGGCGATGACTTGCGGCTCCAGGGCCGCGGTCAGCGCGGCGATGCGTTCGCTGAGGGTGGGCTGTGGGCTCATGCAGCCCATGGTAGACCCCGGAAGGCCGCCTGTGTGCCCAGGGCGTCTCAGCCACCCAACAGCCGGCGTAACCGACGTTTCAAGTCCAGCCACTGCTTGCCGCGCGAGCGATCGATGCGCTTCACGTCAATCAGCGTGAAGTGACCACAGCCGGTCAGGGTGTGCAGGCCGGCGGTGTGCGTGTCGCTGACGAGGTCGCCGGTCAGCCGCTCGGTGCCGGCCACGATCTCCACGCGCTCCGGCGTCAGCACCGGGAAGCGCAGTAACCGGGTGGCGCCGCCGTAGCCGGTGCTGCTGTCCTGCACGGGCAGCGTCAACACCCCGTCCCGGCCCACGAACGGGCGGCCCGCCGGGCGGGCGCCCTCACGATTCACGCGCACGGGATTGCCTGCCAGCGGTGTCCAGGGGCCGGTGAGGGCCGGGGCATGCGCCACGTGCAACTCGCGCTGGTCGCGCGCCTGGGGGCCAACCAGCGTGTAGAACATCCACCAGCGCCCCCCCTGCTCGATCAGCGACGCGTCAGCCACCGGCTGCCCCTGGATCAGCGCGCATTCGCGGGTCCAGCGATCCAGCGACGTGTCGGCCGCGCGGTAGAGCGCCACCTCGCCGGCCTGGAAGCTCTCCGGCACCATCCACGTCTCGCCGCCGTGCTCGAACACCTGTGGGTACGACAGGTGGAACGGCAGGTCCAGCACCGTGGCCTGACCACGCCAGGCCAGGTCGGCCAGGCCGAATTCATGGCGCTCGATGGTGGCCCGCTTGACCCGGTAGTCGAATGCCTCGACGAACACGTGCAGTGCGTCGCCCCGCACCAGCCCGAACGGATCGGCGAGGTAGCGCCACCGGCCAGCGTCAGGCAGCCAGGTGATGCCCTGGCGCGCAGCACGCAGCGTGTGGGTGTCGATCTGCTCGACGGGAACAGGAACGATGCCGACCTGCCAGAAGTCGGTGCGAGGCCGCTTGAACATGCCTCAGTGTCGCCGCCCCGGAACGGGTCAGGCGACGACGGCTTCTTCCTCGTCCTCGGACACGTCCTGCTGGACGGCCAGGTGGCTCATCACGTCCCGGTAGAAGCCCACCGTGCGGGCCACGGCCTGCGACCGGTCGTAGGCCGCCGTCGCATAACTCACGCCGCGGGACTCAGCCGGCAACGCGCTCAGGCGTGCCAGCTCCTCGGCCACGGCGCGGCCCAGGCCGTCGGCGTCGCCCACCGGCACCAGGCGGGCCGGCTGGCCGGCCAGCATCTCCCGCGGACCTTGCGTGGCCGTGGACAGCACGGGGCGGCCGGCGCGCATCGCTTCCAGGATCGCCAGGGGGAAGGCTTCCTCGCGGGACGGCGACACGAACAGGTCGAACGACTTCAGCGCCTGATCCACGTCGCTGCGGTAGCCCAGCAGCCGGATGCGGGTGTCGCCCGCGGCCAGGGCCTGGAGCTGGGCCTCGTCCGGCCCCTCGCCCAGGATGGCCAGCACGGCGTTGGCGGGCGCGTGGGCCTTGAAGCCCGCCACCAGCAGGTCCATGCCCTTGCTGACGTGGAGGCGGCCGACGCTGCCCACCAGCATCTGGTCGGCGGCCAGGCCCAGCTCGGCACGGAGGTCGGTTTGACGGGCTGCCGCGGCGGCGTCGCGCTCGGGCGCCCAGTTGTAGATCACGCGGGCCAGCGCCTGGCCCTTGGGCAGGCCGTCGTGCTGGGCGCGGTTGACGCAGATGAGGCCGTCCAGTGCATCGTGGTGATGGGCCTTGTAGCCCACGTGCAGCGTGCCGATGCGCATGGCGCTGCTGGCATGGGCTGTGGCCTTGCACGCCGGACCCAGGTGGCCGTGGACGACATCGGCGCCCAGCCGGCGGGCCAGCGCCGCGACGCGCCAGCCCCGCAGCAGGGGCAGCTTGAGGCCGTGGAACTGCACGCCGGACGCCAGCGCCCCGGCGACCGCCGACCCCGCCGAACCGATGACATGCACGCGGTGGCCGAGCGCGGCCTGCGCGTTGGCGAGATCGATGCAATGCCGCTCACCGCCCGCGATGCGGGAGGAAAACACGACATGGACCAGGGTCAACGGCTCGAAGGGCGGCGGCATGGCAAGTCTTGCAAACGAATGCGTGTCAGATCAGTCATCAAAACTTTACTGAGCTACACATTCAGAAACCTGTCGGCCGACTGCAGCGCCGAACCGGGCATTCCCGGCATTGCGCGACAAAAGTCGCCATTCACCGTCATTTGCTTGAAACGCAACAAGCACTGCGGCCATCCGACGCCATCCCGGCTGCGGATCACATCCTCAGAAATGCTCTGGATGGGGATTGACAGAATTCCACAAGAAGCCGGGAAGTACCTGAGTACAAGCTTGCTGCGCCACCCGCCGCCTTTGAAACCGTGAAGACGGGCGCCCCTCGCTGTCGCACCACCCTGGTGCCCGCCTCGGGATCGGAAAAGCGGGGCTCTCCGCTGCCTTTTCGGCGGCTTCGCGGGCTCAAGCGTCCGCAGAATCTGCCGAGTGAAGTACCTGCAAGCCCTCCTCCTCAGTCTGGCCGTCGTGCTGGCGCCCGTCGCGCCTGCCCAGGCCGCCCGCATCAAGGAAGTCGCCTCCGTTGCCGGCGTGCGCTCCAACCCGCTGACCGGCTATGGCCTCGTCGTGGGCCTGGACGGCACGGGCGACCAGACCACGCAGGCGCCCTTCACCGGCCAGAGCCTGACGGCCATGCTGCAGCAGTTCGGCGTGCTGCTGCCCCAGGGCGTCACCATGCAGCCGCGCAACATCGCCGCGGTGATGGTCACGGCGTCGCTGCCACCCTTCGCGCAGCCCGGCCAGCAGCTGGATATCAATGTCTCGTCCATCGGCAATGCCAAGAGCCTGCGGGGCGGCACGCTGATCGCCACGCCGCTGCGCGGTGCCGACGGCCAGGTCTATGCCATCGCGCAGGGCAACCTGGTGGTGGGCGGCGCCGGCGCCTCGGCGGGCGGCTCCAAGGTGCAGATCAACCACCTCAGCGCCGGCCGCATTCCCGCCGGCGCCATGGTCGAGCGCTCGGTGCCCACGCCGCTCAGCCAGGGCGACACCATCCAGTTCGACCTGAACAGCAGCGACTTCGCCACCGCCCGCGCCGTGGCCCAGGCCATCAACAAGGCCAAGGGCGCCGGCGTCGCGCAGGCGCTGGACGGACGTGTCGTGCGCGTGAAGGCCCCCACCACGCCGGACGACCGCGTCGCCTTCCTCGCCGACGTGGAGAACCTGCCCGTGGACATGGCCTCGCCGGCTGCCCGCGTGGTCATCAACGCCCGCACCGGCTCGGTCGTGATGAACCAGGCCGTGACACTGTCGGCCTGTGCCGTCGCGCATGGCAGCCTGTCGGTGACGATCAACTCCACGCCCGTCATCAGCCAGCCCAACGCGCTGTCCAACGGGCAGACCGTCGTGACCGAGAAGGCCGACATCGCCATCCGGCAGGAGCCGGGCAGCCTCATCCAGATGCCGGCCGGCACGCGGCTGTCGGACGTCGTCAAGGCGCTGAACTCGCTCGGCGCCACGCCCCAGGATCTGCTCGCGATCCTGCAGGCCATGAAGAGTGCGGGCGCCTTGAATGCGGAACTCGAGGTGATCTGATGGCCACGTTCCAGTCCATTTCCGGCCAGAGCCTGGGCAGCCTTGACTCGCTCAAGGCTGCCGCGTCGCGTGACCCCAAGGGCACCATCCGCGAAACGGCCCGGCAGTTCGAGACGCTCTTCATGCAGGAGGTCATGAAGAGCATGCGTGCATCCACGCTGTCCAGCGGCATGCTGGACAACAGCGCCACGCAACTCGGCACGGAGATGCTGGACACCCAGTTCGCCGGCAAGATGGCCGGCCTGCCCGGTGGCCTGTCCGAAGCCATCCAGAAGCAGCTGGCCCGGCAGATGGGCATCCAGGACCTGTCGCCCGAGAGCGTCAAGAAGGCCAGCCAGACCACGCTGGCACAGGCCCTGCCGGCGCTGGCCACCAAGGGCATCCCGAACCACGTGCAGGGCTTCATCCAGCAGCACGACGCCTCCGCCAAGGCGGCTTCCGCCGCCACGGGCATACCCGCCAGCTTCATGGTGGCCCAGGCGGCCCACGAGAGCGGCTGGGGCAAGCGCGAGATCACCGGGGCCGACGGCACCAAGAGCCACAACCTCTTCGGCATCAAGGCCACGCCAGGCTGGACGGGCAAGACCGTGGACGTGAAGACGACCGAGGTCATCAACGGCCAGGCGGTCAAGGTGACCGCCAAGTTCCGCGCCTACGGCAGCTACGACGAGGCGTTCAAGGACTATGCCCGCCTGCTCAGCAGCAACGACCGCTACGCCAAGGTGGTGGCCCAGGCCCAGAGCGGCAACGCCGCCGGCTTCGCTCGCGGCCTGCAGCAGGCCGGGTACGCGACCGATCCGGCCTATGCCGAGAAGATCGCCAAGACCATCCACACCACGCAACGCGTGCAGAGCACGCTCGCCTGAGGACTAGACCATGGCAGGCCTGCTCTCCCTCGGCGCCCGCGCCATGTTCGCCAACCAGGCGGCATTGCAAACGGTCGGCCAGAACATCGCGAACGCGAACACGGCGGGCTATTCACGCCAGTCGGTCGTGCTCACGACCTCGCCGGGCCAATACACCGGCGCCGGCTTCTTCGGCCGTGGCGTGGACGTGCAGACCGTCCAACGCTCGCACAATGAGTTCCTGACGAAGCAGGCTGCCAGCGCCAAGTCCGTCGCCGTGGGCGACCAGACCCGCGCAGAGCAGCTGTCGCGCCTGGAGAAGGTGTTCCAGCCCGGCACGGAAGGCCTGGGCTATGCGGCGAGCCAGTTCCTGAATGCGATGGTCGACGTGACCAGCCGGCCCAGCGACCCATCCGCCCGCCAGGTGGCCCTGAGCCGCGCGAGCGAACTGGCCACGCGCTTCGCCAACGCGGGCGCCCAGCTCACCGACCTGCAGGCCGGCGTCGTCAGCGACCTGCGGGCCTCGGTCACCGTCGTGAACCAGCTGGCGCAGCAGATCGCCAACGTCAACGACCAGATCTCCAAGACCCGCGGCAGCGGCCACACGCCGAACGACCTGCTGGACCAGCGCGAGCGCCTGATCTCGCAGCTGAGCGAGTACGTGTCCGTGACCACGCTGCCGGCCGACGACGACACGGTCGGCGTCTTCATCGGGGGGGGCCAGCGCCTCGTCCTGGGCAACCAGGCCTCCTCGCTGCAGGTCACGTCCGACAGCTACGACGCCCAGCGTGCTGTGCTGTCCATCAACGAAGGCGGCATCAACCGCGCGCTGGACGAGAGCGTGCTGACCGGCGGCTCCATGACGGCGCTGCTGACCTTCCAGAACCGCGACCTGCAGGACGCCCGCAACATGCTCGGCCAACTGGCCGCGGCCATCGGCACGCGCGTGAACAGCCAGAACGCCCTGGGCCTGGACTTGTCCAACCCGCCTGGCCAGGGCGCCACGATCTTCAACGTCGCCCCGCCCCGCGTGCTGGCCGCCAGCAGCAACCAGCGCAACCCCGATGGCAGCTTCACCAACGGGGTGCAGGCCACCATCGTCAACGCCAGCCAGCTCCAGGCCAGCAGCTACAAGCTGACCTCCAGCGCCCCTGGCACCTACGAGCTGACGCGCCTGTCCGACGGCCTGGTGCGCACCGTCAACGACGGCGACACGCTCGACGGCTTCCAGATCAGCTTCACGCCCGGTGCCCCGTCGCCCGGCGAGAGCTTCCTGATCGAGCCCGTGGGTTCCGCGGCGGTGGAGATGCGCCGCGTGCTGGACAACCCCAACGGCATCGCGGCCGCTTCGCCGCTGACGGCATCCACCTCCGTCAACAACACCGGCACGCTGAGCATCGACAGCATCTACGCCGTCAACACCAACTTCGACAGCAGCCGGGCACCCATCGCGCTCGAGTTCGGCGATCCCGACCCGGCCAACCCGAACAACTTGCAGTACACCCTGACGCTGGCCGACGGCAGCGTGCTCAACGGCATCTGGAGCGCGGGCCAGCCCATCGGCAACCAGCCGGCCGCCGGCATCGGCCTGGGCTTCGAGCTGCGCACCAACGGCGTGCCGCGCAAGGGCGACAAGGTCAGCCTGGACCCCACCACCTACACCGCGACCAACAACGGCAACGCCAAGGCGTTCCTGAACATCCAGTCCGACGCCTTCGTCGGCCGCCAGTTGCTGGCCGACGGCACCCTCACCGCCGGCGCCACCATCACCGACGCCTACGCGGCCTCCATGAGCGAGATCGGTGCGCGCGTGCAGGGGGCGAACTACCTGTCCAGCGTGTCCACCAGCGTCGCGAGCGACGCCGAGAGCACGCGGGCCGGCCAGGCCGGCGTGAACCTCGACGAAGAGGCCTCGCGGCTGATGCAGTACCAGCAGAGCTACCAGGCTGCCGCCAAGGTGATGCAGACGGCGCAGACCCTGTTCGACGAACTGATGCGGATCGCCGCCCGATAAGGCCAGGGATCGACCATGAGACTCTCCACCGCCAACCTCTACGACGCCTCCATCGCCAACCTGCAGCGGCGCCAGAACACGCTGCAGCAACAGCAGCAGCAGCTGAGCTCGGGCAAGCGCGTCTCGCTCGCCAGCGACGACCCGACCGGCGCGGCCCGGGCCGAACGGGCGCTGGCCTCCATCGGCCGCGTGGAAGCCAACCAGCGCGCGCTGGAAGCCAGCCGCAACAGCATGACGCTGGCCGAATCCGCGCTGGGCGACGCCACCGAGCTGCTGCAGCAGGCGCGCGAAACCATGATCTCCGCCGGCAACGCCAGCTACTCCGACGCCGAGCGCATGGGCCTGGCCAACAAGCTGCAGGGCCTGCGGGACCAGCTGCTGGCCATCGCCAACCGGCCGGACGGCGCCGGTGGCTTCGTCTTCTCCGGGCAGGGCTCGGCCAATCCCCCCTTCCTGGACCAGGCGGGCGGCGTGAACTACGTGGGCATCTCCGGCACCATCCAGACCGGCAACCTCGAGAACTTCCAGCTCACCGTGGACGGCCGCGGCGCCTGGGAGCAGGCGCGCAGCGGCAACGGCAACTTCGTGACCGACGCCGGCATGAACAGCATCGACCCCACGCTGCCCGCCAAGGGCTGGATCGACTCCGGGCGCGTCACCAACCCACCGCTGCTGACCGGCCAGAACTACCGCATCGACATCACCGGCAGCGCCCCTTCGCAGACGTACAGCGTCACCAACGTCGACACCGGCACCGGCGTCGCGGGCGGCACCTTCGCCCCGGGCCAGAGCATCGAGTTCGACGGCATGGCCGTCACCATCAGCGGCGCGCCGGCCGACGGCGACAACTTCTCCATCGCACCGGCCACCAACACCCTCAAGGTCTTCGACGTGCTGGACCGCACGATCAACGAGCTGAAGACCCCGCTGCGCGACAACGCGCAGATCCAGCAGAGCAACGCCGGCCGCATGCGCGACATCGACGCCATCATGGGCAACCTGCAGAACGTGCGCAGCCAGGTCGGCGAGCGGCTGAACAACCTGGACGGCACCGAAACCCGCCTCGCCGCGCTGAAGCAGTACAGCACCGAGGAGAAGAGCGCCGCCGAAGACCTGGACATGGTGCAGGCCATCTCCGACTTCCAGAACCAGCAGACCGGCTACGACACCGCGCTCAAGACCTACGCGATGGTGCAGCGCATGTCGCTGTTCCAGTACATCTCGGGCTGACCGGCGCGCCCACAGGCCCGACGCCCGGCGCCAGGGCGTGAAGCTGTCACGATTTGCCATCGTGCCAGCCCGGAGGGCATGGCAGACTGCCGCATTCACCGCCAGCCCCGTGCCGCGCCATGCCTGACAACATCCCCGCCGCCCTCGACCACGCCATCCTGCCCGGCGTCGCGCTGGGCTATGCCCCGGTCATCGATCGCCAGCGCACCATCACCGGCACGCGGCTCACGCTGGTGCCGCTGCGCGCCGATGCGCGGGTGGACCACGGCGAGCTTCTGGCCGCCCTGTCCGCCGCCTTTCCCAAGGGCGGCGCGGTCCTCAGTCCGCAGGGCGAAGCGCTGCTGGGCGCCGTGCTGGCGCAGCCACCGGCCGAACCCACCACCATCGAGGTGCCCGCCTTCATCGCGGCCGATGCCGCCAACACCGACACCATCGCCGCGCTGAAAGGCGCCGGCCACAGCGGCCTGCTCAAGGGCCTGCCCAACGAGCCGCTGCCCGCCAACGTGGCCGCCGTGTTCAAGCAGGTCGTGCTGGAACCCGGCCAGGCGGCGCCGGCCGGCACCGAACTCGTGTGCGCCGGCGTGCATGGCGCCGACGCCATCGACGCCGCCTTCAAGGCCGGCGCGCACGCCGTCATCGGCTGGCCCCTGGACGGCCCCTTCGAGCCCGCACCCGGCGCGGCCAAGACCGAAGTGGCCGCCGACCTGCAGGTCATCGTCGAGCTCATGTCCCGCGTGGACCAGGGCGAAGACGTCGAGCGGCTGGAACAGACCCTCAAGCGCGACCCCAGCCTCGCCTTCAAGCTGCTGCGCTACCTCAACTCGGCGGCCTTCGGCCTGCCGGTGGAGGTGTCCAGCTTCCGGCACGCCATCATGCTGCTGGGCTATGCCCGGATGAAGCGCTGGCTGGCCCTGCTGCTGACGACCGCCAGCAAGGACCACACCATGCGCCCCATCATGTTCGGCGCCCTGCGGCGCGGGCTGCTGATGGAGGAGTTCGCCCAGGGCATGAGCGACCGCGAGCAGCGCGACGAGATGTTCATCTGCGGCCTGTTCTCGCTGCTGGACCACATGCTCAAGCAGCCGTTCGAGAAGCTGCTGCAAAGCATCCCCGTGCCCGAGCGGGTGCGCCAGGCGCTGGTGGACGGCAACGGCCCCTACCAGCCCTACCTGGACCTGCTGCGCGCCATCGAGGTCGAATCGGTGTTCGACTACCGCGACCGGGCCGACGCGCTGATGATCGGCGCCGGCGAGATCAACGCCTGCGTGCTGCGGGCGCTGCACAAGGCTGCCCAGCTCGAATGAGACGCACGCCGACGGCTGAGCTGGAGGGCTGAGCGATGTTCGGCTCCACGCCCTCCACCGCGGCGCTGCTGGACCTCGTCAGCGACCCCGTGCTGACGCTGCGGGCCGACCTCACTGCCCTGCGCGCCAACACCGCGGCCCGCGAGTGGCTGGGGGCCGATGCCGCCGAAGGCTGGCGGCTGCTGCGCCAGGCGGCGGGTGCCCGGCTGGAAACCTGGCTGCGCGACGCCTCCCCCGCCATCGACGCGGGCCGCCAGCCCCCCACGGCGCCGCCGCTGAAGCTGGCCGACGGCCAGCGGGCCACGCTGCACCTGCTGCGCGAGCGCCCCAACTGGCTGCTGCACGAGCGGCTGAGCCCGGCCGACCCCGGCGAGCCGCCGCTGGCCGAATGGATCGCACTGTCACCCCTGCCCGCGCTGCTGGCCGACACCACGGGCGGCGCCCTGCTGCGCCACAACGCCGCCTTCGACGCGCTGTGCGCCGGCCCGGCGCGCAACCTCAACGACCTGCCCGACCTGCTCCAGGCCCTGCTGGGCTGGAACCGCGGCATGCCCCTGCCGGCGTTGACCGCCCAGCGCGCGCAGGACGGCCCGCTCGTCACCGAGGCCGAGTTCGTCGATGGCCAGGGGCGGCACCACTGGCTCCAGGCGCGGCTGCGCCTGTGGCGCCACGCCGGCCGCGCCCTGCTGCTGGCCGTGCTGGAAGACCAGAGCACGCTGCACGAGCGCGACCTCGCCCACCAGCAGCTGGACGCGCTGATGGACACCGCCGCCGTGGGCCTCGCCACGTTCCAGCCCGAGGCCGGCTGGCTGAAGGCGCACCGCAAAGGGTCGCCGTTCAAGACCGGCGCCAAGCAGCCGGCCGGTTCGCTGCAGGGCATCAACCGCGAGATCGTCGAGCCGTCGTCGCTGCCCGAATTCGAGCGCCTGCAGCGGGCCCTCAAGAAAGGGGATGCGGTGGAGGTGCGCTACGCCGTGCGTCACCCGGAACTCGGCCGGCGCTGGCTGCTGACACGCGTGGCGCCGGGTGTGCTGGCGGGGGGCCGGCGCTCCACGTCGGTGGTCACGCTGGACGTGACCGCCCAGGCGCAGGCCGAGAACGCCCTGCTGCTGCGCGCCGAGAGCGAGCGCACCGTGCTGGACTCGGTGCTGGTGGGCATCGTCACGGTGGGGCCCGACGGCATCGAGTGGATGAACCGTTCGGCCCGCCGCATGTTCGACTGCGAGCTGGAGGACGTGCAAGGCCAGCCCATGGGCGTGCTCGCGCCCGATGACGACAACCACGTCTTCCACGCCGAGCCGGGCACCGAGGTGTTCGAGTGCCGGCTGCGCGGCCGTGACGGGCGCGAGTTCTGGGTCATCGGCAACGCGGTGCAGACGCCACGGGACGATGGCCCGGGCACGTCGAGCTGGCAGCTCACCTACGCGCTGCTGGACATCGACCGCCGCCGCCAAGCCGAGACGCAGAGCCGCGTGGCGCAGGCGTCGCTGGCCCGCATCATCGAAGCCGCACCGCTGGCCATCAGCCTGCACGATGCCGGCACCCTGCAGATCGAGCAGCTCAACCAGGCCGCCGTCGCCATGGCCGGCCGGCCCGAGGCCGCGCTGCTGGGCCATGGCCCCGCCGCGCTGTTCGGCGACGCCGAGGCCGACCACGTGCGCGCCGACATGCGCGCCGCGCTGGAGTCCCTGGCCGTCGTGCAGCGGGAGTACCGCCTCGGGCGCGACGCCAGCACGCGCGTGTGGGACACCCGCTTCCTGCATCTGGCCGACGGCGACGGCACGCCCGAGCAACTGCTCGTCGTCGCCACCGACGTGACCGAGCAGCGTGCCGCCGAGGAAGCGCGCCTGCAGGCCGCCATCGCCCAGCGCGAACTGCTGGTGCGCGAGGTGCACCACCGCATCAAGAACAACCTGCAGGGTGTGGCCGGCCTGCTGCAGCAGATCGCGGCACGCCGGCCCGAGGTGGCGCCCGTGCTGAAGGAGGCCGTGGGCCAGGTGCAGGCCATCGCGCAGGTGTATGGCCTGCAGGTGGGCGCGGCCGGCCCGCTGCTGCTCAAGCGGGTGTTCGACGCCATCGTCGGCTCCGTGCAGCGCATGCACGGCCGCGTCATCACCACCGAGATCGAGGGCGGCATCCGGGCCGACGACTGGTGCCTGCCCGAGGCCGAGGCCATCCCCATCGCGCTGAGCCTCAACGAGTTGCTGGGCAATGCGCTGCGCCACAGCAGCGAGGACAAGGTGCGCTGCCACCTCATCTGCGACGCCGCCGGCGTGGCCGTCGAGATCGTCAACCCGGGCCGGCTGCCGGACGGGTTCCAGCTCAAGAGCGTGCCCAGCGGCGTGCACGGCCTCGGCCTGGTGCGGGCGCTGCTGCCGCGGCGCAGCGCCATCCTCAGTCTTGAGCAGGCCGGCGACGACGTGATTTGCCGCCTGGAACTGATTCCGCCCAGCGTGGTTCACAATCCGAGCACAAAAGCGAGTTCTTGAGGGGCGCGGTGAGCAAGGGCAAGATCCTGGTCGTCGACGACGACAGACTGGTATTGGCAACGCTGAGCTATGGGCTGACGCAGGCCGGCTTCGAGGTCATCGACGCCGACAACGGCGACGACGCCATCCTGCTCGCGCGCGAACACCGCCCCGAACTCGCCCTGCTCGACATCCGCATGGAAGGCCTCACCGGCTTCGACGTGGCGGCCTACCTGCGCGAGTACCTCCAGACGCCGTTCATGTTCCTGTCCGCCTTCGCGGACGACGCCACGGTGGCCAAGGTGAAGGAGCTCGGCGCGGTCGCCTACCTCGTGAAGCCCCTGGACATCCAGCAGATCGTGCCCGCCGTGGAAGCCGCCTTCGCCCGCTCCGCACCGGCCGCACCCGTGCCCGCGCCGGCCGAGGCGCCCATGGCCCCGCCGTCCGAGCTGCCGGCCCTGCTGGACCCCACGGCCCTGGCCGTGGGCGTGCTGATGCACCGCTACTCGCTGCCGCGCGACGAGGCGCTGGCCCGCTTGATGGGCCTGGCCTCGGCCGACGGCCACAGCCTGCCCGAGCAGGCGCGGCGCATCGTGGATGCGGTGGAACTGCTGGCCCGGCCCGGCCAGAAGTAACACCGCCTCCGGTGGCGCCGCAGGCTGTCGGCGCTCAACGCCTCTTGTCGCGCGAACGCTGGCTGCCGGCCTTGGCGATCGCCTTCCATTTGTTCCGCAACCCGATGCGCTCCAGGGCCGTCAGCTCGCCGCGCCGGGCATCGCGCAGCAGCTTCTGGTAGTTCGCGAGCCGGTCCGCATCGACATGCGCGCGCACCGCACATCCGGGTTCGTCGTCGTGGCGGCAGTCCCGGAACCGGCACTGCTGCGCGATCGACTGCACGTCTTCGAAGGAGGTGGCCAGCGCGCGGGCATCGGCATCCGGGCGGAACGTGCGCAGGCCGGGCGTGTCGATGATGCAGCCGCCTTGCGGACAGGGATGCAAGGAACGCGACGTGGTCGTGTGGCGGCCGCGCCCATCGCCTCGCCGCACGGGGCCCGTCGACTGGTGCGCGCCGACCAGCGTGTTGATGAGCGTCGACTTGCCGACGCCGGACGAGCCGAGCAGCACGAGCGTCTGACCGCCATGCAGCCACGGGCCGATCTCGGCACAGGCCTGGCGCGAGGTGGCGTCGACCGGCAGCACCGGCACGGTGGCCGGCAGCCGGCTGCACATCTCGGCGATGCGCTGCTGCGCCTGCGGGGCCATGTCCAGCTTGGTGAGCACCACCACGGGTGCCACGTCGCAGGCACGCACCATGGCGATGTAGCGTTCCATGCGGCGGGCGTTGAAGTCCGCGTCCAGCCCCATCACCAGCAGCGCCGTGTCGACGTTGCTGGCCAGCGCCTGGCGCCGCCCGTCGTTGGCGCGGCGCGCGATCTGCGTGACGGGTTCGACCTGGCTGACGATCCAGGCCTGGCCATGGGCATCGATGTGCAGGCACACCCAGTCGCCCACGGTCAGCGCCTCGGCCGTGGCCTGCAACTGCTGCACCAGCCGTGGCTGCACACGGGCCTGCAGCTCGGCCATGCCGTCGTGCAGCGTGAAGCAGTCCCGCTGCGATTCGATCACGCGGGCCAGGCGCATGCCGGCTGCCGGCCCGGCGAGTTGGACGGCACGGCTCGCGATGAGCGGTGAAAGACCGAGCGCCTGCAAGGTCTCGAAATGGATGTCGATCATGGGAGTCCATTGAAGAGGGCTTCGTCCGCGCGAGCGCGGACCCATCCACGCGCCGTGGCGCGTGGAGAAAAAAAAGGGGAAGAAGCCGGCCGCGACTGGCGCGGCGATCAATGGACCCCCGGCGAGCGCGGGGTCAGGCGCGCGTGGCGCTCAGGCAGCCGGACACGGAGAGGTCGGCACGATCTGCTTGCGTCATGGTCATCTCCTTGTCGGTGGTGGAACGAAGGGCGCCAGTCTGCCAGGGGCGTGCCGGCCGCGTCAATCACGCGTCGCGGCCTGTTGCGCGTCGTTGCGTCTGGTGCAGCCGGCTCAGCCGAGCGTGAAGTAGAAGCGGGCACCCTCGCCGACGGCGGACTCGGCCCAGATGTCGCCGCCATGGCGGCGCACGATGCGGCGCACCAGCGCCAGGCCCACGCCGGTACCCTGAAAGTCGCTCGCGCTGTGCAGGCGCTGGAACACGCCGAACAGGCGCTCGGCGAAGCGCATGTCGAAGCCGGCGCCGTTGTCCGACACCACGAACGCGCGCCGCCCACCCTGCTCCACGCTGCCGAAGCGGATCTGCGTGCAGCCCGTCTTGGCGCTGTACTTCCATGCATTGCCCAGCAGGTTCTCCAGCACCATGCGCAGCAGTGTCGGGTCGCCCTGCACCGTCAGGTCGGGCTCAATGTCCAGCTCCAGCTCACGCTGCGGCGCGCTGCGGCGCAGCTCTTCCATCACGTACCCGGCCTGCTGCGACAGGTTCACGGGTTGGCAGGCCAGGGGCCGCGTCGACAGCTGGCTCAGCGAGAGCAGCGAATCGATCATGCTGTTCATGCGCGCCGCCGCGCTCATGACACGGTCCAGGTGGTCGTTGCCGACGCGGTCCAGCCGCGCCCCGTAGTCTTCCTTGAGGATGCGCGCGAACCCCTCGACGACCCGCAACGGCGCCCGCAGGTCGTGCGACACCGTGTAGCTGAAGGACTCGTGCTCGGCCGCCAGGTCGGCGGGCGCGGGCACCGCGGGCGCCGCCGCCACAGCCTCGTCCGGGCGTGCGGTTCCCACGTAACCCGCGAAACGGCCCTGCGAATCGATGCACGGCAGCCCGCGCAGATGCCACTGCGCCTCGCCATCGGCCGACGTCAACTGCAGGTCGGCAAAGGGCTGGTGTGCATCCAGCCGGTGGCGCAGTTCCGTGGCCGGAGTGGCGGCTTCAAAGCGCTCCCACAGCAGCTGCGTGCTGCCGCCGGCGCCCACCCAGCTCGACGACGGCGCTCCCTGCGGCGCCTGCCACCTGACGAGACGGTGCGTGGCATCGGTGGCCCACTGCCAGTCGCGCTGCAACTGCGCCTGCATCAGCAGCTGCTGGCGCGCGTCGCGCAGCGGCTCGGCCAGGCGCTGGCGCGTCAGCCGCACGCCGGCGTGCCAGCCGAGCGCGGCGGCGACGAGGATCAGGAGTCCGGTGAAGAAAGCCGTCAGCACCAATGCCGCGTGGGCCAGGCCGAACTCGCCGCCCCACAGCCGCACCAGGGCCAGCACGACCAGCGTGCCCAGGACCAGCATCAGCAGCGCCGCCCCGGCCAGCCCCAGCACCAGCAGCCGCATCGGCAGTCGCCGCTCCAGGCGGCGCGATGGCGCGCTGTCGTCGCTGAGGCTGTTCATCCGGTCATTGTAGGCAGCGGTTTCGAAAGGTTCGCCGATGTGAATCCGACCTGCCGGCGCTTGACGGGAGGCGCCGAATATGTGCATTTCTTCGCGTTGGCCCCCCCACCCAGCCGCGCTACATTTGCAGGGCTACCGCGCGCCCCGTCACCATGACCGCCACCCACCCCGCAGCCCAGCTCGATCCCGAGGCGATCCGTCGCCTGCGCGAACTCGACCCGAGCGGCGGCAACAAGCTGCTGGAGCGTGTCGTGACGGCCTTCGCCAGCTCGCTGGACCGCCTGCTGCCCGACCTGCTCCGCGCCCGCGAAGGCGGCGCACCGGACCTCGCCGTGATCCGCCACGTCAGCCACACCCTGAAATCCTCTTCCGCCAGCCTCGGCGCCACCGCGCTGTCGGCCCGCTGCGCCGAGATCGAGGCCATGGCCCGCGAAGGCCGCACCGACGGCCTCGACGCGCAGCTGGACGCTATGCTCCAAGACATCCAACAAGTACGCGCGGCGCTGGCCGCGCTGCTGTGATCGCCAGCCCATGCTGCCCACTGGTCAAGCCCTCGACGACCTGCCGCCGCGCCCCCGCGTGCTGCTGGTGGACGACGACGAGGTCAACCTGCTGCTGACCGCCGCGGCCCTCCGGGAGCGTGGTTTCGAAGTCACCGAATCCCCCAGCGGCAGTGACGCGCTGGCGCAGCTGTCCATGCGCGCGCCGGACGTCGTCGTGCTGGACGCGCTGATGCCGGAGCTGGACGGTTTCGAGACGTGCTCGCTGCTGCGCGCCACGCCGGGCTTCGAGTCCCTGCCCGTGCTGATGCTCACCGGCCTGGATGACGAGGCCTCCATCAACCGCGCCTACCAGGCAGGCGCCACCGACTTCTTCGTCAAGTCACCGCAATGGAGCCTGCTGGACGGGCGCCTGCGCTACCTGCTGCGCAGCTCGCGCACGCGGCTGGAGCTGGAACGCAGCAAGGCCAAGCTGGCCCGCGCCCAGGACCTGGCCCGCATGGGCAGTTTCGAATGGCGGCGCGGCGTGGCGGGCAGCTTTGCCATTTCCGCCGAAGGCCTGCGCGTGTTCGGCCGCGGCCCGCAGGACCGACTCGATTTCCTCAGCGTGCTGCGCATGGTGCCGGGCGACGACCGCCATGTGTTCCTGCGCCTGCTGCGCGACGTCATCGCGCACACCTCCGTGCTCATCACCGACCTGCCGCTGACGCTGCCCGACGGCCGCCAACGCGTGGTGCATATCGAGGCCGAGCCCGAGTTCAACGAGCAGGGCGGCGTTAGCGGTTACACCGGCATCCTGCAGGACGTGACCGACCGCCGCCAGGCCGAGGACCGCATCCGCCAGCTGGCGCACTTCGACGCCCTCACCGGCCTGCCCAACCGCCGCCAGCTGATCTGGCGCGTGGAGCGCGCCATCGAGAGCGCCCGCCGCGGCGGCCACGAGGTGGGCCTGCTGCTGATCGACCTGGACCGCTTCAAGGTCATCAACGACAC
>SXGQ01842597.1_pt1 | contig 18500 bp, 15 predicted proteins | sample 3178371 | NCBI WGS metagenome assembly SXGQ01 (sample SAMN11356859, study PRJNA531348) | freshwater metagenome | isolation source: freshwater sample F1-20 | place: China: Fuxian Lake, Yuxi | collected 2017-12-25 | reverse complement strand
GCGCGCCTTCTCCTCGTCGCGACGGGCGCCGCCGATGGCGCAGTCGAACTGGAACTCCTCGATGGCGGCCAGGAGGGTCGGGATCTGCAGCCGGTTGCGGCTCACCTCGCCCGGTGAGGGCACCGCGATGCCCGCCTTGATGGCGTCCTCCACCTTCCGGATGATGAGCCTGCCCCCCAGCTCCGCCGCGCGGCGGTCCCGGAACTCGTTCAACTCAGGGAAGTGGTGTCCCGTGTCGACGTTGAGGAACGGCATCGGGATGTCCGACGGACGAAACGCCTTCTCGGCGAGCCGGAGCAGGCAGATGGAATCCTTGCCGCCCGAAAACATCAGGGCCGGCCGCTCGAACTCCGCGGCCACCTCGCGCATGACGTGGATGGCCTCGGTCTCGAGATACTGCAGATGGTCGAGGTGGTAGGAGCTCATCGGGTCGGAGATTGGTGACAGTCGGACTCTTCAGTGGGCACCGGGCTTCTGGGCCGCCTTGCCGCCCCACGAGGCGTGCAACCCACATTCCCGCTTCTCGTCCGCCTTGGCCGGATCGAAGTAGTCCCACTCGTTGGGCAGATTGTGGCGCGCCAGGTAGTCGTCCATCTGGGCATCGGTCCAGTGGAAGAACGGGCTCAGCTTGATGGAGCCGAAGTTCCGGTCCTCAGACACGATGTCGAGCTCCGCTCGGTTCGGGTTCTGCACCTTGCGGAGCGCCGTGATCCAGACCTTCGGCGCCAACTCCTTCATCCCGCGCAGGAACGGCTCGAGCTTCATCACCGCGCTGAACTCCTTCAGCGCCTCCTCCTGCTCGGGCGTCGGAATCGGACCATGGATCGCATCCCGATGCGCCGCGGTCATGCGCGGCAGATAGGGTCGGAGGTCGAGACCCAGACGCTTCCGGAGATCCTCGGCATGAAGATAGGTCGCCGGCCGGTTGTAGCCGTGGTCCACCCACAGCACCGGCACACCCGGACGCACCTGGGTGACCGCGTGGAGGATGACGGCCTCGTAGGGGCGGAAGTTCGTGGAAACCACGGCACGGTCGCCGGCCTGCTCGAATCCCCAGCGGATGATGTCGAGGGGATCCCGGCCACGGAGCAGCGCGTTGGCCTGGGCGATGTCTTGGGCGGTCATGTCAGAAAGGAGGTCGGGAGACGACGGGACGCGCGGCCAGAGCCGGCGTCCCGGAGCACCACCAGGAATCAGGCAGCCAGTTCGGAGGTCCAGAACGCGCGGTCGACCCAGTCGCCAAACGACTCGTCGCCCTTCCGCTCCGCCGCATAGCGGCTGAGCACCGGACGGAGCGTGTCGAGGATCTCCGAATCCTTGACCATTTCCTTCCAGGCCTTGGCGATGCGGGTCCCGGTGGGATTGCCGCCCAGCCAGACCTGATAGCGTCCGGGTGCCTTCCCGACGAAGCCGATCTCGGCCATGTAGGGACGGGCGCAACCGTTGGGACACCCGGTCATGCGGATGACGATCTCCTTGCCCGGGACGCCGACCTCTTTGCAGAGGCCCTCGAGTTGGGTGAGGAGGTTCGGGAGATAGCGCTCGGACTCGGCCAGCGAGAGGCCACAGGTCGGGAGGGCCGGACAGGCGATCGCGCCCTCGTGCAGGACACCGGCCTGGTTCTCGGTCGGGATTCCGTGCTCGGCCAGAATTGCATTGATCTGGGATTTCTCAGTCGGGGCGATCCGGGCCAGGATCAGGTTCTGATTCGCGCTGAGACGGAATTCCACTTTCGGGAACTGCTCGGCAATCCGGCGCAGCGCCGTCTTGAGCCGATGCCCCTCGCTGTCCTTCACACGTCCCATGGAGACATGCAGACAGACGTGATGGGCTCCGTCGACCGACTGCGCCCATCCGTAGGTGTCGCGCATGGTCGTGAGCGAGTATTGACGCACGGGGCCCAGCTTGATGCCAGCCCGCTTCTCGATCTCGGCCCGGACGGTGTCGACGCCCAGTTCCTGGACGACGTACTTGAGCCGGGCGTGCTTCCGGTCGGTGCGGTCACCGAAGTCGCGATGCACCAGGAGGACCGCCTTGGAGACCTCGATGAGGTGGGTGCGCGGGAAGAAGCCGATGACATTGGCCAACCGCGGATAGGTGGCGGCGTTGCCATGGCTTCGGCCCATGCCGCCGCCAACGGCGAGGTTGTAGCCGACGATGTTGCCCTCCTCGACGACCGCGATGAAGCCGAGGCAGTTGGTGAGGACATCCATGTCGTTCACCGGCGGCAGCACGAAGGCGGCCTTGAACTTCCGGGGCAGGTACTGGCGGCCGTAGAGCGGGTCGACGAAGTCCTTGTTCTCCGGGGAGTCGAGGTTGAGCTGGACGCCATCGAGCCAGATCGCGTGATACGCGGGGGTCTTGGGCAGGAGCGCCTCGGAGACCCGGCACGAATCCTCATAGAGCTGCTCACGGGCCTGCGTGGTGGCGGGCGTCGGCGACGCCATCACATTGCGGTTCACGTCGCCGCACGCCGCGAGGGTGTCGACCAACGCCTGGTTCAACCCCTTCATCAACGCCCCGAGGCCGGACTTCGCCACGCCATGGAACTGCACGCTCTGGCGCGTGGTGATGCGCAGGGTGTCGTTCCCGTAACGGGTGGAGAGATCATCGAAGGTGATCCACTGGGCCGCGCTGAGCACCCCGCCCGGGATGCGACCGCGGATCATCATGATGTGCACCTTGCCCTGCTTGCGCTTGTCGCGGTCGTCCTGTTGGTAGATGCCGTGGAATTTCAGGAACTGCTCGTCGTCCGCCGAAAAGGCGTCGAGCTCGGGATTCGACAGCGTCGCCGCGATGTTCCCCGCCAGGGTGGGGATCGCGATCTTGAGCTGCTCGTTCTTGGTCAGCGGCTTGGCCGCCGAGGGACTGGATGCGGTCTCGGACATGTTCGGAGATGAATCTCTACTTTTGGAATCGGGATTTAGACCCGTTCCGGGTCACAACTGTCCACCAATTGGCGGGTATCGGGCAACGCGTTTTCCTGAACATGCGGGGGATTCCTGTGAGTGGGATCGGATCCATCGCCTGTGGTCCGGCCCACACCCGGGTTTCTAATCCGTGTGAGGCACAGAAGGTGCGTAGATGGACCGAATTCTGGATCGGTCTCGGATCTGAGAAGGACCCAACTCGCCCGCTGTAGATCACTGAACCTCCCCTGCCCTCCATCATCCCCCATGCACCCCCTTCTTGCCCCCCGGTTCGCCGTGCTGTCCCTGATGCTGCTGGCGCCTGGGCTCGCCTCCGCTGCGGTTTCCACACTCGTTCTCCAAAGCGACCAGAACCCGCTCGATGGATCCTTGAGGAATGGGGGTTCCGGCATCGCCGCCGGGGAGATCAAAACCCTGCCCTTCACCTCGGGCACCAGTTTCCTGGAGCTCACCTCGGTGGAGTTGGGTCTGATCGCAAGCACGGCCGGCAGTCATCAGATCAGCTTTCAGCTTTATTCTGCGACCTCCACCGGTGAGCCCCAAACCCTCCTCTACAGCACGACGTTCACCCCGACCCTCACCACCCTCTCGGCCTGGTACAGCCTGCCCATCTCCTACACCCTGAATCCATCCACCACCTACGCATTCGGGTTCGCCGCCTCTTCGAGTCTCCTTCCCGAGACGGCAGTCAAATGGTCCAACACCATGAACTCGGTCAACCCTCCCCTCGCCTACCAAGGATTTGGCACCATTGGCACCGATGGCTTTGGCTTCAGCAGTGTCCAAAACCTGTGGATCCAAGCCACCGCCGACAACTCCTTCCGGCTCTACGCGGTTCCCGAGACCCCTGCCGGAGCCCTGTCGGGCCTTGCGCTGGTCGCCATCGGAGCCTACCGGTTTCGGCGGCGTTTGAACTCACCACGCCGAGAGGATTCCTGAGGGGCGCCGACACCCCGTCAGTCCCTGTCGGACCTCCCTCAGCCCCGGAGCACCAACACGGTGGTGACCGCCACCAGCATCCCGAACACTCCCCAAGCCAGTTTCCGCAATCCCGGTTCGAACCGGTCCGGCAGACACACCGCCATCCCCCCCACCAGCACCCCGCCAAGGAATCCACCCAGATGCGCCAACCGATCGGAGTCCGGATCGGTCCCGAGCAGGATGAACAACAGGGCTCCGGTTCCCAGTGTTGAGACCACCCGGCGGTTGCCTCGTCGACCCCGACGCCACAGTGGGATCGCCTGGGCTGCCAGCAGTCCCAAGGCGGCGAGCACAAACCCAGAGGCCCCCAATCCGCGGTAGGGATCCGACCGGATCGTCATCGCGAACACATTCGCCGCAGCCCCAGCGAGGAAACACCCGGAGAGCGTCACGCCCAGACCAAACCGGGCCGTCGCCAATCCCAGAAAGACCAGACCCATCACGAGGTTCGAGGCCAGATGGGCGACATCGCGGTGGAGCCATTCCGCGGTGAACGCCCGCCACCACTCCCCGGCCCGGAACCGTTCCGTATCGAACGCCGCAGACTCCACAGGCCCGCCGGTCCACGCGAAGACGAAAGCCACCACCAACGCCCAGAAGACCACCCGGCCATCGAACCAGTAGTCCGACCCCGGCACCTCATGCCGCCACTCGAAGCCTCGATTCTCGCGGAGATACTCCCGCAGGACATCCCGCGCCCGGCCCGCATCCGCATCCGCCAGCCGCAGCTGCCACCGGGCGGTCGCCGGATCGCGATCCAGGAACACCTCGATGCCCTGGCTCGCCAGCACCAGCGACCAATCCATGGCCTGACGCTCCGTCCGGGCCGGAATCGAAGCGGGCAGCAGCTGGGTCGGGGTCACCCGACGACTCTCCATGAGGGAGGGACCCGGGGCAAATTTCCGTTCAGACCGATCCTCCCGCGCCATCCCTACCCCGATGCCGGCCGATCACCGCCAGCAGCCCCAGCCCCAGGGCCATGAGCATCCAGGTCTGCGGTTCCGGCACCACCTGAGGCGTCGTCAACGGATCGACCGGCTTCAGCCCCGCCGCGGCATACTGGGCCCGGGTCTCCAGGACCACCGCCCCGCTGACCGGGGTCACGAGCTGCCATCGACCCGCCCACTCGACCGCATCGCCCACCCGCCGTTGACCCGCCAGGTCCAGGATATGGTCCCGCGCCCACAGGCGAACCAGATGACGGGAGCCGCGGGCCTCGACACCTGGGGCCGTGCCCGCCCGCTCCCGACGCCACTCCCGCCCGCCATTCACCCCACCCATCCGGTCGAGACACCGTGCCAGATCCGCCTCGAGTCCACCGATCCGAGGCCAGACCTGGAGGGACCGACGCGACCCCAGCCCCTTCGTCACGAGATTGGGTCCCGGACGGAGCTCGAAATCGATCAGGGTGACGCGACGATCCCCGAGTCGATCCATCGACTGAAGCCACGAGGCCGTGTCGCCGAGCAGGACCGGCACGGGACCATGGATCCAGAGAACCCGTCCGTCCTGGGATCCGGTGACCCAGTTCCAGGCCTCCTCCAGGGCCGGGATCGGGTCCTGCCCTCCGACGAAGGGCGGGGAAATCCAGACGAAGCGGTCCATCTGGTTCGTGGCCGCCCGGAAGGGGCCCTCCAACACCTCCGCCACCTGATGGACCCCATCGGACGCCACATAGACCCGGAGATCGCCACGGGCCGTGGAGGTGCCGAGCCCCTTCCCTATTGCCTCCCAGGCCTCCCGTCCATCGACGCCACCGTCCACCACAATCGCAAGACGCCCCGGCGCCAGGGGAGGACGGTCGACCAGGGTCTGACGCACCCAACCCTTCGGGGTGGACCGGTCGTCCACCGCCCACGCGCTGGGACGCGGGGCGGGGTCCACGGCAAAGGGGATCGGGTCGAATCCGTCGGACACGAGGGACTGCTTCAGGCCGCTCCTCAGAACCGCTGGTTTTGAGGCCTCGGCGTGCCATCCGCTGGGGATCCGGGCAGGCGGCTGGCCACCTTCCAGCCAGACGTGGTGCTCGAGTCCAGGATCGATCCGGAAGTTCCGTTCCGTGAACCGGGGCCAGGTGCACTGCAGGTCCCCGGTTCCCTCCGGCAGGAGCGGCGCGGTGATGCCCAGACGCACCTTCATCGTTCCCCCTCGCGGCTCGATTGGAAAACACTGCATCAGCACACGGTCGGGTCCCGAGGTCGTCACCAGGATCGGATCCCGTCGCTGCGCCACCGCCACCTGCTGGTACGCCGCACGGGTCTCGCCGCGCCCGGCGAAGGCCGCTTCCCGTTCCTCGTCATGCACCCACAGGGTGACCCGCGAGACGACACCGCCGGGCGGCAGCTGGATCTCGGCCCGTGCCTCCCGCTGGCGGCTGTCGTTGTCGTTCTGGAACTCGAGGGTCCACTCCACGTACTCCCACCCGTCGGGCACGGACACCTGGCCATCCAACCGCGAGGATCGGAGTGAAAGCCCGGACACCTGGCCCGCCACAGTCTCGCCACCCAGGGACCGATCCCACTCGAATTCCGACAGGACCTGCCGTCCCACGCCCCATTGCTGGTTGAGCGGAGGGCGGACCGCATTGAAAGGTTGGCCCGTCACCTGGAAATAGACCTGCTGCACGGCCTCGGCAGCCGCGGGCCGCCGGTCCAGGAGATTGTCCCAGATCGAGACCCGGCGACCGTAGCAAGCCCTCAGGAGGACGTCGGGATTTCCCCAGGATCGGAGGCGCTGCACGGCCTGGAATCGCTCCCCTTGGGAGTCGCCATGAACCGCGGTCCGAATCAGCTCCTCGGTCAGGAACCCCGGCACTGCCGCCAGGCCCAGGGCCGCCACCACGCCCCACGACAGCACCAACGCCCACCGAGGCCACGGGTGGCGATTCTCCCTCGCCTCCACCCGGGCCCGGCGCCAGAGGATCCACCCGACGATCCATGCGATGAGCGGCGTCAGCGGAATGAACCCGAGGCCAAAGAACAGGACTCCCACCAACGCGAAGGGATAGGCCGGCGCAAAGACCACTGCGTAGGCTCCGGAAACCCCAAGGGCCACGGCCAGGAGCCACGGATAGAATCCGGGTGCGGAGCCTGGCCGACGGGACCGGAACCACAGGCCGAGCGCATACACCGCAGGCACCAGGAGCAGGAGGATTCCGTGGAAGGGCGTCGGAATCGGATCGATCAGCTCCAGCGCCGAGAGACGCTCGGTCCACTCAAGGCCGATCGTGCCCAGCGGCAGCAGCACGCCGAACAGGCCGAGCAAGACCTCCACCGAGGTTCTCCGGAACGTGGATCCGGGAGGATCCGAAGGCACCCCGGGGAGAGTCGGCGGTGCCGGGTCGGTGATCGCACCCGTCCCGTCACCCAATTCCACCACCGTCGGCTCCTCCAGCAGCGTCGGATCCACTCGGGCCAGCAGCCGGCGGACATCCGCCTCGGTCACCACCGTAAGTCCCCGCGCCGCCGCCTCCTGCATCACGTGCTCCCGGAGGTCCGACATCACCTCGTCCGCCTCCGCACCGTCGACCTCGAATCGCCGTCGGTGGGCATTCAGACGCTGTTCAAGGAACTCCCGAGCCGGGCTCGTCCAGGAGCTCATTCGTCCCCTCCCACCTTCTGCGCACTGTCGTGCATCGTCTCGATGTAGGCATTCATGGTCTTGAGTGTCCGACGTCCCTCGGCGGTGAGGGCGTAGTATTTGCGGGCCGGTCCGCTGGCTGATTCCTCCAATCGTGTGCTCACCAGCCCTGCGACGCGGAGCCGGGACAACAGCGGGTACAACGTGCCCTCGGTGAGGCCGAGACCGGGCACCTCGGACAGTTCCTTGACCAGCTCGTATCCATAGCGCTCACGGACGGCAAGGGTCCGGAGGATGCAGAGCTCGATCACGCCCTTGCGGACCTGCACGACCCAGTTGTCGAAGAAGTCGGTCATGGGGTTTCCACCCCTTCCCCAGGGGCGCCCGCCTTCGCGGCCAATCGCCGTCCCCGGGCCTGGATCCAACCCCAGATGCAGAGTGAACCCGAGACCGCGACCCAGACGGGCTGGGCCGTCACCACTACGAAGGGCACGTCGATGAAACCCTCTCGGGTCTCCACCCCATCCAGGATGTCCCGGATCTGGCGCGGTAGGAGGAAGAGGGCCAGCCACCCGAGCGGAAAAAGGAGCCCCTGGAGACCGAGGAACCATCGGAGGCCCAGACCCACGAATCCCGGAGTTCGGAGGAGTCCGACGAGAGCCACAGCCTGCGCCAGGATCAGGAGGTCGCTGTAGACATAAGGCGGCGTCCAAAGCGTGGAGAACCGGAAGTTCGACAGCGCGATCCGGTAGTGTTCCGCGGACAGACGGTCGTTGAACCCCATGGCATGCCCCGCGCTGTCGACCGTCTCCCAGGGCGTGTTGGACATGCCCACATCCAGAGCGACCACCAGGACCGTGATGACGAGACTCACCAACACCAGCGACACTGGAAGAAGACGGGAACGCATGGGGTCAGTCCCAGAACCAGTCGACATAGTGGCCGGGGTCCATACGCACCACGCTCAAGAACATCGCAAAAGACCCCAGCGCCAATAGGAGGGCTGGAACCCATCGAAACCCTGGATCGACGGATCGACGGTGAACGATGAAGCCGACGGTCATGAGGGTGACCGCGGGAACGAGGGTCATTCCCAGGACCAGCGACAGGTGATGCAGGACAAAGCCTGCGTCCTTCGGGTCGGGGTGAGACGGTCGTGGCCAATACCCCAGGAAAAGCCGCTGGCGGATCACGTAGAGGTAGAACCAGACCACGACACCGATCGGCGCCAGTCCCAAGGCTTGAATTGTTCTTCTCGGAATCGCGGTCATGGCTTCGGGATGGGATCAGACTCAATGCCCGGAGACCCGGTCCGAGACATGGACATCCAGGTTAGTGCCGATCACCGCCCGGATCCGGTAGCCACCTCGAGGTTCAAAGTATCCTTGGGATCCGGAGTCCACCCTCCGTCCGCCCGCCTCGAATTCGATCCTCATTCCGGATTCACCGGTCGGCCGCACCTCCCACCGCCGTTCCTCCCCCGCTCGCACCGTTCCGATCCGCTCCGCGAACCCGGATCCCGAAACCACCAGATTGCTCACCGTCTGGGACGAGTCGTTCCGCAGCTCCACCTCCGGACTCCCAGAGCACCCGACAATCCCGGAAAGCACACCGATCAGCCCAAGCCGTCGTACCTGAACGTCCATACACCACATCGTGATGCAAGGTAGCTGGTCATGCAATGCCTGAGTCTGGACATGAGCGGATTGCATTTCGTGGTTTGACCCACAACGGCTGGACGCAGAAATCCATCGGGTTCCAACCGCCTCCGGTGTAGAGGGCGACACAGCAGACAGGCCTACCTACGGAAGCCGCCCCCACGGAAGCCGCCAAAGCCACCGAATCCTCCCGCAGGACGGGAGAAACCGGTGCTCCGCATCCCGCTCCAGGCGTCGGAACGGAACGATCCCGCGCTGCTCCGGGCCCAGGTGTTGTCCAGCGACTGCCGGGCGGCCGAATCATTGACGCTACTCCAGGAATTACCGGAGCGGTCGTACTGCTGCCACGACCCCTGGCTGCTGCGGTAGATGGTCCCGTTGTCGCTCGCGAAGGTGCTGTTGCCGACGTGGTAGATGCCGTCGCCATCCGCGGTCCGGATCCCGGCAGCCCGCTCGGTCTGGCCTGTGCTGGGGTTCACGACCGATCCCCGGGCATACTGGGCGGATTTGCCGGAGTCCACATTGCCGATGCTTCCCTCGGTGCCGACGGCACCGACGCCGGTCTTCGGATTGTAGACGGCGCCGCGGGCCGAGGTGGAGTAGTTGCCGGTGTAGACGTTCTCCACCGCCCCACGCGTCCCGACCGCCATGGTTCCGGTGACGGAATTGTAGGCATGGCCCCACTGCTGGACTCCGGCCTGTCCGGTGTAGGCGTTGAACCCCGCCTCGCTGTGCGTGACGCCGGACCAGTTGCCCCAGTTGTGGTAGACGTTGCCGGTCGTGGCGGCCCAGCCGCCCGGCCCCCAGGCCGTCACACCGCCGTACCGGTTGGCCGTCCATCCCGCATAGGCACCCCAGTAAGGCACAGGCGGCGGAACGGCCCAGTAGGTGAACGAGGCGCCCCACGCCCAGCCCGCGGCGAACCCAAAGCCCCACCCCCCCCACGGGGTCCACGCCAGGTTTGCGTCATACCCATAGGTCACCGGTGCGGGAACGTAGAAAGCACCGATGTACGGATCGTACAGATAGCCCGTGCCGTACACCACCGTCCCGCCGTCGCCCAGGATCGTCCCGTAATAGCCCGGGGTGTAGCCCACCCAGACGAAATCGCCGGCGGTCTGATAGATGCGGACGTAGGTCACCCAGTGCAGCGGTGAGGAGATCGGAATGGTGTAGATCGCCGGCGGGACCGACTTGGCCAACATCCAGGGTCCCGAGGATTCCGCCGCGGTGAACCAGATCCCGTTCTGGACCGTGTACCAGGAACCCGGGCCGGTCTTGATCACCGGCAGGACGCAGTTGAAGGCCTGGTTCAGGGACGTGCCGTCGATGGGGATCAGCTTGGGATCTCCTCCATCAAAGACCGGGGGCGGATCCATGCGGACCGAGGAGGCATCGACCCGGGTCATCTGGGCGATGCCATTGGCGATCACCGCCTCCTGCGCCTGGGTCGTGCCCGCCACGGAGGCGAGGACGTTCTCCTTGGCGCTGTTGACCGGGATCCGGGCGAAATCCGCCGGCAACCCAGTGTTCGCCACGAAGGTCCAGGACCCGGACAGTGCCGGCGCCGTGAACCAGCGTCCGGAGGTGAGCACGTAGTAGACCTGGGTCGGCAGGTATTGGAACACGTGCGACACCGTGTTGGTGGCGTACATCAGCTGGGTGCCATCCAGCGGTGCCCACTGCGGAACGCCGGAGAACACCACGAGGGAGGTCGGCTGGGTCGCAACCACGATGTCGGGGATCGGCGTCGACTTCAGCGACGGCAGCGTGCCGGTCTGGGGATCCTTGCGGCCCGTCATCAGGTCCACCGACTTCGACGCAGCCACGGCCTGTTCCACCGCCTTGACGGCAGAGGGAGTCGAGGCCGCCCGGGTCCAGGGGCCCTGGAGATCCGTGGCCTTCAGGTAGCCGTCCCAAAGATGGAGATACAGCTGTCCGCCGGTCCGCACGATCAGCACCGCGGTATTGACGAGCCGCTCTGCCCCGTCGGTCCCGGTCGCCTGGAAGACCGGAGCGCCCTGGACCTGGATGAGGACGGAAGGTTTCTGGGCGAACAGGAAGGTGGGCGGGGTGTTCCGTACGGGCTGGGTCACCGCGTTGTTCTGGGCGTTCAGAATGGCGAGGTCTGCCTCGAGTCGATCCAGGGGGAGTGTCGTGGCCACGGTGAGGAGCCACGAACCCAGGGCCGTCTTGTAGGTCGCCGACTGGGTTGGATCCGCCGGGAAGTCGACCGCGGTCACCGACAGGTCATCGAGGGTCACGACCCGCATCACCTTGTCGGTGGTGGTCATCGCGGTGAACGAAGCGGTGCCGTAATGCGGTTCCGGGGCTCCCACGGGCTGAGTGGCGACGACGGCCTGGGCCGTGAGCTGGACCTGATCCCAGGACCGCAGCTGCGGCTGGTATACGGTGTAGGTCACCCCTCCGGAGGTGAAGCTGCGGGGCCAGCCGAGGTCGGCGATGACGGGAACCGCCGGAGCGGCAGGCTTCGAGGCGCACGAGGTCAGGATCGCCGAGGTGGCGAGGCCGACGGCCAAAAGGAGATGCTGCAGCGGGAACAGGCGACGATCGCTCATGCGACGACGCTGCCGGAAGGCCAGTCGGCGATCCAACGAAAATCCCGTGACGTCCCGAATCGGTCCAGGGCTCAGGACAGGATGCGGCGTCCCTCGTCGAGGAAGATGCCCTTGAACATCATGTCCAACGCCTGGGGGTTGCTCGCTTTCGCCAGCGCTTCCGCCTCGGTGATCTTGCGCGCCTTCACCAGGTCGTAGAGCGCCTGGTTGAAGTTCTGCATGCCATCGTCCCGGCCGGTCTCGATGGCGGCCCCGAGTTTCTCAAGCCGGTTCTCCTCGAGCATCTTCCGGACAGTCGGGGAGTTGATCAGGATCTCCAGCGCCGGAGTGACCCCGCCCGTCACCGTGGTGATCATGCGCTGGCAGATGACCGCCTTCAGGGTGCCGGCGAGCTGGCGACGCACCTGTTCGCGTTCCTCCGGACGGAAGAAATCGAGGATGCGGCTGACAGACTGCGAGGCGTTCTGGGTGTGGAGGGTGGAGAGGACCAGATGCCCGGTATCGGCCGCCTGCATGGCCGCGGTGAAGCTGACCGCGTCGCGCATCTCGCCGACCATGATGATGTCGGGATCCTGCCGGAGCACGTGCTTGAGGCCGTGCTGGAAACTCTGGGTGTCGAGGCCGATCTCCCGTTGCTCGATGACCGACTGGTTGTCCTCGAACACGAATTCGATGGGATCCTCGAGGGTGACGATGTGCTTCTTGAAGGTCGCATTGATGTACTCGAGCATCGCCGCCAGCGTGGTCGATTTTCCGGACCCGGTGGTTCCGGCGACCAACACGATGCCGCGGGAAGATGAGGCGACGTCCTTGAGGATGGGCAACAGACCCAGTTCGTCGAAACCCGGCACCTGGGTCTTCACATAGCGCATCGCCAGTGCATACGACCCCTTCTGCTGGAACACATTCGTCCGGAACCGGCCCACCCCGGGCTCGAGGTAGCTGAAGTCGACCTCGCGATCCTCCTCGAGCTTCTTCCGGGCGTGCGGCGGCACCATCTTCGCCACCACCATGTGCATCCACTCGTCCGTGGGGATGGGCGCCTCGATGGCCACCAGCTGCCGGTTGATCCGCAGCACAAACGGGGATCCCACCTTCACGTGCACGTCCGAGGCCCCGCCTTCCACGGCGGCCTTGAGCACGCCCCGCATCAATTCTATGTCTTCCATATTTGGTACCGCAGGCTAGCAAGTCCGGGACCGGACGGAACGACATTTCCATCCACCATCGCCGTTGTCCGCGGCTGGGTCGGGGCCGTTTTTCGACGAAATAAATCTCGCGCCCTCGCGTCCCAGTTTTCAACGTGACCGGATCCATCATGTCGAGCCTCGAACGCATCGTCACCGTCGAGTGGCGCCACCAGATCCTTTTCACGGAGAAGGTGTTCGACCGCGACAACGACGTCCTGATCCGGGTGGTCCAAGGCCGGCAGGTCCCACCCCTGGGTCGACGGGCCAAGGTGCTTCTGATCGTCGATGAATCCCTCGCACTGGCCCGCCCGGATCTGATCCAGGGGATGGAAGACTACTTCCAGATCCATCGTGGACAGATCGAGCTCGTCTGCCCTCCCGTGCTGATGGTCGGCGGGGAGTCGGTGAAGAACGCCTACTTCCGGGTCTCCGAGGTGCATGCGCTCATCGACCGCCACCACATCGATCGCCACGGCTACGTGGTGGCCGTCGGCGGCGGGGCGATCCTCGACATGGTCGGCCTCGCCGCGGCGACCGCCCACCGTGGGGTGCGCCACATCCGGATCCCGACGACGACCCTCGCCCAGGCCGACTCCGGAGTCGGGGTGAAGAACGGGATCAATGCGTTCGGGAAGAAGAACTTCATCGGCACCTTCGCGCCGCCCTACGCCGTCATCAACGACTTCGATCTCCTGGCCTCACTGGGCCCCCGGGACAAGCGCTCGGGGTTCGTCGAGGCCGTCAAGGTCGCCTGCATCCGCGACGCGGAGTTCTTCGGATGGCTGGAGCAGCAGGCCTCCGCCCTCGCGCGGTTCGAGTCCGGCCCCATGAAACGGCTGATCCACCGAAGCGCCGAGCTGCATGTGAACCACATCGCCCTGGGCGGGGATCCGTTCGAGATGGGGAGTGCCCGACCCCTCGACTTCGGACACTGGGCTGCCCACAAGCTGGAGCAGCTGTCGGAATACCGGCTGCGCCATGGCGAGGCGGTCGCTGTGGGCATCGCGCTCGACGTCCTCTACGCCCGGCTCCGCGGACTCCTGACAGCTCCCGACGCCGAGCGGATCCTCGTGTTGCTCGAGACCCTAGGCTTCGACCTTTTCACACAGGAACTCCTCCAGGAAGACGACGCCGGTCAGCTCAAGGTCCTGGTCGGGCTGGAAGAGTTCCGGGAGCACCTTGGTGGGGAACTCTGCATCACGCTGCTCCGGTCCATCGGCGAGGGATTCGAGGTCCACGACATGGAGGCCCCTCTGGTGCTCCGTGCCATCGCCGAGCTGCGGACCCGACACAGCCAGCGCTCCGGAACCGTGGTGCGCGTCGGAACCTGAGGGACAGCCCCCCTGCACCGCCCCACGGAACCGCCTCAACGAACGATCCAACCCCCTCCGAGAACCCGGTCGCCGTCGTAGAACACACAGGCCTGTCCTGGGGTGACCGCCCGGGCGGGTTCCATGAGCCGCACGGACGCCCGACCTCCTGCATCCTGGACAAACTCCGCCTCCGCACCCGGATGGTTGTAGCGGATCTTCGCCGTGCAGCGCACGGGACCCACGGTCCCCGCGAGGAGTCCGGGTGCGATCCAGTTGCAGTTCGACACCTCGAACCGGTCGCGCCCCAACTGATGTTCCTCCCCGACCACGACCCGGTTCCGTTCCGCGTCGAGTTCCACGACGTAGAGCGGTCGAGGTGACGAGAGGCCCAGCCCACGCCGCTGGCCGATCGTGTAGAACTCGATCCCGTCGTGTTCCCCAAGCTTGCGCCCGTCCACGTCCACAATGTCCCCGCGGTGGACCGACGCCAGACGGGACTCCCTCAGGAACTTCCCGTAGTCCTTGTCGGGGACAAAGCAGATCTCCATCGACTCCTCCTTGTCCGCCGTCCGGAGGTCGCAGCTGCGGGCAACCTCCCGGGTCTCGGACTTGGTCCGCTCACCCAACGGGAACAGGGAGCGGGCCAATTGGTCCTGACGCAGGCTGAAGAGGAAATAGCTCTGGTCCTTGCGGAGATCCCTTCCCCGGAAGAGCTGGACATGGCCCGTCACCGGATCCTTTTCGAGCCGGGCAAAATGTCCGGTGGCGATGAGATCGCAGCCGAGCTGGTCCGCCCGATCCAGGAGAACCCCAAACTTCAGGTGCTGGTTGCACATCACGCAGGGGTTGGGCGTGCGGCCGGCGCGGTACTCGTCCGCGAAGTACTGGATGACCTTCTTCTGGAAGAGATCGGACTCGTCGATGAGGTAGTACGGGATTCCGAGCTGGGCGCAGACGCTGCGGGCGTCCATGACTGCCTGGGGTCCGCAGCATTTGTCCTCGGCCCGGTTGACGCAGTCCTGGGGCCAGAGCTTGAGGGTGACCCCGACGACCGGGTGTCCCTGTTCCTTGAGCAACGCGGCAGTGGCGGAGGAGTCCACCCCCCCGCTCATCCCCACCAGAATCCGCGCCGGTCGATCCCGCTGCACGCGCCGAAGATGCCGAACCGGGAGACCGAGTGGAATCGGGAACACCGCCGCCTCGCGGACGGTTCCAGACGATCCAAAATGTCCCACCAGGCCAAAATTTCGAGGCATCGACCTTCCACAGGAACAACCGCTTCCGATAAACTTTCCGCGTTCCCCTCTTTCGGCAAACCCACAGAGCCGCCCTGGGTGGACCCTGCCATCCGCCGTGAAACCCAAGCTGAAACACGAGCTCAGGACTCCCCTGAACCACATCCTCGGCTACTCCGAAATGCTGCTGGAGGAGGGGGCAGGAGTCGAGGTCGGGGATTGGCACCGAGGATTGGAGCGAATCCACGAGATCGGGACGACGCTCCAGCACGGAGTGGATGAACTGGTGGTTCCCACCGCCACCGAAATGGAGCATCGGGTCCACATCGACACCCCTGAGGAGTGGCCCGGACTTCTCGAGGAGATCCGGCAGCAGGCACAACGCCTCCTCACAATCGTGCCCAAGGTCGCGGTGGGAGCAGCCGAAGACCTCTCCCGCATCAGCGGGGCTGCGGACACCTTCAGTAGCCTCCTCGACACGATCACGTGCCCACCGGAGGCCCGGTCGGCACCCGGTTCAGGTCCGTTGGAGACGGAACAGGAGGACGAGGGCGAGGATCTGGAATCCGCCGCATCCACGACAGAAACCCCCATCGTCCTGGGGCGCGTCCTCGTCGTGGACGACGACGAGGGCAACCGCCTGATGCTGGAACGGCGGGTTCGGCGGCTGGGACACGAGGTGCTGAGCGCATCAAACGGACGGGAAGCCCTGGACATCCTGGGAAAATTTCCGACCGACCTAGTGCTCCTGGACATCCAGATGCCCATCCTCGACGGCCAACAGACCCTCCAAATCCTGCATGCCGACCCGGGGCTGCGACGGATTCCCGTCATCGTGCTCTCCGCCTCCCGGGACATCCAGCGGGTCGCCCGCTGTATCGAGCTTGGGGCCGAGGACTACCTGCCCAAGCCGTTCAATCCGATCCTGCTGCGCGCGCGCATCAACGCCTCCCTCGAGAAGAAGCAGCTGCGGGACCGGGAGGCGGAATACCTGCGCCGGATTGAAGAGGCGCAGCGCCGATCGGAGGAGCTCCTCCACGTGATCCTGCCTCGGGACGTCGTGGTGGAGCTTCAGACAACCCAACGGGTGCGGCCGCGAGCCGTGCCGGACGTCGCCGTGCTGTTCACCGACCTCGCCGGGTTCACGCAGTGGTGTTCGGGACGATCCCCGGCCGAGGTCCACGATGAGCTGCAGGGGCTCGTCGAAACCTTCGAGGAAATCGCCCTCCGCCATGGACTCGAGAAGATCAAGACCATCGGGGATTCCTTCATGGCGACCGTAGGTCTTCTGGAACCGGTATCCAACCCGGCAGCCGACGCCGTCGCCTGCGGACTTGAGATGATCCGCGCGGCTGCGACCCACGGGCAGGGCTGGAGACTGCGGGTGGGCGTGCACGCCGGACCGGTCAGCGCCGGGATCGTAGGACGCCACAAATACCAGTACGACGTTTGGGGCGACACCGTGAACACGGCCTCCCGAATGGAGCAGGCTGCCCCGCCGGGACACGTCTGCGTGGAGGCGTCGACCTGGCAATGCATTTCAAACCAGTACTTGGGGACCCCTTTGGGTGCGGTCCCCATCAAGGGCAAGGGGGAACGTGAGATTCATCGCATCGATGGCCTGCGCGACGCCCCCCTCCGATCCCAGCTGACATCCTGATACCCCAACCGCCGAATTCCCGTGACGACACACCCTGCAAATCCACCTGGTTCCCGACAATTCTGGCGCGCGGGATCTGCCCAAATGGTCCTCGTGCTGTTCCTGCTGGCCCTCGCATTCGGCCAACGGGTGCCGGCCGCAGCGCCGGGAGACGCACTCTACTTCGATGGACGGGGAAGCTATCTGGAACTCCCACCCCACGTCCTCGACGGCTATGGCGAGCTGACCATCGAATCCTGGATCCGCGTGGAGCGCGTTGGTTTTTTCACGCGTTTCTTCGAATTCGGGACCCAGGGCGACCGCTGGACGGCTGCATGGCAAGCCAGCTTCAACATCCACACGGGCCAGAGAGAATCGGCTTCTTGGGCAATTACCGATGGGTTGCTTTCACGCTGGGATGAAATGGGGTGGGTCCACCTTGCGGTCACCGGCAACGGACGCTCGTTCAGGGGGTATCTCAACGGTACTGAATTCGTCGCGGAGACCAACAGCCTGCCATTCCATCCCGGGGGAAACGGCAGACGGTACTATTTCGGCAAGGATACCTTTGGGGGTGAGGAAGAGGATTTCGTCGGCTTCATGGATGGCATCCGGATCTGGAACCGGGTCCTTTCGCCCTCGGAGGTCCAGGCGTCGATGATGAAACCCGCTCCCTGGGGGACGCCTGGGCTGGTGGCACTGGTGGACGCATCAACGCAACAGGTGCGGGCCCAGGACGGGACAATCCATCCTGCGTTGTTCAGGGGCGGGCTGACCTGGAAGCCCTCCGGGCGCGATCCCGTGTCAACTGCCCCCAGCTGGCGACCCGACCTCTGGATCTGGAGTTCACAGAACCGGTTCCGGATCCGACCGATCTCGCTGTTTTTACTGCGGCCCTGAAAGAGGGGAACCTCGTGGATGTCCAGTGGTCCACGCAGGCGTTGGACCCCAGAGAAGCTCGCACCAATGCGGCGGGGCGACTGATAGGAAGACTGGACCTGCAATGGCTGCCCACAAGGCTCCCCGACACGCTGTACATCATCTGCTTTCGCAGGGAGGGAGATCCTTGGCTGAGCCGGGTCCCGATCCGGTGGAACGGACTCCAGCCGGAAATCCCAGACACGGTCGCCCTTCCAGACCCAAGGAAGGTGACGATGGACAGCGAACTGACGAATGCCTTGGTGGGTGCCTTGCAGCAGGGACGCAATGTCTACCATAGCGTGATGTTCCTCGAGAGGCTGGGTGACCCGGGGGTCGCGACGGAGGCCCTCGTCCCCGCTGCCAAAATCGGTGGATACAAATCCTACGCTGCGCATGAACTCCTGCGACGCGAGGTGCCCCCGAGCCTCTCGCAATTCTATCAGGTTCGGCAGTCCTCGTCGGCCCGATTCCTCGG
>SXGQ01558075.1_pt1 | contig 18503 bp, 17 predicted proteins | sample 3178371 | NCBI WGS metagenome assembly SXGQ01 (sample SAMN11356859, study PRJNA531348) | freshwater metagenome | isolation source: freshwater sample F1-20 | place: China: Fuxian Lake, Yuxi | collected 2017-12-25 | reverse complement strand
GCAGAAGAAGCAGGAGGCGAACGCCCACGACGTGGTCGGCGAGTACCTCGTGGCGCGCCATGGCGAGGGTGCGACCTGTCACGTCGTCCACCGCATCGACCGCGACACTTCGGGGGTGCTGCTCTTCGCCTGCACGCCCGAGGCCGAGGTGCATCTCCGCGACCAGTTCGCCGCCCACACCCCCGAGCGGGTCTACTGGGCCATTGTCGCAGGCAGCCCAGCCCCGCGCGGGACCGACCCGCGTCGCGCAACGGTCGGCGGCCACTGGGAGAACTGGATGCGCTGGGACGCGGAGACGAACCGGCAGCTTCCGACGCCGCCGGACGCCCCCGAAGCGAGCCTCGCGCGCGCCGCCTGGCGCTGGCTCGGGTCGACCTGGAACCCGGACGCCGACGCGCAGCCAGCCGCCGTGAGCCTGCTCGAGGTCCGCCTCGAGACCGGGCGCCGCAACCAGATCCGCCTGCAGGCGGCGCTCGCGGGTCACCCGCTCATCGGCGAGCGCCAGTACCACCCGCCGCGCGGCGCGGTCCGTCCGACGCTGCCCGCGAACCTGCCCGCGACCGCCCGCCAGGCGCTGCATGCCCGCAGCCTGACCGTCACCCACCCGGAGCGCGAGGCCCCCGTGACCTTCACCGCGCCGCCGCCGCCAGATCTGGCCAAGCTGCTGAAGTACATCGGCTTTCACGCCTGAGGTACCCATCTGACGGCGCGCTCCGGGCCGCCGGGGGGGCGCCCTCGCGCTGGCGCGTCACGACGGCCCCGTTCCGGCCGCGGTCTTCGCTTCACGGCGGCGCGAAATCGTTCTAGGATCGAAACCTGCCGGCGCCGCGCGCGCGGTCCCGGTGACACAGACCGCGCTCGTCAGCACGAAGCCTCGGGGGACCGCTTGAACATCGTGGAGCTCATCGCGAAGAAGCGCGACGGAGGGATCCTCTCGGACGAGGAGATCCGTCATCTCATCAACGAGTACGCACACGACCGCGTGCCGTCCTACCAGATGGCCGCGATGGCGATGGCGGTCTACTTCCGGGGGCTCGACGCGCGCGAGACCGGCACGTGGACCCACGCGATGCTGCACTCAGGGCGCGTCCTCGACCTCTCGGAGCTGGGGCCGGGCCGCGTCGACAAGCACTCGACGGGCGGCGTCGGCGACAAGATTTCGCTGCCGCTCGCGCCAGCAGCGGCGGCCTGCGGCGTCATCGTGCCGATGGTGGCGGGCCGCGGGCTCGGCCACACGGGCGGCACCGTCGACAAGCTCGAGGCCATCCCCGGCTATGACGCGTCGCTGCCTGTCGAGCGTTTCAAGGCCATCCTCGCCGACGTCGGCTGCTGCATCATCGGTCAGACGGAAGAGATCGCACCCGCCGACAAGCGCCTCTACGCGCTGCGCGACGTCACGGCGACGGTCGAGTCGATCCCGCTCATCTGTGCCTCCATCATGGGCAAGAAGCTCGCCGAGGGCATCGAGGGCCTCGTCCTCGACATCAAGGTCGGGGCGGGCGCCTTCATGCGCACCCTCGAGCAGGCCCGCGAGCTCGCCCGCGCGATGATCGCCGTCGGCGAGGCGACGGGCTGCCGCGTCATCACCATCCTGACGCGCATGGACGAGCCGCTCGGGCGCCTCATCGGCAACTCCCTCGAGGTCGAGGAGTCCATCGCGACGCTGCGCGGCGAGGGCCCGCCCGACATCGAGGAGCTGACCGTGGTCCTCGGCGGCGCGATGGTCGAGATCGCCCGCGGCGTCTCGGCCGAGGAGGGCCAGGCGGCCATCCGCAAGAGCCTCCATGACGGCACGGCGCTCGACCGCTGGGATCGGATGGTGGCGGCGCAGGGCGGCGACCAGACGCGCATCCCCCGCCCCGAGCATTCGGTCGTCATCCGCGCCGGCCAGGCGGGCTTCGTCACGGCCATCGACAGCAAGACCCTCGGGCTCGTCGCGACCGCGCTCGGGGCTGGGCGTCTCAAGGCGGGTGACGTCATCGACCCCGTCGTCGGAATGCGCGTCGAGGCCAAGGTCGGCGACCGGGTGGCCGCCGGCGACCCGCTCGCGACGCTGTACTACGGGGCCGCGCGCCCGCCTGTCGAGGCACAGCTCGTTCGCATCCGGGATGCTTATGAAATCGGCGACGTAGCACCCGGTCCGCGCCCTCTCATCCTCGAGCGCTGGGGCTGAGCGACCTGTCAGAAAGATCATTGGAGTACCAACGACCATGAGTCATCACGAAGGTTTGAGTCCCTACGACCAGCTCCAGCAGGCGGTCGCCTTCGTCCGGTCCCGCTCCGGGCTCGTGCCAGTCCTTGGCGTCGTCGCTGGCAGCGGCCTCGGCGCGCTCGCGGGGCTCGTCGAGGGCGCCGTCCGCATCCCGTTCGGGGACATCCCGCACATGTTCGCGCCCACCGTCGTGGGGCACGCGGGCGAGCTCGTGCTCGGCCACCTCGCGGGGCTGCCTGTCGCCGTCCTCGCGGGGCGCATCCACGGCTACGAGGGGCACTCCCCCGACGAGGCGGTCTTCGGCGTGCGGCTCGTCGGGCTGCTCGGCGCGCGGAAGTTTCTCGTGACGAACGCGGCGGGCGGCGTCGACCCGTGGCTGAAGCCCGGGGCCCTCTGCCGCATCTCGGACCACATCAACCTGACGGGCCGCAACCCGCTCGTCGGGCCGAACGTCGCGCAGCTCGGGCCGCGCTTTCCGGACATGTCCCACGCCTACTGCCCGACGCTCGGGGCGCTCTTCGAGACAGCGGCCGCCGAGGCGGCGGTCCCACTGCATACGGGGGTCTACGTCAGCGTGCTCGGTCCGTCCTACGAGACGCCCGCCGAGGTGCGCATGCTGCGAGTCCTTGGCGCGTCGCTCGTCGGCATGAGCACGGTGCATGAGACCATCGCGCTCAACCACATGGGCATCAAGGTCGTGGGTCTCTCGTGCGTCACGAACCATGCGGCCGGTGTGTCGGCCCAGACGCTCGACCACGCCGAGGTCGCCGCGACAGCCAATGAGGCCGGGCCGCGGCTGCTGGCGCTCGTCACGGGCTTCGCGCGCCTGCTCGCCGCACGGGAGGGCGACGCATGAGCGGCGCTGTGACCGGCAACTCCGACGCCGACCTCGTCGCGGCGGCGCTGGCCATCCGCGCGCGCGCCCACGCGCCCTACAGCCGCTTTGCGGTCGGGGCGGCGCTCAGGGCGTCCGACGGGCGTGTATTCCTCGGCGTCAACGTCGAGAACGCGAGCTTTCCGGTCGGGTGCTGCGCCGAGCGGACGGCCCTCGGGACCGCGGTCACCGAGGGCGCCTCGGGCTTTGATCTCGTCGTCGTCGCGACCGACGCGCCCGTCGCGGTGATGCCGTGCGGCATGTGCTCGCAGGCGCTCTACGAGCTCGCGCGCGACGCCCGCGTCATCGCTGTCACGACAGGGGGGCTCCGACGCGAGGCGCAGGTGCGCGAGCTGCTCCCGTTCGCCTACGACGGCGAAGGGCTGGTGCAGCGATGAACGTGCTGATCCGCGGCGGGACGGTCGTCGCGATGGACGACGCCATGACCGTCGGGGTCCGCGACGTGCGCGTTCGCGGGCGGGCCATCGTCGAGGTCGGCGCGGGGCTGAAAGCCGCGAGCGACGAGGCCATCGTGGACGCGACGGGCTGCGTCGTGCTGCCCGGCTTCGTGCAGACGCACGTGCATCTGTGCCAGACGCTGTTTCGCAACCTCGCTGACGATCTTGCGCTGCTCGACTGGCTCGCCGAGCGACTCTGGCCCCTCGAGGCGTCGCACTCCGCGGCCACGCTGCGGGCCTCGGCCGAGCTCGGGATCGCCGAGCTGCTGCTCGGTGGCACGACCGCGATCGTCGACATGGGCACGGTGCGTCACACCGAGGCGGTCTTCACGGCGCTCGCGGGCGGCGGGCTCCGGGCGGTGGCCGGGAAGTGCATGATGGACGACCCCGGCGGGCCCGAGGGGCTGCGGGAGGAGACCGAGGCGAGCCTCACCGAGTCGCTGGCGCTGGCCGAGCGCTGGGATGGGTTCGATCATGGCCGCATCCGTTACGGGTTTGCGCCACGCTTCATGATCTCGTGCACCGACGACCTCATCCGGCGCGTCGCCGAGGAGGCCGAGAAGCGCGGGCTGTGGATTCACACCCACGCGTCCGAGAACAAGGACGAGGTCAACGTCGTCCGCGCCCGCACCGGCGGCAAGAAGAACGTCCTGGCACTCCGCGACCTCGGCGTCCGCGGGCCGCGCGCCATCCTCGCGCACTGCATCCACGTCGACGGCGAGGAGATCACCGCCCTCGCGACCGACGGGACGCGCGTCGCGCACTGCCCGAGCTCGAACCTCAAGCTCGCGAGCGGCCTCTGTGACGTGCCGCGCCTGCGTCGCAGCGGGGTGCATGTGTCGCTTGGCGCGGACGGCGCCCCCTGCAACAACCGCCTCGACATGTGGACCGAGATGCGCACCGCCGCGCTGCTGCAGAAGCCGCGCTACGGGCCGATGATCATGCCCGCCGAGGAGGCGCTGCATCTCGCGACGCGGGCGGGCGCCGAGGCCATCGGGCACGGCCACGACCTCGGACAGGTGAAGGCCGGGTTCCTCGCGGACCTGCAGGTGGTGGGGCTTGACGATGTGCTCGACGGCCCGGGCGGGACCACTATCTCTCGCCTCGTCTACGCGACCGAGCGGGCGTCTGTCCGCCACGTCTTCGTCCAGGGCGAACACCTCGTCAATCGCGGGGCGCTCGTGCGCTGGGACAAGTCGGCCATCGGCGAGCGGGCGCGCAAGGCGCTCTCGGAGTGCGTGGCCCGGGCGGGCTTCGCGCCTCAGGGTTGAGTCGGCGGAGCGGACGTCACATGGCAGCGGGGCCGTCGACATCGTGCGCCCGGACGCGGGGGAGCTGGCCAGGGGTCGGCCTGCTCGTGGCGTGCCTCGTGATTGTGCCAGGCTGCGGGGCGGGCGACGCGCTACCCCCCGAGGATCTCTCGGAAATACCGCGCTGTCCGCCCATCGACAGCTACCTCGCGGACCTCGACGCGCTCGTCGACAGCGGGGCCCTCGCGGGGCTTGCGGGCGTGGTTCGCGAGGCCTTCCCCGACGATGTCCGCCGTGACCTCGTCGAGTCACTGCTGCGGCTCATGCGGGGGCTCGAGCGCGGGTCGCTCGGGGCGGTCGCGGACGCTGTCGCCACGCTGCCCGATGACGCCTCGGCGGCCGACGCTGACGGGTTGCAGCCCCAACTCGGGCGGGTCCTCGCGTGGCTCGTCCGCCCAGACCCACGGGCCGACGCGCTCGCCCTCGCGCGCCGCGTCGTCGCGACGTGTGAGGGCGGCCCTCCGCTGCGGTTGCTCGCGCGCCTCCTCGAGGACGGGCCGCTTGTCGACGCGCTGCTCGGTCTCTTCCGGTCGGAGACCGTCGCCGAGGCGCTTCGAACGCTGACGGTCGAGACGGAGGGCGGCCTCGCGAGCGGGCGCGAGGCGACCGCGGCGCTTGTCCGCAACCTGCTGCTCGCTGCGACGCAGCCGTCCTTCCGCGTCGAGACGGTCACGGGGCTGCTCGGCTTCGTGGTCGACCTCGAGGCACCCGCGTGGGCCCCGCTCGTCGACGGGCTGACAGCAGCCCTCGACGTCGAAGGCCTCGCCGCGGCGCAGGGCCTGCTCGCGTGCATCCATCGGGCCGATCCGGACCGGGTGCTCGGCGCGACGCTCCACGACCTGCTGACCTCGGGGGTCCTCACGGCCGCGGTCCCCGACGGCCTCGCAGCACCGCCCTCCGAGGCGGCCGTCGTGGCGGCGTTGCGGGCGGCGGCCGCTCAGGTCGTCGGCACGCTCGCGGATGATCCGATCGCCCGCCGAGGTCTCGCGGAGGCCTTCGCCGTGATGCTGCAGGTGCCACATGCGGGGCCAGCGCTGCGCGATCTCGCGACGCTGCTCGCGGCCTCCGGGCTCGACGGGCTGCTCGACCTGGTGCTCGACCTCGTGTCTGGGCGCTGCCGTCGATGAGGTGCTTGCGCCTGATCTGGTGGGGTATCGCGTCATTGATGGCGCAAAATGCCCACGCGAATCCGTTCGAGCTCTTCGGGGCGAGCGCCCGCGACGTCGCGATGGGCGGCGCGATGACCGCGGCCGTCTTCGGGCCGGGCTCCCTGCATCACAACCCCGCGGCGCTCCTGCGGGATCGAGCGCACAGCCTGTCGGGTGGCTTCCGGCTGACGCTGCCAGCCCTCGGCGTTGAACGTTCGACGCCAGACGCCGAGCCGCGCGCGGCGTTGCCATCGTCGACCGCGGGGGTGACACTTGGTTGGGTCAAGCCGCTCGGCGGGGTCCTCGAGGACCGCGTAGCCATTGGGGTCTCGGTGGCGCTGCCAGCGACGCGGCTGCTCCGCATTCAGGGTCTCGATCCGGCGCAGCCACAGTTCCACCTCTACCAGAGCCTGCAGGAGAAGCTCCTCATCCACCTCGGCGCGGCCTTCGAGCCGGTCGACGGGCTGAGCGTCGGGGTGGGCGTCCAGATCCTCGCGAACGTCGGCGGGCAGGCTGATCTCGGGCTCGACGTCCCCGGTGACGGCTTCACGCGGCGCGAGCTCGGCGTGTCGCTCGCTCCGACCGCGTCGCCCGTCGTCGGCCTTCGTTGGGGCCTGTCGCGTGCGTTTGCGCTCGGCCTCACCTGGCGCGGCGAGAACGCGCTGAAGTTTGTGCTACCTGTTTCTGTTTATGCAGGCGAGGCGCTGAGCCTCGACATCGCGGTGGCGCAGACCGTCATGTGGACCCCGCACCAGCTCGCAGGCGGCCTCGCCTGGACCGACGCCGACGCCGGGCTGACGCTCGCGCTCGATCTGACCTATGCGGGTTGGTCGCGCGCGCCCGATCCGTCGCCACGCCTGTCGGTGGACGTCGGCGGGCGCCTCCTCGAGGCCTTCGGGCTCGACACGGCCCTTGACCTCTCGACCCGCCAGTCCCCGATCGACCTGGGTTTCTCGGACACGCTGACGGGCCGGGTCGGCCTCGAGTGGCACGCCCGCAGCTGGCTCGCGGTCCGCGGCGGCTACTTCTTCCGCCCGACCCCCGCCCCACCGCAGACAGGCGCGACGGCCTACCTTGACAACGACGCCCACGGGCTGTCTGCGGGGCTTGGCTTCTCGGTTCTGAACCCCGCCCAGGACAAGCCGTCGATGCTCGACCTCGACCTCGCGGGGCAGGCGACGGTCCTGCCGCGCCGTGTCGCCATCCGGCCTGACGGACACCCGGGCGGCAGCCTCGCGCACGGGGGCGTCGTGTGGCACCTCGCCTTCTCGGCGGTCCACCGCTTCTGAGCGGCTCGCGGCGACGTGTCCCATGTGACATCCGACTGTCTCGCGACATGTGTCACCGGACCAGATGAGGCGATGCAAGTGCTCGTCATAATTAAATTTCAAGGCTGGCACGCGGTGTGCATGCCTGGCGCGGCATGCGTGGACACCTGCCGCTGGTGGCGCTCTTTGTGGCGCTGCTCATCATTCACCCCGACCCGCGCGGCGGCGTCGCACCACCCGAGGCGCGGCGCTGGCAGCAGGGGCCGTGGCCGGTAGCGTGTCGGCAGCCGCTGCGTCTCGCCGCGGTGGCGCCGCATCCGGTCGCGATCGTCGGGCAGGCGGACGGGCCGCAGGCCGTGCACCCCGCGCCGCGGGTGCTCCTGCGGGGGCACGAGTGGGTGGCGGTCCATAATCCCGGGCCCGTCGCGGTGCGGCTTGACGGCTGGCTCCTCCGCACAGGGCGCGGGCGTCGTGGCCATCTCCCGCCGCTGACGGTCGGGCCGGGGGCGACCCAGCTGCTGCCGCTCGCGCGCTCCGCGGCGCTCCGGCTCGCCGACAGCGGCGGGACCCTGAGCGTCGTCGACCCCTGCGGCCACATCCGGGACACCTTCACCTGGGGCGAGGCCCCTGAGGGCATGGCCTTCGTGCGCAGCGCGTGGCGCCCCGGAGCCGAGGGAGGCCCCGACGTCGCGGCGGTGCCGGCGTCCTCTGTCGCGCCGCGTTCGCTCGCGGACATCGAGCTGATGCTGACAGCGCCGAGGCCCGCGTGGCAGGCGTCATCGCCGTCTGCATGGCGGGAGGGCAGGCCATGAATGACGGTTCATTCAGGGCGGGTGCGCCAACGTTTGTCGCGCGCGCACGGACCCGACGACACCAGCGCGACAGGCGACACCGTGCGCTCGATCACGTCGAGGCAGGCGGCGGGCGGCGAGGTGAGGTAGCGCGGGCGCGCGCGGGCCGCGAGACGACCGAGCGCGGTCTGCGCCGCCAGGTCGCCAGGCCTCGGGAGGGGCAGCGTCGTCACGACCGCCCCGTCGGCCTCCCAGGCGTCAGCGAGGCGCCACTCGGGCAGGTCCGCGACGCGGTCGAGGCAGGTGATGGCCAGCGCGTCGATACCGCCGTTGGCGTCGATGGCGTAGCGGGTGGTCACGGCGTCGAACCAGCCGACGCGAAAGTCGCCCTGCCATGGATTCATGACCCCGAAATCGTTCGGCTCCGGGAGGTGCTCGACAAGCGCGGGGGTCTCCGTCGGGAAGGGGCCCGCGCCGTGACGCGTCGCGTAGGCCCGCAGGACGCCGAGTCGCGTCACCAGGCCATCACGCCCCGCCTCGGACCGCAATGCGAGCGCCTGAGCCGAGGTGCAGTTGCTCCATGTCGTGTGCGGGTGAAAGCCGAAGTCGGCGTCGAGCAGCACGCCCTGCGCCCCCTCGAAGACGGCGGCTGGCGTGGCGTCGAGCAGCCCGCGCAGGTCAGTGTCCTGGGCGAGTCGCGTCTCGCGGCGTACGCTCGCGAGTTCGTGCACGAGCCGCAGGGTGAGGGAGGGCTCCGACAGGCGCGCAAGGTCATCCGCCGAAGCGGCGCGTTGGTCGGGCGTCATGGCTGCGATGACGGGCGCAAGCTCCTCACGCTTGCGCGCCTGGATGCGGGCGAGTTTTGCGCCAAGCCCGGGGTCGTCGAGGTCGGCGGCCCGCAGGACGTCGGCGGCGTCGCGTGTGGCCGCGTCGGCCATCGTCTCGCCGACGCCGAGGCCGCAGCTGCCGTGTCGAGCGTCGCCGCGCGCGCGCTCCCGGATGCGGTTCGCGGCCCCGTGGAACGGGGTGATGAGGGGGGCCCGCTCGGAGAGCCAGGTCCGCGCGAGCCCGTCGGATACGCCTGCCCGCGCGAGGTGTCGGGCCTCCACCGCGAGCGCCCACGGGCAGACTGCGACGAAGCGCGACAGGAAGGTCTGGACACCGGGCACGAAGCTGCCCGCGCCGAGTTGGGCAAAGACATGGCGGCGGCCATCGTCGGTCACGACCCGATGGGCGGCCTGTGCCCCGCCGTTGTAGCGGACCACGAGGCGGGCGCCGAGGTCGCGGACGAGGAAGTCGGTCAGCGTCCCCTTGCCCTGATCGCCAAAGCCGAGGTCGACGATGACGACGTCGCGACTCACCCCTTGACGCCCTCGACGTTCCGGACCGGGAGAATCGCGGGCCCTCCAAGCGTACCGCTCAGGAAGGCCCCGAGATACGGCGTCACGGCCGTGGCGATGCGCGTGGCGCGGATGTGGGCGCTCGCTGGGTCGAGGTCGGTCAACTGCGCTCCTGCGGCTGTGAGCAGCGCCGCTTCGTCGCGCAGCTGCCCCTCGGTGATGCCGATGAGGAGGGCCGCCGCGATGGCCGTGTCGTCCGGGCTCGACAGGACGATCGCGCGCGCACCGAGCAGCAGCCGCCAGACCTCGCCCGTCTCGTACTGTGCGGCGCGGGTCGCGTCGGGGACGAGGAAGAAGGTATGCCATGTACGGCACACCTCGGTGATCATGTCGTGGATCGCGATCGCCGCGTCGATGGTCTCGCCAAAGACCCGCGCGATGATGTCGGGCCCGACGCTGCCAAAGGGCGGCTCGTCGCCAGTCAGGAAGAGGTAGCCCCGATGCTGACGCTTCTCCCAGCCGTCGACCCGCGTCATGCGGGACGCGAAGAACATCGCGAGATCGTAGCTCTCGCCAAGCCCGCCGCCGCTACCCTCGAGGTGGATGCGGGCGAGCCACCCGTCGATCGCCGCGTCCTCACTCTCGAACTGACCGATCTGAAACGGCGAGGCGTCCGCGTAGACGTTGCCGACGGCCGCGAACAGCAGCTGTGCGTCTGGAAGGACGCCAGTCACGGCGCGCATGAAGCCGGGCAGGGTCTTGGTCGCGAGCCCCTGCGGGATGATCCCCATCGAGCCGCTGACGTCGAGGGCGAAGATGACGCCGACCGAGTTCGGGTGCGCCGCGCTGTCGCGGCTCTCGCGGATCGCTCGCATTGGCGTCATCGACGGGTGGCAGGCGGCCTGTCGGAAGAGGTCGGCCGCCGTGGTTGTCGCACGGGCCTCGGTGGCGCGCGCGTGGGCCTCGTAGCTGTAGAGTCCGTATCCCATGGAGAAGACCCTGCCACGGGGCGCGTGGGCTGTCACCCGCCGCCTGGCGCGTCTGGACGGTCGCCCACCCTCGCGCACCCCGACGGTCGGGCTTGCCGAGCGCCCGCTTCGTGCCGCAGGATCGCCCCATGAGCGCCCCGTCACCCTATCCGCCCGAGCTCGTCCGCTGGGCCCGAGACGTCTCGCGGCGTGGGCCGCCCGGGGGGCCGGTTGGCGGCGCGCGCGTTCTCGCGGGTTTCGCGCGGAATCGCAGCTGTGGCGACGCGCTCGAGGTGCGCCTGACGCTCGACGGCGACGACCGCATCGTCTCGGCGCGGCATGACGGCGAGGCCTGCGCGTTGGCCCTCGCAGCGTCGGCCGCGGTCTGCGCGGTGGCCGAGGGGATGGCGTCCGACGCGGTCGTCGCGCGGCTCGCGACGCTCTCCGCCGCGGTCGGGCACGGCCATGTCGACCCCGCTGATCCCTTCGCGCCGTTCGTGGCGGTTCACCCGTTGCCGGCGCGCCACCGCTGCGTCACCCTCATCCTCGAGGCGGTCCTTGCGGCCCTCGCCCCCGCCTCGCCCCCTCCCGCCGCCGGAGCCCCCTGATGTCCGTCCACGACGTCGCCAGCGCGCGCGCCCCACAGCTGACCTCCGACGTGGCGCGCCTCGCGGTCCTCGACGCCATCCGTCGCCTCGGCCGGCCGCTGACGCTCGGCGACGTCGTCGGCGAGACCGGCCTCGCCCCGCACGTGGCCGAGCCGATCCTCTCGGCGCTCGTCCGCGAGTATGCCTGCGACCTCGACGTCGACGAGGCCGGCGAGCTCCACTACCGCTTCGACCCGGCGCTGTCGGCGCGAGAGGACATCGTCGCGGCCGACGCCTCGCGGCGCCGCAAGGCCGCCTTCAAGCGTGGGCTCACGGCCTTCTTCAAGGCGTGGACCGTGGCGATGGTCATCGTCTACTTCGTGGTCTACGTGACCCTCATCGTGGCGGCCGTCACGGCTGCGACGCGCGGGCGCAACGAGCGGGGAGGCGGCTCGCTCGGCCGCCTCTTTGGCGCCATTCTGCGTGGGTTTCTCTGGGGACCCTGGGGTTACGGCGGCTACGGCACCTGGTCGTCGTCGCGGACCCGCCGCCGATGGACGGTCGAGGTCGACCGCCGCCTCGCGGACGGTGAGGACCCCTACCGCCTGACCACGGACGCGCCGCTCGAGAAGCCGAGCCTCGCCGAGCGGACCTGGTTCCACCTCTTCGGGGCCGACGGCCTCGCGCAGACACCGCTCGCGCGTGAAAAGGAGCTCCTCACCTACCTCCGCGCCAAGCGCGGTTTTCTCACGAACGCCGACATCATCGCGCTGCTCGGGGTCACGTGGGAGGAGGCGGACCGCATCGGCACCCGCCTCGTCGCGACCTACGACGGCGAGCTCGACCTGACCGACGCCGGCGTCGCCATCTATCGCTTCCCGAACCTTGTGCCCGCGGTCCCCACGGAGATCGCCAGTGAGGCGCCATCGCTCGGCTACCTCTGGCAGAATCGGGCGCGCGAGCAGAACCTGCGCGATCATCCGACCCATGCGATGCCGATCCTGAACGTTCTCAACATCGTCTTCGCGGTCGGGATCGCGGCCGTCCTCATCCCGAACATGCAGGGGGCGGGGTTCTGGACGCGCTTCTGGCTCACATGGCTCCCGCTCGCCTTCTCGTTCATCTTTCTCTTTCTCGGTGTCCGGCGCGCCGTGCGCGACGCCGCGAGCCGCCGCGAGCGCGAGCGACAGAACAAGCGCATCGCCATCTTTCACCACCTCTTCACGACCCGACGCCCCGTGCGCCTCCCCGGTGACGCCCACGCCATCGCAGCGGCGGGCTTCGGCAGCTGGCCCGCGGACGCGCTCGCGGCCGACCTCGAGGCCATCGCGGTCGAGCTCAAGGGGACGTGCGAGGGCCGTGGCGGGGCCGTCGAGCTTCGGGTCGACGACCTCTGGGCCGAGCTCGCCGAGGTCGAGCGGCTGCGGGCGAGCGCCGCGAGCACCCAGCGCGTCGGGCGTACGGTCTTTTCGACCCGCGATCCGAGCCCGGATGGCGGTGCAGGTTCAGTCGCCTCGGATGCGCTCGCCGCGGAAATCGCCGCCCTCGAGCGCGTCTGAGTGGCCATGTCTCAGCGAGGACGGTCGACGGGCCGAGCCTCGACGTCGATGACCTCGGGCCCCTCAGGCGCTCGCCGCGTGTCCCGCGGGTCGGGCCGTCCGAGGCGAGCGCGGGCCTCCGCGAGCTCGAGGCGGACAAGGTCTCCGAGATCGTCGATGATGGGCTCGAGCTTTCTCAGGAGCCTCAGCTCGAGCTGGCTCGCCTCGTCGAGGAGCCCGCGGGCCCGCTCGGTCTGGCGGGCGAGCCCCTCCCGCACCCGCGCGAGGCTGCGCGTCATCGCGCGGGCGGCCGCCTCAGCCAACCAGCCACGCAGCGGACCGGGCAGCACGAGTTCATGTTTCTTCACCATGTGTCTTTTCACCCAGTCGTGACAGAGTCTCGTGGCCAGAGCGTCGCACAGGCCGGGACCGCGGTCGAGCGGCAGGCACGACCCAGACGCGTCCCTCTGAACGCCCGTTGCCTGCACGCCCGCTCAGCTGATAGGATAACGCCATGCTGTTTCCGCGTGACGACTTTGACGCAATCCTTGACAGGCTGTTGAAGAATCAACTGCTGCCCGGCGAAGTCACCGGACACACGACGCGCGCGGCCCGCCCGCCGACCTTCGCCGCCTTCCCCGAACGTGGCGACGGGCCACATCCCGGCCTGCATCCACAGCTCCTCGCGGCGCTGCAGGGGGTCGGCATCGCCGCACCCTACAGCCACCAGGCCGAGGCCATCACGCAGGCGCTCGCGGGTCATGACGTCGTGCTGACGACCCCGACCGCGTCGGGCAAGACGCTGTGCTTCAACGCCCCGGTGCTCAACGCGATCCTCGATGACCCGTCGGCCCGCGCGCTCTTCCTCTTCCCGACGAAGGCGCTGTCGGCCGACCAGTACGCGAACCTGCACGCGCTGATCGAGCGTCTCGACGTGCCCGTCAAGACCTTCACCTTCGATGGCGACACCCCGCAGGACGCTCGCCGCGCGGTCCGTGACCATGGTCAGATCGTCATCACGAACCCGGACATGCTGCACGCGGCGGTCTTGCCGCAGCACACCAAGTGGTCAAAACTGTTTGAGAACCTTCGCTATGTGGTCATCGACGAGCTGCACACCTACCGCGGCGTCTTCGGCAGCCACATGGCGCATGTCCTGCGGCGCCTCCTGCGCATCGCGGCCTTCCACGGGGCGCGCCCGCAGATCATCGCGTGCTCCGCCACCATCCGGAACCCGGTCGAGCTCGCCGAGCGCCTGACGGGTCGCACGTTCCGCCTCGTCGGCGAGAGTGGCGCCCCACAGGGCGAGCACCATTACGTCGCCTACAACCCGCCGATCGTGAACCGTCAGCTGCAGATCCGGGCGGGAGCCCTGATGGGCGCCACCGAGGCGGCGCTCGGCCTGCTGAAGGCGGGCGTCCCGACCATCGTCTTCGCGGGTAGTCGGCTCTACGTTGAAATTATTCTGAAATACCTGCGCGAAGGTCTCGCCCAGAGCCAGCTCGATCCCGAGCTCGTCCAGGGCTACCGCGGCGGCTATCTGCCGCTTCACCGGCGGCGCATTGAGGCGGGGCTCCGCGACGGCTCGGTTCGCGGCGTGGTCTCGACCAACGCGCTCGAGGTCGGCATCGACATCGGCAGCCTGCAGGCGGCCGTTATCGCCGGCTTCCCCGGGTCCATCGCGAGCTTCATGCAGCAGAGCGGGCGGGCGGGCCGGCGCGACGGGCGGGCGCTGACGCTCTTCGTCGCGGGCTCGGGCTCGCTCGACCAGTATCTGGTCGCCCACGCGCGCGACAGCCTGTTTGGCGGCACGAGCGAGGTCGCCCGCATCAACCCGCGCAACCTCTTCGTCCTGACCGATCACGCGAAATGCGCCGCCTACGAGCTGCCCTTCGAGGTCGGCGAGCGCTTCGGCGAGCTTGAGGCGGGCGAGACCGAGGAGCTGCTCGGCTACCTCGAGAGCCACCAGGTGCTCCACCGCTCGGGCCGCAGCTACCACTGGATGGAGCGGGCCTTCCCAGCGAACCATGTGAACCTGCGCGGGATCTCGGAGGAGAACTTCATCGTCATCGACGTCGAGCGCGACAAGGTCCTCGCCGAGGTCGACTTCCGCAGCGCGCACACGCAGCTGCACCTGCACGCAATCTATCACGTGGACTCGCACCAGTATCAGGTCGAACGCCTCGACTACGACGACCACAAGGCCTTCGTGCGCCGCGTGAAGCCCGACTACTACACGACCGCGATGACCTACACCGGCGTCGCGGTCATCCAGGAGGACGGGCTCCGCCCGATGCCGCCCTTCTCGCTCGCCCACGGCGAGGTCGTCGTCACGCGCAAGTTCATCGGCTTCAAGAAGGTCCGCTTCCACACCCACGAGGTCATCGGCTACGGTGATATCCATTTGCCAGACCTCGAGATGCACACGACCGCGGTCTGGTTCGACGTGCCGCAGGCGGTGCTCGCCTCGCTTGGCGTCGGTCGCGAGGCGGCGCTCGACGCGCTCAACGCTGTCGCCCACGCGCTCCGCACCGCGGCGGCCGCCCGCCTCATGTGCGCCGAGCGCGACCTCGATCGCGCTGTCGGCGACCGCAGCGACGGACAGGCGCCTGCGCCACGGGCCGAGCTCTCGGGCGGCGGCGGGCTCTTCGACCCGACCCTCTACCTCTACGACGCGATCCCGGGTGGCACCGGGCTCGCGCCCGATCTGCACGCCGACTTCGACGCCATCGCCGTCGGCGCGCGTAGCCTCCTGACGGGTTGCAGCTGCGGCGGGCCGACCCCCGAGAGCGTCGGCTGCCCCGCCTGCCTCGGCCCGATGCCGGCCTACACGTTGCCGCTCAAGGCCGCCGCCGTCGCCATCCTCGACCGCCTCATCCTCGCGACGCGGCCGCTGTCGTGAGCCTGCTCGCCCGCCTGAACCGCACCGTCGGGGCCGCCGCCACGCACGGGGCGCCCACGGCAACCGACGCGCTGCCATCAGCCGAGGCGCAGCCGCCCGAGGCCGAAAGGCCCGCCTCGTCCTCGACAGGGCCCACCGCGCCATCCCCTCTGTCGCCAGCCTCCACCCCGCTCGCCGATTCGCTGGCGCGCCACAGCGCGACGCTCGCCCGCCGTCTGAGCCCGGACACGCCGCTGCCCGCGCTGCCGCCAGCCTCACTCGGGGTGGCGCTGCCATCGCTGCGGACACTCGCCACGGAGTTGGGGCCTGTCAGCGTGATCCCGACCTTCTATGCGCCTGACCATCGCCACGGTGCGCATCTCCTCGCGCCGCGCTCAACCCCGTCGACCGCGGGTGAGGTCGACCTCGCGCGACTCCTCGGAGATCCGCGGCTCGCGGGCTTCGACCCGAGGCGCGCGATCTACCTCGACATCGAGACGACCGGCCTCGAGCACGGGGCTGGCAACGTCGCGTTCCTCATCGCGCTCGGCTGGTTTGAAGCAGATTCGTTTCAATTGCAACAATTGCTGTTGCAAGAGCCTTGTGAAGAGGCGGCGATGCTCGGTCAGCTCTGGGCGTGGCTTGAGGCGCGCCCCTGGCTCGTCAGCTTCAACGGCAAGAGCTTCGACCTGACCATCCTGCAGGGACGCCTGAAGATGCATCGCTTCTGTTCGGCCGAGCAGGCCGCGCTGAAGCTTCGGCCACACCTCGATCTGCTGCACGCCTGCCGCGCGTTCTTTGCGGGACGCTGGCCCGATACGCGGCTGCAGACCCTCGAACGCGAGCTGCTCGGGCTCGCCCGTGACGGCGATATGCCCGGCAGCGAGGCCCCCCGCTGCTACTTCCGCTTCCTCCGCACCGGCGACGCCGCGCCGCTTGGCGCTATCGCGCGCCACAACGCCGACGACGTGCTGTCCATGGTGGCGCTCGCCAGGCTGCTCGCGGATCTTGCCATGACCGTCGGGCAGACGCCGCTCGAGCGCGCGATGGCGCTGAACCTCGCGCGGCGTGCGCTGCGCCAGAAGGACCCGGGGCTCACCGCCGCGCTGCTCGCGCCGCACCGCGACAGCCTGGACGCCGATGAGGTGAGCGCGCTCGCCGCCCGCGCCGAGGCCCGCCTCAGGCGAGCGCAGGTCCGGCCCCCCGCGTCACCGACGCTGTCGTCCTGATCGCGGCGTCGATGCGCCTCCCCTCGACAGGACCCGCCGATTCTGGAAGAGGAGCCCTGTCGCTCGCCCCACGCCCCAGGCTCCGTCTCACTGACGAGGAATCCCCGATGACCACGCCCGATGCATCCCCTGACGTGCCCCCCAGCTTTGAGACCCTGCTGACGAACCTCGAGGGGCTTGTCGGCCGCCTCGCGCGGGGCGACCAGCCCCTCGCGGCGGCGCTCGCCGACTACGAGCGCGGCGTCGCCCTCGCGCGTGAGGCCTCGGGCGTCCTCGAGCGGGCCGAGCTGCGCCTCGCTCAGCTGACGGCCGAGGGCACCGAGCTGTCGATGGACTCCGGCAGCCGGGTGCGCTGAAGCATGACGCCAGCACGTGACGCCGCCAGCGGGCCGGCCCGGGACCGCCTCGACGCCCACCTCGTCGCGATCGGCGCGGTCGAGACCCGGACCCGCGCTCAGGCCTTCATCCTGGCGGGAAAGGTCAGCGTGAACGGGGTCCGCGCGACCCGCGCCGGTCAGCCCGTCCGGCCTGGCGACGACGTGACGCTGGCCGACGTCGACGGCTGGGCCTCCCGCGGCGCCTTCAAGCTGCTGCACGCCGTCGAGACCTTTCCGCAGCTGCGTGAGGCCATCATCGGCGCTGCCTGCCTCGACATCGGCGCCTCCACGGGCGGCTTCACGGACGTCCTGCTGCGGCACGGGGCGGCCTCCGTCATCGCCCTCGACGTGGGCTACGGGCAGCTCCACGAGCGGCTGCGGACCGATCCCCGGGTCGTCGTCACGGACCGCACCAACATCCGTGGCGTGACGCCTGCCGATTTGCCGTTCGCGCCGTCGGTGGCGACCTGCGACGCCTCGTTCATCAGCGTGACGCTGTTCCTCGACGCCGTCTTCCGCCTGCTGACCCCGGACGGGCTCTTCGCGGTGCTCGTCAAGCCGCAGTTCGAGGTCGGCCGCGACCACGTCGGCAAGGGCGGGGTCGTGCGCGACGAGGCGATGCGCCTCGGGGCCGCGCAGAAGGTCGTCGAGCGGGCCTGCGAGGTCGGTTTCGAGGTCGTCGGTCAGTCCGACTCGCCGCTCGCGGGGCCGTCGGGCAACCGCGAGATCCTGCTCGTGCTGCGAAAGACCCGGCTTGACGCCAGCGGGCCCGCGGCGTGAGGCTCGCGGCCATGGACCAGCCCCCCGACGACAGCCCCGAGACCCTCCCCGCGCCCGCCACCGCGCCTGCGCCTGGCTCCGCCTCGGGAGGGAGCCGTGACCCGCTCCACGGCGTGACGCTCGAGATGATGCTGACGCGGCTCGTCGAGCGCCACGGCTGGGAGGCGATGGGGCGCGCGGTCGAGATCCGCTGCTTCCTCGAGAACCCGAGCATCGCCTCGAGCCTCAAGTTCCTCCGTCGCACCCCGTGGGCCCGCGAGAAGGTCGAGCGCATGTACCTGACGAACGACCTCCGCCCGGCCTGGCGGCGGCGGGGCCGTGGTCAGGGGCCCCGGAGTCAGGGCCCTGGGCGCTGAGGCGAGCGTTCTGAACAAAAGCAGCCGCAACGCATGCCGTGTGTAAAAAGACACGGTAGCATGACACCCACGCTCAGCGCCTCATCCAGCCCCTTCGGGGAACGGCCAGTCGAGGCCGAGCCCGCGCAGCGTCGTGACAGCCGCCCCCGCCCAGTCGCGGTTGGCCTTTGGCGAGGCCGGGCTCGGGTGGAGGAGCCCCGCGACCGGCGCCGCCGTGGCCGCGAGGCGGACCGCGACCTTGCAGCGCGCCTCGGCGAACGCGCCGACGCCGATGACGAGGCGCGGCGCCAGCACGTCGAGGGTCTCGGCGAGCGCGGCGTCACAGGCCTCGATGAGCGGCGTCCGCTCGGCGGACGGCAGCCGGTCTGGCGTCCGGTTCAGCCCCG
>SXGQ01144394.1_pt1 | contig 18503 bp, 18 predicted proteins | sample 3178371 | NCBI WGS metagenome assembly SXGQ01 (sample SAMN11356859, study PRJNA531348) | freshwater metagenome | isolation source: freshwater sample F1-20 | place: China: Fuxian Lake, Yuxi | collected 2017-12-25 | reverse complement strand
GTGCTGGCGCTGGGGATGCTCACGGCGATTCGCAAGTCACTGGAGTTCGTCGGCCAGCGCAAGGGGTGCACGTTCGAGGTCCAGGATATCCCTGCCGAATGCCCCGAGACCTACCAGATGCTCTGCGAGGCTGACACGGTCGGCGTGTTCCAGGTCGAGAGTCGCGCGCAGCGCAGCATGCTGCCCCGCCTGCAGCCGCGGCAGGTCTACGACCTCGTCATCGAGGTTGCGCTGGTTCGGCCCGGCCCGATCGTCGGCAATGCGGTGCATCCCTACCTGGAGCGGCGCCAGGGACGGGCGCCGGTCTCATACCCCAGCGAAGCGCTGCGTGCCGCACTCGAGCGCACCCTGGGCGTCGTGATCTTCCAGGAGCAGGTCATGCAGATCAGCATGATCGCCGCGGGGTTCACGCCCGGCGAGGCCGACCAGTTGCGACGGGCGATGGCGGCTTGGAAGAAGCGCGGCGGCCTGGAGATGTACCGCGAGAAGCTCGTGGGCGGCATGCTGGACCGAGGCTACGACGCGGCATTCGCGCAGACCATCTTTTCGCAGGTGAAGGGGTTCGCCGAATATGGCTTTCCGGAGAGCCACGCGGCATCGTTCGCGCTGCTCGTATACACGAGTTCGTGGCTGAAGTGCCACCATCCCGCCGAGTTCCTCGCCGGCATGCTGAATTCCTACCCGCTGGGCTTCTACACCGAGGGGCAGCTGATCCGCGATGCGCGCCCGCACGGCGTTGACGTGCGTCCCGTGGACGTCATGCACAGCGACTTCGATTCGAAGCTGGAGGACAGCGCACAGGTACCGGCCGTGCGGCTGGGCCTGCGGGTCATCGATGGCATGAAGGAAGGCATTGCACAGCGCATCATGCTGGCGAGGTCGCACGCGCCTTTTGATTCCTCTGAAGACCTCTGCCTGCGCGCCCGGCTCGGACAGGCCGACATGAAGATGCTCGCGGGCGCGGATGCGTTGCGCAGCCTCTCCGGCCATCGGCGTCAGCAGGCGTGGGATGCTGCAGGCTTGTCGACCCCGCCGGCGCTCTTGCGGAATGCGCCGGCGAACGAGGCCTTCCTTGAACTGACGCCGGCGCCAGAGGGTCAGGAGGTGGTCTTCGACTACGAGGCTACCGGCTTCACATTGCGCAGCCATCCGTTGGCACTGCTGCGGCCGCAACTGGACGGATTGGGCCTGCTCTGCTCTACCCATTTGAAGGACATCCGCGATGGCCAACGGGTCAGGACATGCGGCGTAGTCACCCTGCGTCAGCAGCCCGAGACCGCGTCGGGCACCATCTTCGTTTCCCTGGAGGATGAATCCGGCGAAATTCAGGTCATCTGCTGGAAGCGCCTGCGCGAATCCCCGGATGTCGAGCGCGTGCTGCTGAAAAGCCATCTGCTCGCCGTGGAAGGCATGTGGCAGTCACGGGACGGTGTGCATGCGCTGCTGGCAGAAAAGCTGCAAGACTTGAGTCCGCTGCTCGGCAGGCTGGCCGCGTTGACGCCGAGCCGCGATTTTCATTGACGCGTCGCGGGCCCATTCAAGAAGGTGTTCTCACAGTGCCTCCCAGCGCCCAGAAAATCGAACAGACCATCTTGGCGTTGCTGGCGAATCGCCGCGAGGACGCGACGATATGCCCTTCCGAAGTGGCACGCCTGCTGGGGTCCGACACCGGCGAGTGGCTTGAGTTGATGCCGGCCGTCCGGGAGGCCGCTCACCGGCTGGCGAAGTCCGGGCAGCTGGTCGTGACCCGCAGGGGCGTGCCGGTGTCGGCACTGTCCAGCGGAGGACCCATTCGACTGGGCAGGGGTCCCGAACTCACGGACGGATCGGGCGGTGCTGGCAGTCCGAGCGATTGAACACAGTATCGGGCGCGCGGCCAAGTAGCGACGGCACGGCAGTCGTTCGCTGCTGGACCTCGGCCACTCACAGGGCAGAAAAGCCGGTCCTCAAGCGCGTGGCCAAACGACCTTTGGAGACACGCTGCATACGAGCGAGTCGAACAAGTTCTCACCTGCGATGGACCGAGTGAGTTGACCTTCGACGGAGCGCGGATGGAGAGCCGATGAAGATGCAGGGCCGTAAGGCTGCGGCCAAGTCACCTTGAAGTCCGTTAGGCTTACGGCGCTAAAGGACGTCGCGCAGATATGCATACGGGTCGCGCCTGTTGACGCGTGCCGAGTGCAGCAGGCTTATGAGCGCTGGCCTCACTGCCGACAAAGCTGCGCGTGCCACTTCGCCGTCGCTGCTTGCGGATCGGGTTGACCATAGACGCTGAGTCTCACGCCCTTGGCACGCGCCCAGCGTGCGAGCCAGGACGGCCCAAACTTTCCACTGGCCTTTGCTTGCGAACGATAAGCCTCGTCACGCAGCGCCTCATCCAGAGCAACAAAGGCGTAGCCGGCTTGGGTCAGCGTCGTCAGTGTCCGGTCGAGCGTATCCGCATTGAGTCGGTTCGCGTGGAGCACGAGGATCTGCGAAATCTGGCGGCCGAACAATTCCTGGGACATGGCCTCGAACACCTTGATCGAAACGCGCAGATGGTCGTCGTACTCGTCACGCACCGTCTGCCGCTGCTCCGCCTGACGCTGAGCATCCAGGCGGTCGTAGACACAGGCGAAAAGGTAGTCGTCGTGATCCACGGTGATCGGTGCGACGGTATAGCCGCGCTCTGCAAGGAAGGCCTCGAAAGACTCCCTGTCCGCTTCAGTCTTGCCGGTCTGACTGTATGGGTGGCGGTAGTAACGCAGCGGCGCCTGTCGCCGAGTCGTGATCCAGCGAGTGAAAACCTCACCCTTGAGAACTGCCGCCTCGACATCCGCTTTGGATGAGTTCCAGAGGCCTAGATGCCCGAAGTTGTGGTTGCCAAGTTCCATCCCGGCATCCAGCCAGGCTTCGAGCAGTGCCACACCACGGTCAATCTGGCCCGGAACAAGCAGGCGGTCCTCATTGACGAAGCCGACAGCCTTGACTCCTTGGCGTCGCAGTGCCGCAAGCAGTTGCTGGTTCAACCTGAGCGCCTCTTCAGGTGCTATTGAGGTGACCGACGCTGCTGGCAGATCATCAATGGTGATGGCAATGCGCTTCGGGCCAGCGGCGAATGCGGGGCAAACTGCCAGCAACAGAACGGACAAAAGTACGGTCTTGAGGAGAGGAGCCATAACGTTACTGTATGGGCATGCCCGCCAATACCCGTTGCCCACCTGATGGGTGGCCGACTCTGGATACGCGCACCGCCCCAGCGGTGAGGGAATGAGTGTCAACAACCGCGAGCGCGAAATCCACTGTTGTCGGCGGCGTGCTCCACCGCTTCCTTGAGGATCTCGTTCTCAAGGGTCTTCTTTCCCGCATGCGCTGCAGCTTGGCGATCTCGGCGCGCGCAGCAGCCAGCGCAGACGCCGGCACCACCGACTCACCCGCGGACACCATCACCAACGTGCCCTCTGTCTCGGGCTCGCGCCACTGAAACAGCAGGCTGGCCCCAACACCCTCCTGGCGCGCCACGAGCGACACCGACATGCCGGGCTCGTACGTGCGTCGCACCAGCGCTCCCTTCTCCTGGACCGGCCACCGCCTGCGGCGCCGATCGTCATCACTATCACTACCAGCTCGGTACGCCTACTCGTATTCACGGTCCTACTCCTATCCTCAAAGATAAGCAATGGACCGTGTCTGGTGATTCAGGGGGGCTAGCTCACATGCGACATCGTCATCCTCTACGGCTCTGACGGCAAGGTGAATGTGAATTTGACGTGCCCCTCGTCATAGCTGTAGCTGAGACCTGCGCCATGACCGATGGCAATCTGTGAAGCGATGTATAGCCCCAGCCCCATGCCAGTGCGATTGCGCTGGTTGCTCATGGAAGTTCGTTTGAAAGGGTCAAACAGGGAGTGTGCGAGAGCATCGGGAATGGGGTCGCCGAGGTTGCTCACAACCACGGTCGTCGACGCGGTCGTTTGCCAGGCTTGCAGTCGTATGCCGTCCCTGCCATGGTGCCTGGCGTTGCTCAGGAGGTTGGAGAACAGTTGCGCCAGCCGCCCAGGATCGCCCTGCACGGCAAGCGAAGCAGGCATGTCAACCACCACCGGCGCCTCCGGATGAGCGACGGACATTTCTTCAAGCAGCTGACGGAGCAGTTCGGCGAGATCAATGGGCTGGGGGGTGATCGTGAGGCCGCCCCCGTGCTGAAGCCTTGACAAATCAAGTACGTCCGCGACGATTCGGTTCATGCGCAGCGTGGAGTTGCGAATGACCGTGTTGAGACGTTCTGGGCTCAAGCCTCGCTCGATCCCCACATTGGCCATGTTGATCGACTGCAAGGGGCTTCGAAGATCGTGCCCCAGCATCGCCCATACCTGCGCCCGAAGGGTCTCTTGCTCCACAACCCTGGTCATGTGCGCGCGCGTGATGGCATCCAGCAGCTGGGAAGCGATCTCCCGCTGGATGGAGCTCCACGGCGAAGCTGTGTCGCGTACGGTCTCGCGCCACTCGTCAAACGAACCGCGGGGCGTCAGCCGCGGCCCCAGCGGACCATGTTTGATGACCTTGTCCGGCTTTCCGCCCCATCGGATGGTGAGGACCCGCTCTCGCCTCAGCGCGACCAGCCATCCGCCCCGGCCAGGGTCATATCGAAGGGCAAGTGCACCGCAATAGCGAGACTCCCGAGGAACACTATCCGGCCACGGTGGGAGATGGCTCGCCTCGAGCACCTGCACCATGGAGTCCTTCTGGGTGCTCAGCCACTGAGCCACGTCGTTGGCCCACCCGGGGTCGACACCGTCGAAGACTCGACAAGATCCTTCCTGAATCAGCAAGAGGTTGTCACAGGCGAGCGTCTGGAGAAGCAACTCTCGATCGCGGCGAACCAGTTGCAACATCTCCGTGCCGCCTAGGATGGCCGCTGCGAAGTCCGTGCGCACCATCGCGGCGCGAGCGGTCATGCTCTCGCGACGGTGCGCAATCAATGACTGAATGGTGGCCGCTGTGACATGGGCGGTGACGTCGACCGCCATGCGTATCGGGTAAGGGACCAGCTTGGATGAACCATGGTGGCAGGCCAACATACCCCACAGCTTGCCGCCGATCACGATCGACACACTCATGGATCCGCGAACACCCATATTGGTCAGGTACTCGACGTGTACCGGAGAGACGCTGCGTAGGACGCTATAGCTGAGATCCAGTGGTCTCGTCTCGGCTGGAGCCGCAAGCAATCCGACTGGCTCGTAAGCCACGTCAGCGATGAGTCGCAGCGTGTTGATCGTGTAGAGCCTGCGCGCCTGGGCCGGAATGTCGGTCGCGGGATAGCGCCGCCCCAGAAACGCTTCGAGGTGATCCGCCTTGGCCTCCGAAACGATTTCCCCACTGTCATCATGCGCAAATCGGTAGGCCATGACGCGGTCGAACCCGGTGATTTCCCGTACCGCAATCACCGCGTTGTCCAGGAGCTCCTTGATGCTTGTGCTTCGTTTCAGCTGGTTGAGCGACGTAAACGCCAATTGGGCGAACGCCGACACATCGGCACTGCTGTCCCGCCGTTCGAACTCGCAGATCAGCCGGTCGTCGTGACGATGCAGCACGACGTCTAACGGATGCCCATTGATAAACGTGTGGAAGGCGGGCCCTGTTGAGGCCTCGTCTGCTATCGCCGCGGTGATCGCGCTGTAGACCGCGGCAACCGCGTTCCCCTCATGAACAAACGCGTCGGAGCGGATGCGGGCCCCAAAGGCAGGAGCAAAGCCGAGCATCTCCTCGACGTTGCTGCTTGCATGGGAAATGCGACCGAGACGATCGAAGGCGATCAAGGCGCCGTGAGGTTGGACAGACCCCGGGATGTGGATCGGCTCTCGATCACAGTTATCGAGGGTCAATTCACTCTCGTCCTTGTCGATGCTCATGCGCAGATCCGACCCACCGCTGGAATGGTTTGAGGTCTCGCGCGGGGCTGCAGGTCGCTGCTACCGAGTTGCGAGAAGTGCAGTTGTAAGCGCAATTCTGCCAGCGGTAATGTTGTCCGAGCTTGGGCGATCCCTGGCAGGCAACCGCCGTGCCTGCCTTTCAGTGCAAGTGATCCAGGGAGACTTTCCGAACTGACTTGACGGGTGAATTTCCGTCCCGCGTTTACAACCCGGGATCTGCTCCCAGGCATGGGACCCGAAATTCGCGCTGATCTGCCGCCTCTCGCCAGCCTCGACAGAGATCCGCGTGCCGCCGTCTTCCCGGGCCACGGCCGCGACTTTGGACGGATCAGCCCTGAGGGCACCAACCGCGTGGTCCCGCTGCGCCAGGCGACATGCTGACGCAGCTGGGCGTTGAAGTCGTCGACGCGCTCGCGCCGGAAGTAGCGAGGACTTCAGCACGGCCGAGTCGGCACACCACTGGCCGTGGAAATTGCGCGTCGCGACATAGCTGGGCTCGCAGATCTTGCGGAAGTCCGGGATGCCCAGGGCACTATGAAGATCCACAGGCAGCACCTCCAGAGCAACGCGTGCGAGGTGTTAACGCGTTGACCGCATTACCGCCCTCGCCAGCGTCGCCAAGCGAGTTCGGTGGATACCTCCGACAAGCTCGTCCATCAGCTCATTCAGAACATACCTGGCACAGCGAATCCGGTGGGGCGTCCTTACAGCCCTAGCTTCACGTGCGAACCTGCATGCACTGCGCTGAGACATTCAGCGCACGCACCGAGGCAACGAACCCCACCGCGATCAACAGGATGCGGACGCTGTCCCAACGCACCCACCGTGCGGTCAGCGCTATCGCCTCCGCGCTTGAGGCGGTGATCTTGCCGGTGGCGATGTCGTACTGCTGATTGATCATGGGCCAGAACACGGTCGGTGTAACAGCCCAAATCAGAACGAAGGCGAGTGCGCCCGCCCACAGCCAGACCTTGACGCGTTTCGGCTGCACCCAGCCGGCAGCCAGAGCCCCGAGCATGCTGAGCGCCATGACAATCGACAACGGCTGAAAGAAGCTGCCGGGTGTGACGGGATAGTTTGTTCCATAGGGAAGCCGCGAGAACGACTCAGGCGGCGCAGCACCCCACGAGCCCGCCACAACGAGCAGATCAAAAATCTTGGCACCTAGGCCGATACCCCACGCCGTGATTGAGACCCACAGGAAGGTATTCATGATTCGCTGCCTGATCAACATGGACGGTCTGGCGCGGGCGGCGCAGGTTGATCGATGCCACCGAGTTTGCGTGCGGTCGATCACTCGAGCAACGGTGGGTTTTCACCTGGGCTGACTCTGTCCGGTTCGGCAGCCAGATTTCGTACATGCGGTCCAGCACTGTCGTACCAAGCCAATTCCCATTCCCGACAACTTCGTTCGCGAGATCGGTGTTCCTGCTGGGAAACTGTCAGGCTGCTGCGCGACGAAGTGCGGGCGACCGCGTGGCGCATGACTCGGGACCAGCCGCGACGCGCATTGCGAAGGATTGCCGCGCCATCCTCACCTCCTCTGCGACGGCTTGATCGCCTGCCCACGAGACTGCCCGCGTGATGCGGTCGGTGGACGTCGCCCGTCAAATCGAGGATCGAACGCAGCACCGCTGCTCGGTTGATGTTGTAGCTAGACATCCACACCCTCGGTGTGCAGGCACCATGCTTTCTTTCCCCGGCTGTGTAATTTGACCGACGAGGTTCACGCCCTCAGGAGAAGCTCTTCCAGAGTTCCGTTTCGAGGAACCAGGGATTGATCACGCTGGCTGTCAGCTCGACAGAGTCAAAGTCCGTCACCTCCGCCAGCAGCTTGTGCTTCGAACCCGAGTTGTCAAAGATGAATGCACGATGCGCGACCTCGCAGGCTTCGGTCATCAACGAGATCGACTTGTGGTATCTGTCGATCACCTTGTCGTCGGCGACGGGATGACCACCCTGCAGCACCCGGCTGCGCACCCGGTCAATGTTGATGGCGGGGTCATCGGTCGCCACGAAGTAGAGATAGACGCGGTAGCCCCGCGCCCGCGCTTCGCGCATGAACTCGATCTTCGAGCGATGCGACATGACAGTCTCGAAGGTAAAGGTCTTGCCTTCTTCGAGTAGCTCCTGCCGGACCGCTTCGGCGAGGGTCGCGGCCAGGTAGGAGTTGTAGGGTCCGGGGACCCAGAGCGTCAACGCATCGTCGAGCTTCATGCCCGTGAGCAGGGCCGGGATGTCCAGCCCCTGCTCCAGCCCGAAAGTCTTGAGGCTCTTCTTGATCCGCCTGAGCACGATGCTCGGCTTGCCGGTGACGCCCAAGGCTCCCAACTTTAGGCGTCCACCTGACGCCTTGAGATCTTTCTCCATCTCGTCGGCGTTCACGAAGACGCCGATCCACTCGGGCCTCAATTCAGGCTTGATGGTGCTCTTGCCTGAGCCGTTGGGGCCGGCGAGCACACGAAGGCGCGGTTGTGCGGGCTGGGCCGACGCGGTCGGAGCTGATTTAGCAGGCTTGGCCGCTGGCGCGTCGTCGACCGGCTTACTTGACACGCTTCAGGATGGTGCCGGGCTTGACGCGCTTGCCAACCGGCAGATCCTTGATGACCGTGACGCTGCCATCAATCTTGCGCTCTACAACCTGGCCGCGGGCGGTCTTCACCGTGACAGCGCCTGTGTGCCTGAGCGAGGCCCAGTAGGCGTCATGACCTGCCTTGGCCGCGAGTCCAGGAATGCGTCGCTCTGCGATCTGCATCCCACGTTCAGTCAAAGGGGTCCGGCTGGTACGGGAGGACATGGCGGCTGCTTTTAGCGTAGTACCGCGAGTTTACCAGCGGGTACCGAATCTGGTATGACTATGCGGAGACGGCTTGGCAGGTCGCGAGTACCTCATGGGCGCTGCTTCCAGGCCCCAGCCCACGGAGCAGAAGGCGTAGCGCGAAGGTGCCTGACGCGCTCAGACCCGAGATTTCGTGATTTCGGCCCTCTACGCCATCAAGTCGTCGCACCACCTTACAGCGCAGCCGCCTGTCGCGCCACATTGGCGGAAAAGGAACCCCTCATGCTGCGTCGTTCTTTCCTCAGCCTGCTCGCTGCGACTGCTGCCACAGATGCCTTGGCGTTGTATGACCCGCCGCCCCAGGTGCTGCTTGATTACGTGCCTGGTACCTGGCGTGGCACGCTTACCTATCGTGACTGGGGCAAGCCGGATCGGCTGGTCGAGCTCCCTTGCCGAGTGAACGCCTCGCTGCTGGGTCCTACAAGCGTCAGTCTGTCGTTCCTGTTCGACGACGGACCGGGCAAGCAGGTGCACTCCTACGACCGCTGGCTGTTCGATTTTTTCAAGCGTGAGATGGTCTGGGTGTCTGGCGCGGACAGGGAGGAGCGCAGCTTATACGCCATCGAGAGCGCGAAGCTCACCGACGCCGGAAGCGCCATCGCGCTCACACGCACCGTCGATGGCAAGGCATTCCGCCAGCAACTCGTCAGCTCCCAGCAATCGCTGCGGCTCACCAAAGTCGAAGTGAGCAGTGATGGCCAGGAAATCTTTCGCAACGCCTACGACCTACGGCGGACCGATGTATGAGGCCGTCCTCCCTACAGTTGAACAACAATCGACCGATGCGCCTACCGTGGACGCGCTGGACGCCGCCGCCTGAAGTACTGCGCATCTACGCGCTGGCGTGGCTACCGGTGCTTCTGATCTATCTCGTCGCCGTCGAAACCGACGGCGTGTGGAACCGCGGCTTCAGTTTGTGGAGCGCCGCGCATGGCACGCTGCGAAACATGGGACCGCAGTTCACCTTGCTGCTTCTGCTTTGGCCCGTCACGGGATGGATGGAGGCTCGCGGCTTCGGCGCGCTGCAACAGGTTGGCGCCCACGTGGCCCTGTCGGTGCTCTTCGTCTTCGTGTGGTACGGGATTCTTTGGATATGGATCGCCGTTGAGAGCGGAGTTGCAGGGGCCGAGCGTGCCCGCGCCAACTGGTTCATCTGGCAGATGGAGTTCGGCATGCTCGCCTACGCCGCGGCAGCGGGAGGATTCAGCGCCTATCGCGCCGTACGCCGCGCCATGGTCGAAGCGGCGGCCGCGACTCAGGCACAGATCCTCCTGGCCCGCAGCGAGCTCGCGGCGCTTCGCAACAAGCTGAACCCTCATTTCCTGTTCAATACATTGCACAGCATCTTGGCGCTGGTGCGCAAAGACGCCCGACGAGCGGAGGAAGCCTTGTTCATGTTCAGCGAGATGCTTCGCTACCTGCTCGACACCGAGAGAAGCGGGGACGACCAAGTGCTGCTCAGGGACGAACTGGCCTTCACGGAGCAGTACCTGGCACTGGAGTCCATCAGGCTGGGCGACCGCCTGCGCATTGACTGGCGCGTCGACGACGACGCGATGGCGTTGACGGTGCCAGCCTTATCTGTGCAGCCCCTGGTCGAGAACAGCATCAAGCACGCGTTCAACCCGCGAAGCGAGCCAGGAATGCTTCGCGTGCAGGTTCGCCTCCTCGCTGGGGAACTGAGAGTCACCGTTGCGGATGACGGGCCTGGTGCGTTGCTTGCCTCTTCCGGCTCACTGCCGGGTGGAGAAGGTTTGGGCCTGCGCACGGTAGCCCGAAGGCTGAAGCTGCGATGGGGAGAGGCCGCAACGCTGGACATTACTTCCCAGCCTGGCTGCGGCTTCAAGGTGGATATGAGGTTGCCCGCATGAACGCGAGAGTCCTGGTTTGCGAGGATGAGCCTCTGGCCCGCGAAACGCTGCGAGATTTCATTGGCGCCTCGGCTGACTTGCTGCTCGTCGGCGAAGCAGCCAACGGCCGGGAGGCGCTGAAGCTGATCCGCGCGCTGGCACCCGACTTGGTATTCATGGACATTCAGATGCCGGAACTCACCGGGCTTGAGGTCGTGGGCCAATTGATTGACGCGGGCGAGGATGTGCCGTCGTTGATCTTCACGACGGCCTATGACCAGCACGCAGTGACCGCCTTCGAACTACATGCGCTCGACTATTTGCTCAAGCCGTTCACCAAGGCGAGATTCGATGCCGCGGTCAAGCGAACTCTCACCGCTCCCGCGCCGCCTGAACAGCGCAGCGCGGCAGTTCTGGGCGGGCTGGCGGGATCGCCGTCGCAACCCTTGTCGCGCATCCTCGTGCGTGACCGGGGCCGCATCTTCCCGCTGTCCTTGGACGAGATCGAGCACTTGCGCGCAGACCTGAAATACACTCAGATCATGGCGCGTGGCGAGAGCTTCCTGGTCCGAATCGCCTTGACGGAGCTCGAGGCCAGGCTCGACGGGTCACGATTCATGCGTATCCATCGCAGCGCGATCGTCAACCTGGACTTCGTCGCGTCAATGCGACCTGATGACCAAAGCCAGCTGGAAATTCTGATGAAAGACGGAACACAACTGCTTGCCAACAGGGAGGCGAGCCGGCGGCTGCGGGACATGGCCATCTGAGCTTGCCGCGCCAAAACGGATTAGCCGGCACAAGAGCCGAGGGCGGCGCATCCGTCCCCTCCCCTCAGCTGTACCGTTACCGGCGCCATCGTCCACGGTGACGCGGATTGTGAAGATCCGCCCAGCACAGGTCCTCGACCAAGATCTCATTCGAAAGACACGAGATCCCTTCGCCTCGATCAAATCGCTTCAGGGATACAAAATCTCCATACGAATTCATCGCCGACGTCAAATTTGCTGATGCGTCCGAGGCTACGAGTTGCCCATTGAATCAGCCGGCGCCGGGGTCTGCTCTTCGGAAGCTGGACACGGCAGGCAGACCTCACACCACGTTTGGTCGGCCGAGCCGCCACGAAGCCGACCGACTCGCTCGAGGCCTCGATACCTCGCGGCCGCAGGCGCATATCAAGCACAGCGTGTTTGCATCTGCGGATCAGGGACTACTTCCTTTGCCAGCAACCGCAACAGCCCTGCACACGAAATCTTGCAGACCGTCCTTCGCGCGTCTCCCACCTCAGCTCGTTGCCTATCGATTCTTCTCAATCTCCAACCGGCCGTCGCCGCCACTGACTTTCAGCCCGTGCAGCACGGCGACCGCACGAGCAAATGCCGCGCTGTCACCGGTGCGATACACCCCACTGACATGCAAGCGTTCCGCCTGGACTTCTTTGGACAGGGTGACCTGGGTGCGGCTGTAACGGTTGATCTCCGCGATGGCGCCGGCGAGGGGGGTGTCGTCGAAGGCCACCTCGTTGCGCTTCCAGGCCATGGCGCGCTCGATGTTTGGGCGGTCGACCTTGGTCTCGACAGCAGGCGCCGTGGCACGCGGCTCGTAGTCGAGCGTGAGGCGGTCCCCGGCTTTGAGCGCCACCGTTTCCTTGGGTGCAAGTCCCTCAACTCTGGCGTGCGTTGGACGCACATTGACCTTGCCTTCGATGAGCGTCACGCTGAGCCTGTCGTCATTTGCCGGGCCGTCGAAGAACCGCACGGAGAAGGAGGTTCCGACCGCCACCACCTCGCTATTGCCGACGCGTACGACGAACGGGCGCGAGGCGTCCTTGGCCACTTCGAAGAGGGCCTCACCGCCTCGAATCTCCACCGTGCGCTGCTTCGGGCCGTACTCGACGCGCAGGTCGGTATCCGTGTTCAGCAGCATGCGCGTGCCGTCATCGAGCACCACCGACCGCTGCTCTCCCACCGCGGTGACATAGACGCCCTCCTCTCTTGCGTGCTGCAGCCACAGCGCACCACCTGCCGTCAGCAGAACCGCAGCAGCAGCCGTCGCCCAGCGCCACCCCGTGGCACGCGCGGGAGGCTGCGCCTCGCGCGCCGGTCTGGCGCGGGATGCCGCGTACTCGCGCGCTGCCTGGGTGCCGGGGACGTCTTGCCAAACGTCCGTTGTCTTCTCGAACGCTTCGCGATGCGCAGCAGACCTCGACTGCCACGCGCGAAACTCATCTTCCATGACCCGGTTGCGGTCGGGGCCATGCAGGCGCACCAGCCACACCGCAGCTTCGGCGGCAATCTCTGGCGTGACCTTGGGCTTGTCTTCGAAGCCCGAATCGGACCGGCCCATGGTTACCAGCCATGCATCCAGCTCGAGAGCTGGAAGAGCGCCTTGGAAACGTGATGCTGGACCGTACTCACAGCCAGGCCGTGCCGGCGTGCGATCTCCTCGCACGTCAGTCCTTCCACGCGGTATTCGATGAACATCTGTCGCGTTCTCTCTGTCAGCCGGGCCAGGCCCACGTCCATGCGTGCAAGGCGCTGGCGCCCGAGAACTGCATCATCAAGGCTGGGGGTCGGATCCACAAGGGCAACATCCTCAGGCTGTACCGCCTCGCCCCGCTGCCGGTTGGCCCGGTGGGCGTCGATGGCGATGTTCAAGGCCGTTCTCATGAAATAGCCTTCGATATTCTCGACACGACTGCTCTCAGCGTGTCGGGAAACGCGAAGGTACGCCTCCTGGAGGAAGTCGTCCGCATCCTCCTCCGTGCGGCCGCGTCGCAGCAGCACGGCCTTGGCGTCGGAAAAGAGCTTCCGCCAGTTCGTGGTCATGGCAACACCGGCGCGACCGAGGCGGCCACACCTGGCTCGGGAATAGCGCGTGCCAAGACGCCGGGCGACGAGCGGCGCGTGTCACTCCGAGCCGGCACCGATCGAACGTCGCGGTCCAGCGTCCGCTCTGCTCTCCACAGCCGAACGGCCACGAACTCGAGCGCAGTCGCGATGTCGTCGAATGAACCCTGTCGATGAACCACCTTGGCCACGCGTTGCTGGATGTCAAATGCAGTCTGATCGGCCGAACGGACCAGATCGTTGTAGAGAGAGGGCTGGTCGAAAAGCGGCTCACATCGTGCGACGACGTCGGCCCATCGGCTCAACACATCTGGGTATCTTTCACGCAGGTCCGTCCTTGAAATCACCGGCGAATCGACCGTAGCCATTTCGTCCTCCTGGCCGCGGGGGAACCGAAACAGGTGGTCCATGGCAGGGCGATGGATCGGCTTGACGGCGGCCAGTGCAGCAGCCCGCGCCTGCTCGATGGACGGGCAGGCAGAGGCTTTCATGAATGCCAATGAAAGTGGGGGTTCGACCCCCAGGAGATTTCCGACGCCGAAGCGCAGGGACTCCACACCCCGGTTGCGGAGATCATCGATCACCGCAGACGGCGTTGTGGACTGTGGCTCCCCGACCCACACACCCAAGATCTCGCTGTCGCCATTGACCAGGCTCCCCAGCGCCCAGCAAATCGTTCGGGATGAACCGGCCTCCGTACGCACCTTGATCCCGGAGATCGTGTTGAACACGATCACGGCGTAGCGCCGGCATAACGGGCGGCGGAGCCACTTCGCAACCTTGACACGGGCATCGGACGACTGCATCACATGCTCCTCGACTTGATTCACAAGCGGGCGATTGGGGCAAACCTTGTCCGCGGCACGGCGGACGTCATACCCCATGCCATCTCGCGGAGTGAATGATGTCACGATTAGTGGGTTCTTGAATAGTGGTCGCGATTACAGGATGCGCGGCTTATGACGCCGCTCCGTCTTGCATTTGGCCAACGTGTCGCCGCATTGCGACGCGAGGCTGGCTATAAGCAGGACGAATTCGCTGAGCGATGCGGTTTCGCTCGCTCATACATGTCCCGAATCGAGACTGGCGGAGCGAATCCGTCACTAGATGCGATAGAAATCTTGGCGGCCGGACTCAATGTCACCGTCAGAGAGCTCTTCCCTGACGGCCAAAGCGACTAGCGAAAATTCCTTGTGACCGCTCTCGCGACTGCAGCTCGGCGAGCTTCGCTCCGACTCACCAATACCGCGAATAAAGGCTCATCCCCCTCCACTAGTCGCCATCGAGCCGGAAACAAAACGTAAAACTTTCTTGAGCGCGAATTCCAATGCGTGGGCCGGACGATTGAGCCGCCCAAATTTCCGAAGCTCTATCCACCTCGGAAACCCTATTCCCCATGAGCGGCCGTTGAGACAACGACGCGATCGTTCGGTTGTTGAGATCCGCCAAGGGGTTTAGCGCTTCGACGCGCTCCATTGGCAGCACCGATCCAAGCGTTCGGTCGCAGAGCCACGGTCTGGACAGCCGGCGCACAAGCATCTGCAATGCGGCCCAAGGCCACCCGGCACCATGGTCAAGCTCCAGCAGAGAGCCGGCGTCGGCGCCTCTGCGGGAGAACAGCATGGATGCAGATGGAACCAATGAAGCGAAACGGCGAGCAGGGGAACCTGACGCGTTCGGCCCAAGGCGCAAACGGGTCGACCCCATCGACATGCCGCCACGGCCGCTGGGCAGCAAGCGCGCCGCGCTGCGGCGTCGGAAGCTGCAGGGCGTGGACGTCATGCGCTGTGGAGGCGCCGGGACGTCCACTCTGCACAGCGACGAGCGCGTGTTGAGGTCTGACGATGGTCTGGTCTTCCTCGTCATTAGGGAGGTGCCGCAGGGCCTGTGGTTCGAGCGGCACCACGCGCCGCCATCCGGCCGCCAGACCTCGTTGACGATGCTGTTCGAGGACGCCGTGGGATTGATCGGGTGGTGCGACCTGGATCCCTTGCGCGTGCCGTACAAGACGCTTTACGAGCAGCTCCGCCTGCACGGGCTGGAGAACGTCGGTGCTGGCCGATGATCTCTTCAGTCTGGCGGCGCTGATGCGCACGCCCGGCTACGCCTACGAGCTGATCACGGTCATGCCACAGGTTGGTGAAGCGCAGAACGCCGGCATCGCAGTGGATTGCTTCCGGCGCGCCGTGCACTCCCTGGGTGCGGATGCAGGCGTCTTCCAAAGCGTGGTCATCGACAGCGCTGAATGCCACTCCGTGCGCTATCTGCTGGCGACTGATCCCGTGTGGACAATCCAGTACGAACAGCTCTGCCGGGAAAGACCGGGGCCCTGGATCCGCCATGCGATGCACAGCGAGATGGCGATACGCGGCACTGAGCTCTCGCTCCTTCCCGAGGAAGAAGACTTCGTGCGGACGGCTGCCCGACTGGGATTTGCCTCCAGCCTGGCCATTCCCATTCCGAGCTGCGTTGGGATCTCACGCGTAGGCGTGCTCCTCCTCGGCTCATGCACGCTCGGCTTCTTCGAATCCGAGGGCTTTCCCACGATCCGGGCGATGGCGCGAAGCCTGGCCGGCGAGCTCAACCAGTGGTTGCTGGCGTCAATGCGTGCCAAAATGATCGCTCGGTTTCGGCTCACAGCACAGGACATCGCGCTGCTTCGCCATGAGGCCGCGGGTCACACCAGCAAGACGATCAGCGCTGAACTCGACATTGAACCTAAAGCCGTGGACTCCCGGTTTCACCGGTTGGCCGTCAAACTCAATGTGCCTGATCGGCGCACGGCAGCGCGGATCGCGCGGCTGTATGGCGTTCTTTGATATCAGTGCGATGGGCGGGGCGTGCCTAGTCTCCGCGCTTGACGGCGATCAAGGGACGGCCTTCAGGCGCCTTCACGCGCGGACGCTCCACCTCGACCCGCGCCAGCGGCTCCACCTGGCGCATCGAGGCCAGGGATCGACGGGTGAGGTCTTGGTAGTTGCGCGTGCCTTCCAGCTTCCAGGCGACCTCCGAATCGCTCAGCGTTCTCAGCACCTTGGCAGGCACACCGGCAACCAAGGTCCCGGCCGACACCTTCATGCCGGCCGGCACGAGCGCGCACGCGGCAACGATCGCCCGCTCGCCCACCTCCGCCTCGTCCATGACCACGGCGTTCATCCCGACGAGGGCGTCCCGTCTCACGACGCAGCTGTGAAGCACGGCCCCATGCCCGATGTGGCCGTTCTCTTCCACCACCGTGTCCTGATCCGGAAATCCGTGGATGACACAAGTGTCCTGCACGTTGGATCCCTGCTTCAGGACGATGCGCCCGAAATCGCCACGCAGACTGGCATTCGGACCGACGTAGCAGTCGGCGCCCACGATCACGTCACCGATCAGCATAGCGGTGGGATGGACATACGCTGACGGATCCACCACCGGAACCACACCCTCAATCGAATAGCTTGGCATTGGCGACTCCCGCGTTACCGCTCCATATGGTCGGCCAGTAGTCTGCCCCAAGCCTTCAGTCGCGAAAGCGTCCACGCCTCGCAGCAGCCCGGGTGCCTCCCTCTCGACGCGGCCTGAGCTGTCGGGGAGGGGCGCCTAAAATGCGGCGAAGGCACCGCTGGCGTCAACGGTGATCCGCGTCGCGCCTTCCGCGCAACCTGACGGTGCGCTTGTCCGGTAGGACGCGCGCACCTCCCACCGAGCTACTGCGGCGAACTGCCGCCTCCCCTTCCCAGTGAATAGCGCTGACTCCGAACCCGGATCCTCCCCGCCCGTCGTGCCGCCTGATTTGCCGCACAAGGATCTGGTCGAGCAGCTTGAAGCAGCCATGGCCACGGCCGGGCGCGGCAGCACCGCCGCACCCGAAGCTGCTTTGGCTGCGTGTGTTGCCGCGATGAGCCTGGCCAGCCAACTGCAGCGTCCGCTGGAGCTCGGCCGCGCGGCCGAGCTGCGCTGCCTGCATCTGGGCCGCCTCGGCCGTTTCAACGAGGCCGTGGCGGCGGCCCATGAGGCGCTACCGCTGCTGCAACGCGCTGATCAACGGAGCGAACGCTGCGCCGTCCTGCGCACGCAGGCACTTGCCGCGAGCGAGTCCCATGCCTTCGAGACTGCCCTCGGCGCAGCGAATGAGCTGGTGCGACTGGCCCGTGATCACGACGCCAACGCGGCGCTCGACGCTGCCCTGGCGCTGGCGGCCTGCTTCGAACGCATGGGTGATCCGTGGCAGGCCGAACGCGTGTTGTCCGATGCCCTGCGCATCCACGGGCCAGAGGCAAGCACGCCGCTCAACCTGGCGGCCAACAACTGCCTGTGTGTGATCGGGATCGGCATGCTGCACCGGCTGCTGGACAGCCAGGCCGACGACACGGAGCTGCAGGCCCTGCTGTTGCCCACGCGCGCAGCGGCCGAACGGGCGCGCGAGCTGCTGGAGCAACTGCCCAACCCGGCGCACCGGGCGCCCATCCTGGGTAACTTGGCTGAAGTGATGCTGCACCAGGGCGACCTGGCCGGCGCCAGCGCGCTGCTGCGCCAGGTGCTCGAGCTGGCGCAGCAGCAGGGCCTGCAGGCCCATGCCTGGCGCATGTGCACCTCACTTGCCGACTGGCATCTGGCACAGGCCCAGCCTGAGCCCGCACTTGCACTGGCACTGGGGGTGATCGAAGAGATGGGCGCGCAAGGGCAGCAGCAGACAGCGATCCGAGCCCGACGCTCGGCCTACCGGGCCTGCCGCGCGCTCGGGCGTTTCGAGGAGGCGCTGCAGCATCTGGAAGTGGCCGAGCGCGAGGAGCGGCGTGACCTGACACGGAAGATGCGGGCGCAGTCGGAGCTCTTCGTTTCTCGGGCTGAAGCTCAGCAGGTGCAGTGGCAGGCCGACGAAGCGCGTCTGGAGGCCCAGAAGCAGCGCGAGCGCGCCATCGAGGCGGCCGCCAGCGCCGAACGCGACCCCCTCACGGGACTGGGCAACCGCCGCCACTTGGAGCGGCGCTGCGCCGATCTGTTGCCGGCGGCGGCGCGTGAACAGCGCCCACTGGCGCTGGCGCTGCTCGACATCGATCATTTC
>SXGQ01656138.1_pt1 | contig 18507 bp, 16 predicted proteins | sample 3178371 | NCBI WGS metagenome assembly SXGQ01 (sample SAMN11356859, study PRJNA531348) | freshwater metagenome | isolation source: freshwater sample F1-20 | place: China: Fuxian Lake, Yuxi | collected 2017-12-25 | reverse complement strand
TTAGTTTTTCTTTTAACTCTTTCCTCCTCTTTGCATCTAGCTTTTTCTTCGGCTATTTTTAATTGCTCTGCATCTTTTTTAATTTTTTTTTCTTTAGCTTCTTTAATTTTAATTTTATCTTCTAAAATAGCATTAATTTGCGATATAAATTTATTTTTTATTGAGAAAAATTGTGAAGAATGTTTGTCTTTTAATTCCTCAATTCTTTCAAAGTGATTCTTTTGATTTTGTTTTAATACAAAAAAATTCGGCAAAACTCCGATTAACTTATTAATTGAATAATAAAGCTCTTCTTCCTCTTTTAAAATTGTAACATCTTGATGTTCTATATGTTTTTCAATTTTTTTATATAAAAAATCAATAATTTTTGAATCATTGAGGTAACTCAAAAAACCTAAATGATTTAAAATATTTTCAATCTCGTGCGGTTGTTTTTTTGAAAAAAAATCTTCTTTAGAAATTTTTGTAAAAATATTTTCTATAGCGGATGGATCTGGCTCTAAAGCTTTTAACTGATCGTGATATGAGTCGCTAATTTTTTTTATATAATTTAGTGATTTTAAATATATTTCTCTCAAATTTGGAAGCCTTTCAAGCCTAGGCAAACGCTCTAATTCATTCTTAAATTTTCCTAATTTTAACAATGCTTTATCTTTAAAATATTTAAATTCCTCATCATCTTTTTCTAAATCAAAATAATTACCAAGTTCAACTTCCAAAGATTTATTTTCTTCCAACTCTTTGTTTAGATTGGCTCCTTGAGAAATTAAATCGATAAAAATTTTAAATTTAATTTCAATTGAATTATTTTTCTTTTTTGTAAACAATAAATGAAAAATATTTTTTGGACTGGAATTCTGAAAAAATAAATAATCACAAGCATCTTCAAAGGATTTGATATCACTCTCTGATGATGCATAATAAAATCTAAATTGGGGATCCCTCATACCGCTAATATATAATATTTATTATTTTTAAATAAATATATGATATATTGTATCAAATTATATTTAGCAAAATCTATCTTTTTTTAATAACTTTTTAAGATTTGTAAAAATTTATAATTTTCCAATTAAATATATTGCTGAAGCGAAGAAGTGAAAGTATAATGCTCCAAAAAATTTGGTCTAGTTTTTGGGGCATTATACTCAAGCTCATCTGCCTTTCTCTAAAACCAATTCCTCAAATCTTGAACTCGAATCGGATCTAAGCTGAATTCCAGATCCAGTTCCACTGTCTTGTCTCGAAGAAGATTCAGCATCTTTATATTTTTTTGCAAGTTTTTCAATTTCTTTAATTTCTTTTGGATATCTTTCCGCTAATAAATTTTTAATCTTAGGTTTATATTTTTCATAATTGCTAGCGATTTTTTCTCGTTGTTCTGCAGATTCGGGGAAGCGAGCTTTATTATCGCCTTTAGTTATCATTTCTAATATCTTAAAACTATTTTCCGAATCTGAAGAAACAAGAGTTGGATTTAAAGAATTAGAAGTTGCTTTCTCCAAAGCCAATTCAAAAAGCGAATACTCTTTTATTGCTCCTGTGCTAGAATTTTCTTTTGTTATTAGAGTATTAAGATTTGAATAGGGAATTAAATATTTTACTGCATTTAAATTTATTTTATTAATAGCCAGATATAAAGGAGTAACTCCATGAACTTCACCTTTCTTAATTTTAGTTGTAAAATCTCGATATTGAATATCGCATGGTAAATCAAGATTTGGAACAGTTTTTTCCACTTTTTTCAAGCCAGCTAGCAAAACAAAGGTAACCGTTAAGAATTCTTTGCTTTTTTCGTTATCATATTCAACTAGTCGATGCAAAAAAGTTTTTTTCGAATTAGTTTCATCTCCTTCATCTTCAATATATCTAAAACTAATAATTTTTGTTGGATCTTTTGAAATTAGAGATTTAAAGCCCTTCGAATCATTATCCCTAAAACATTTCCAAACATCACTAAAATGTTTTTCTTGTGTTTTTTTAATTTCAGCCAACGCATTATCAATTTTAATCTGATCTTCTGGACTTTCTTGAAGCTTTAATCGTTGAATTTCAATTTCACTTTCGGGCAATAGTTTCGCACCGCCATTTACTAATTTAATGAATTCAAAAAATTCGGTTTCATTGTTATAGTTTTTTAAAGCTTTGATTAAAATTTTAAATTTCATTGCTTGAAATTCGGCATCATCTTTATAGATCAAATCAATGCTTTTACTATAAATCAAACTCGCAACACTATAATGATTATACTCAACGGCATGCTCTAAAATTGTTTTGTCATTATTTTGTGCCGTTAAAAGCTCTATTTTTTTATCTTCGCTTAAAAAATTAAATAAAATCTCTAAGGATTTATTTATCTTATCTTCATCTATTAAATTTTCTTTTAAAATAGAAATTTGAAAGGAAAACAGAATTAAGGATGAATCATCTTTATAAATTTGTTTATAAAACTCTTCCAAAAAATCAAATTTATTATTTAATAAAGCTATAAACATTAAATTTGGTAAGTTACAATCCTGATCTTTTTTTTCAATTATAGCTTTAACAATTTCTAAATTACCTTCAAACGAAGCATGTTGGAGAGGAGTGATGTTATCATTCGTTGCTAAATCGGGATCTGCATTGGCTTTAAGTAAGGCTTTAACGATATCTAAATTACCATTGTGGATGGCTAAATGAAGAGAAGTTCTGCCATCATTCGTTGGTAAATCGGGATTTGCCTTGGCTTCAATCAAGACTTTAAGGATATCTAAATTACCATTTTGGGCGGCTAAATGAAGATGAGTAAAGCCATCATTCGTTGCTAAATCGAGATTTGCATTAGCTTTAAGCAAGGCTTTAACGATATCTAAATTACCATTTTGGGCGGCTAAATGAAGAGAAGTGGCGCCATCAATCCTTGCTAAATTGGGATTTACCTTGGCTTCAAGTAAGGCTTCAACAACACCCAAATTATCATATTGGACGGCTAATTGAAGAGGAGTGGCACCATCAATACTTGCTAAATTGGGATTTGCCTTGGCTTCAAGTAAGGCTTTAACGATATCTAAATTACCATTTTGGGCGGCTAAATGAAGAGAAGTGGCGCCATCAATCCTTGCTAAATTGGGATTTGCCTTGGCTTCAAGTAAGGCTTTAAGGATATCCAAATTACCATGTTCAACGGCTAAACGAAGAGGGGTGATGCCATCATTCATTGCTAAATTGGGATCTGCATTGGCTTCAAGCAAGGCTTTAACGATATCTAAATTACCAATTTGAATGGTTAAATGAAGAGGGGCGATGTTATCATTCATTACTAAGTTGGGATTTGCACCGGCTTCAAGCAAGGCTTTGACGACACCCAAATTACCATTTTTAAGGACTAAATGAAGAGGGGTGTAGCCATTATCATGCGTTGCTAAATTGGGATTTGCATCGGCCCTAAGCAAGAGTTTGACGATACCCAAATTACCACTTAGGGCAGCCAAATTAAGAGGGGTCATTTTGTTATCGATTAGCGAATTTATATTAGCTTTTTTTTCAATAAGCCTTTTGACTTCGTTAATATTATTTTTAGAAATTGCATCAAATAAAGGATTTTTTTCTTCTCTAGCTTGATTAGGTGAACGCATAATATTTATATTTTTTTAATAATGAATAATTAATAAAATTAAATTTATTATAAAAATATCTTAAATAATATCGTTATAAAAAAATAATTATTATTTTTTATTACTTAAAATATTATTTTGAAAAAAATGTCAAGTCTATTTTTCTAATATTTTCCGCATTTTTTTTATAACCTTATCGAGACCTTCAAAAATCGCTTCGCCAATCATAAAATGTCCGATATTTAATTCATAAATTTGGGGAATTTTGGCAATTTTTTTGGCGGTTTGATAATTTAAACCGTGACCGGCGTGACACTCTAAACCCAAGTCAGAAGCGTATTCAACGCATTTCTTTATTTTTTGAAATTCACGATTTTGCTCGACGCCAACTAAATTACAAAATTCACCCGTATGAATTTCAATAATATCGGCTTGAAGTTTTTTCGCCATGTCGATTTGCTTAAAATCGGCGTCGATAAAAAGCGAAACACGAATTTTATGTTGGCGAATTTTTTTAATAATTTTTGCTAAATTTTGTTGATTTTTGATTAAATCAAGACCGCCTTCGGTGGTAATTTCTTGACGTTTTTCGGGAACGATGCAAACCGCATGGGGCTTGGTTTTAATGGCGATTTTTAGCATTTCCTCAGTGGCGGCCATCTCCAAATTTATCGGTAATTTTATATGTTTTTTCAAACGCAATAAATCCTCATCGCGAATGTGGCGACGATCTTCACGTAAGTGAATGGTGATGCCATCCGCTCCATTTTTTTGTGCTAAAATTGCGCCGTCAATTGGATCGGGATGGCTTCCGCCACGAGCATTGCGAATGGTTGCGATGTGATCGATATTAACGCCGAGACGAATTTTATTGGGTAATTTCGTTAATTTTTTTGATGAATTATTTTTTATTTTTTTCATAAATTACTAAAAAAGTTAAATAAAATAAACAGCCGAAACAAATTGTAATTGGAAAACCCTGAGCTCCAAAATAATTAATCATAAAACCACAAATTAAGCTTCCAAATAAGGCTCCGCAGGTGCCAATAAATTGGAAAGTTGAATTGGCGGGAATCAAATCTTTCTCCTCGTAATCTTCATTGATCATTTTAAAAACTGAAACATAAATGCAAGCAATAAATAAGCCAAATATAAAGAAAAGTATAATCAAAAAATAAAATGATTTTTGATAAAGACTTACCAATAAAAAAGTATAAAGACAACCCAAATATCCAATATTAATTAATTTTTTGGCGGGGATTTTTTTAAGCATAAAACCGACAAAAATATCAAAAAATCCACTTGCCATGTAAGCAGTAATGAGTAAGCCTGAATTCTCATTGCTAAAACCAATTCCCGTGCCAAAAACCACGGTTAAACTTAGCATGGAATATGTGGTAAAATCGAGAAAAAAACGACTAAAAAAACTATTCGGACTTTTCTTAAAAAATTCTATCACTGAAATTCTTTCGGAATTTATTTGCGGTTTTAATTCTTTTTTTAAGGGATTAAGACAAAATGAACAACCAAGAACCATCAATGCCGAAATGGCAAAACTTAAATAATTTTCCGCTCCAAAAATTTTTACAATGATTGGTCCAAAGGCAAGTCCGGCCGAAATCAAAGCGCTAAAAATTCCGATTCCGAGCCCCCTTTCTTCGTCGCTTAAAAGTAAATTGAGCCATGATAATCGACAAATGGCGAAGATGAGCCAACAACAACCGAGAATAAAAACTAATATAAGCCACCACCAAAAACTCGAGTAAAAATAAATTATTAAAACAATCGATGCGTAAAGGATTGAAGCTATTCTTAACGATAAGACAATCCCAAACTTCTTAACAAATTTACTTAAAAAAAATGACATAAAAGCTACTCCGCAAACTTCAATCGAAAATGCAATTCCAATTTGCGACGGAGTTATTTTATGAAGTTTTAAAATCGACGGAAATATTACTAAATTAATTCCAACCGCGGTGGCGAATAGAAAAAAACTTAAATATAAAAATTTAATCTGACGAATGAAGAGTAGATTTGTAAAACTTTTGAACATTTGCTTACTTGTGATTTTATAATAAATATTTAGAATTTGAAAAAGTGATTTTTAATTTATTTAATCGAGTTTATTTTAGAAAATTTTCTTTTACAAAATAAATCTACTATATTTTTATTGAATGACCGACTCATTGAAATCAAACACTCCGCTTCTCGATAAAATTAATTTACCGGCGGATTTAAAAAAATATTCTCTTAGCGAGATCAAGCAAATTGCCGATGAATTGCGATGCGAAACAATTGCCACGGTGGCGAAAACCGGTGGACATTTGGGTGCGGGGCTTGGTGTTGTTGAGATTACATGTGCTGTTCATTATGTTTTCGATACTCCTCACGATAAGTTAATTTGGGACGTTGGCCATCAAGCTTATCCGCATAAAATTTTAACGGGACGACGTGATAAAATGCACACAATTCGTAAGCCCGAGGGCTTGGCTGGCTTTACGCGTAGAGCTGAAAGTGAATTTGATCCATTCGGCGCCGGACATAGTTCGACATCAATTTCGGCGGGTCTTGGTATTGCTGTTGCCAAAAAATTTAAACAAGAAAAATCACATGTAATTGCGGTGATTGGTGACGGCGCAATGTCGGCGGGAATGGCGTTCGAAGCCATGAATAATGCGGGTGCACTTGAAGAAGAATATTTTCACGATAATCGTTTAATCGTAATTTTGAACGATAATGATATGTCGATTGCTCCGCCGACGGGAGCGATGTCGCATTATTTTTCACGCTTAGCTTCATCAAAATCTTATTTAAAAATTCGTGATTTTTCCAAAAAAGTTGTGCATAAATTGCCCGAAGCGGTTGGCAAATATCCACGAAAATTTGAAAAATCCATCAAGGATTGGTGGATGGGAGGCAATATTTTTGAAGAGCTCGGCTTTTATTATATTGGTCCAATTGATGGGCATAATCTTGATATTTTGGTGCCGATTTTGCAAAATATTCGCAACGATAAATCTTCCGATCCGATTCTAATTCATTGCGTCACCGAGAAGGGTCGAGGCTTCGTCGAAACTATGCAAAGTTCAGATAAGCTTCACGCGGTTTCAAGCTTCGATCCCAAGACTGGAGTGCAACAAAAGGCTGTTTCAAACTTTCCAACTTTTTCCAAAATTTTTGGAACGCGTTTGAGTGAATTAGCCAAAAAAGATGAAAAAATTTTGGCGATTACCGCCGCAATGCCCAGTGGGACAGGGCTCGATATTTTTGCTAAAAATCACGCTAATAAAATTTTTGATGTCGGTATCGCCGAACAGCACGCCGTCACATTTTCCGCGGGACTTGCCACCGAAGGTTTAAAACCATTTTGTGCCATTTACTCAACTTTTTTACAAAGAGCTTATGATCAAGTAATTCACGATGTCGCTTTACAAAAATTACCCGTCCGTTTTGCGATTGATCGCGCTGGTTTTGTTGGGGCTGACGGTCCAACTCATGCTGGTTCGTTCGATATTGCTTATTTAATTAATTTGCCCGATTTTGTAATTATGGCGCCATCAAATGGACAAGAATTAGTTAAGGCAATTAACACCGCCAGCGTAATAAATGATCGCCCGAGCGCTTTTCGTTTTCCGCGTGCCGAAGCCTCGGAAGAAATTAATTTTGAAGATAATGAAATGTTTGAAATCGGCAAAGCCCGAATCGTTCAAAAAGGCGAGAGGGTAGCGATTATGGCACTTGGAACCATCATTGAAAATGTGCTCGAAGCTTCAAAAATTATCAAAGAAAAATATGATTTTGAAATAACAATTATTGATGCAAGATTTGCCAAGCCTTTTGATGAAAATTTAGTAATCGAAACGGTAAAAAATCATCAAATTTTTATTACGATTGAAGAAGGTGCCGTCGGCGGATTTGGCAGTTTGGTCGGCAATTTTTTACAAAATAAATCACTTCTCGATGACGGAAAATGCAAATTCCGCTCCATTTTTATGGCCGATAAATTCATCGAACAAAATGACATCAAAACCATGCGAAGCCTTTCAGGAATTGGCGTCGATGATATTTTAAATTTAATTAATAAATTGTTATAAAATACTAAAATAATTTTTTTTATTTTAGTATAAATTAAAACTTATATTTACCGAATCTTTATTAACTGCTGTATATGAAGTGGAATTTTCATCTGATGAAAAAAGAAATTAAGAGAGGAATTAATTTATGTTCTAGTCTTAAAGATTTAGATAAAACGGTATCAATTTATATTTTAAAAATAGAAAAAATTCCAATGGCTAATGCTGAAGGCACTAAAATGGTCGCTAAATTTACTGATGGGTGTTTCAAATCAATCTAATTGGATGAAAGATCGAAAAAGCATATTAGATAAATTAGATTAATGAATGCGTTCTATGTTTATATATAAAATTAAAAGAAGAAAAAAATATTTAGAGGAATTATCTGAAAAATTTTCAGAAGGAGAAAAAAAATTGATCAAAGCATTCCAGTCGAAGAAATAAATAGAATTATTGGTCTTTGTAATATTGAAAAGGAATCAGATTTTAGAGAAAAATTTCCGAATGTAAGAAAAGATATTAAATTTTTATAATTACCCGCAGATATTAATAAATTAAAATGTGTTTGCAAAGGGGGCTGGCACATTTTTAATTTACGTAGTGCGTAAGATTTTTTGATAATTTTGCCAGTTTGGCATAAATTTATTCATCAAATTATAAAATTTTTTGCCGTGATTTTGTTCAAAAAAATGTAAAAATTCGTGAAGCAAAACATATTCGATACAATTAATTGAATAATGAATTAAATTCAAACTTATCCAAATATTTTTTTGCCTTGCATTACAACTCCCATAACGTGTCCGCATTTTTTTAATTCCAACAAAATTGGCTTCGATTTGTAAAATTTTTTGCCATTTTTTTGCTAATTCTTGTAAAATTTCTTGTAAATTTTGGCGATAAAATTTTTCAAATAATTTTATTTTTTGGATTTTAGTTAAGTCTTTAACAGAATCTAAAATAATTTGGTTGCAACAGCTATTTTGTTGTGATTCGGGGTAATCAAAAAGATTAAGTTGAGAATTTTCTTGATAAGTTTTGCTTATTAAATTTTGATTTTTAATAAGTTTTATTTGTGGTTTTTTTGAAGCTTGAATTATTTTGATTTGATAAATTTCTCCTAAAAATTTAATATTATCCGACTCGACATATTCAATATCTAAAGACTTTTTTTTGTGATGAATTTTTTGTTGATTATTTTTTAACCAAGGTAATTTTTCGGTGATAAAATTTACAATAAAATTTTCAGAAATATTCAGCGGAGCACATAAAATTATTTCACCATTTTTATTGCTAATTTTCAAATAAAGTCTTTTTATTTTTTTGCGTTGGATATTGACTTCTAAGCCTTGAAAATTAAGGGTCTGGGAATGGTATATCTTTCTTTTAAATTTACTTTTTGTCAAGATTAAGGAATTATATTTGTCATGCTAAAGCAATGACGGGAATTATATTTGTCATGCTAAAGCAATGACGGGAATTATATTTTAAAAAAATATTTTATTATATTCAATTTAAAAATAGGACTATAATTTTAATATTAAACTCAAAACACCAATACCCGCCGTCATTATAATCCCCATTTTGATGGTTAGATTAAGACTTAGATTTTTTGTTTCAGCGTAAAATTCTTTTTTGGTGACAAAATTTTCCATTTCCCTTTTAACTCCATCGATTTCTTTTTTAACTCCATCAATTTCTTTTTTAACTCCATCTATTTCATATTTAACTCCATCAATTTCTTTTTTAATTTCACCTTCAAATCGAGAAAACTCTTTTTTTGTAAGCAAATTCTCAAATTGATTAAGATGAAGATTGAAAAGCGTTGATGCTAGCTCCTCGGCGACCTCTTGAGTCATGCCGACATTTTGCATTTTTTTGGAAAAAGCGAGGGTGTTGAACATATTATTTTCAACCAATAGCGTGTTTAGCATAGTTAAGTTTTTTTAATGGTGATTATTAATATTATAATAAAAAAATTATTTTGTATAAATATTATATTTAATAAATTTCTTGTCAACTCTAAATTTATTTTTGATTTTTGATGGTTATGATTTAACGGGATTAGGAGCCAAAGGCGACGCAATCCCCGTCGTGAATCTTTTTCGAAGAAAAAGATGAAACGTTGTGAAAAAATTTTATATAACTCATTAGTCTCTAAAAAATAACGCGTCCAATCTTAAATCAGGCGAATGAATTTGAAGGCGAGTCTGCGTAAGCCTAGTTAATCTAGGCGCGCAAAGACGAGACCTAATAAATTCATTCGCATCATTTAAGAGTGGACGTGTTATTGCATCATTTAAGAGTGGGCGTGTTATTGCATCATTTAAGAGTGGAAGATGGTATTTTACTCGTCTTCTTGAGAAATATCAAAGTCAATCGGAATTTTCTTCTCCGATTTCAAGCCCAATCCCCGCAAAGATTCAGCTTGCCACAACAAATTACCCTTCCCTTCTTTCATTTGATTTAAAGCATTGTCGAAGGCTTTTTGTGAATCATTTAATTTGCGTCCGATTTCTAAAATTGATTCGGTAAAACTCACAAATTTATTATAAAGTTTTTCGCCACGATTGACGATCGCCATGGCGTTTTTGCTTTGCATTTCACGCTTCCACAAATCATCAATTATTTTTAAACAAGCGATTAAATTGGTTGGGCTCATTATTAAAATTCGTTTGGAATAAGCGTAAGACCAAAGATCTTTATCAGCCTGAATAGCCAAGATATAAGCGGGTTCGACCGGCATAAACATCATAGTAAAATCAAGAGATTTTTCCAAATCATCATAATTTTTACTACTCAAATTATCGACATGAGCATAAACCGCTTTGATATGTTCTTCGAGATATTTTTGCGACTCTTCGTCATTTTTACTTTCGCAAAATTTATTATAAGCCACCAATGAAACCTTGGAATCAGCTATGATTAAACGATTATCGGGCAAGTGAATTTGAAAATCGGGACGTAAATTTTGCCCCTCTTCATTATTAAAAGATTTCTCTTTGAAATAATGAACATCGCGTTGCAAACCTGAATGTTGTAAGATGGTTTCGAGAATCATCTCGCCCCAATTGCCTTGTTTTTTCGAGCTTCCCTTTAAGGCACTTGCTAAATTATTGGCCTCGTTACTTATTTTGTTAGTTTGAACTAATAAATTTTTAATTTGCTCTTGAAGTTCGACTCTTTGTTTTAAATCTTTATCGTAAGTATCAGAAACTTGTTTTTTAAAATTATTGATATTTTGACCTAGAGGCTCAAGGATTAAATTAATATTCTTTTTATTAATTTCGGTAAATTTTTCAGACTTTTCTTGCAGAATTTTATTAGCAATATTTTCAAAATTTTGGCGAGATATTTTGTGTAATTCTTCGATTTCTTTTTTATGATTTTCGAGTTTTTCTTTTAAAAATTTTACCTCAGAATGACAATTTAAATTTTCACGTAAATAATTTTTATTTTCTTCGATAGTTTTTTGAACTTTTTCTTCAAAATCGGTAAATTTTTTCTCAGATTTTTCTAAGTTTTTTTCTAAATCTTCGTAATGAGCTTGTAGCTCCGAATTCTTTTTTTCCAATTCATCTTTTTTATATGAAGTTTCACGCAAAAGACTTTCATATTTTTGTGATTCGTGGTTTTTATTGTCAAATTTTGCTTGTGCAACCGCTATATTACTTGCTAAATCGGCATTTTGTTGCTTGAGATTTTCAAAACGAGTATGCGCCACATGATTTTGACGAAAAATATACGCCAAGGCACTGATTAGTAAAAAATTTACAAATAAAGATAGAATAAGAATCATAAATTACATATTTTTAAAGCTAGCGCGAAAATAAGAGTAGCCGGTAATTATTGTCAAAATTGCTGCCGAAGAAAATAAAATTTTTGCCAAAACTCCAATTACTGAAATCAACAAATATTTTACATCAACTTCAATATAACCACCAAACCATTGATAAAGAACATAAGCTGAACCGTTGTCTCCCAACAGTAAACCTCCTATTCCAAACATTTGAACCGCAGTTTTATATTTTGCCAAAGTACTTACAGGTACACGAACATTTACTTCCGCTAAAAATTCACGAAGTCCTGAAACTAGAACTTCACGACAGATTATAATTAGTCCCGGAAATAAAATCCACGGATTTAATGGATTAAATTTTATTAACATAACAATGGCAACTATTACTAAAAGTTTATCGGCGATCGGATCGAGACATTTACCAAAATTTGATTGAGCTTTCATTGAGCGGGCAAAATAGCCGTCGAAATAATCTGTGATTGCCGCCACTCCAAATAAAAAAGCGGTAATAACATTTGATAGCATTCCCGGAATATAAAAAGCCAAAACCAACAGAGGGATGATGAATATTCTAAGTGCGGTGAGAAAATTTGGAAGCTGTTTCATTAAAAAAATTGTTAATTATATTATTTATTTAAACATTTTTATCTCAAAAAATAAAAATATCAATTATTTAATTATATAAAAACTTTTAAAAAATTAAATTTATTGAGAATTTTTATTATTAATTACTTTTTCGATTTTCATTTTTGCCTCTTCCAACCTTGAAGCGCAATGTTCTTTTAGAGAATTGCCTTCTTCGTAAAGCTCGATCATTTGATCAAGATTTATTTTTTGCGATGAAAGAATTTGCGAAATCTCCTCGAGCCTTGCCATTGAATCTTCGAATGACATTTTATTAATTTTTTTTACGACAGTTTTTTCAGAAATATTACTCATAAAATATATTTTTAATCTTGATTTTTTTCTTCAAATAAAGGCAATTCAACACCAATTTTATCGGTTAATCGAATTGGATATTTATCGGAAAAACACGCATCGCAATATTGCGGATTTTCATTATTTCTATTAGTGTTGGCAATGGCTTTGTAAAGACCATCGATCGATAAATACCCCAAATAATCGGCGCCAATCATTTGACGAATTTCTTCAACCGATAAATGCGAAGCGATTAAATCTTTTTTATCTGGAGTATCGACTCCGTAAAAACATGGAGAAATCGTTGGCGGTGAAGCGATTAGCATAAAAATTTCTTTGGCTCCGGCATCACGAATTAATTGCACAATTTTTTTGGAGGTGGTGCCACGAACGATGCTATCATCGATTAAAATCACCCTCTTTCCCTTTATAGCTGTAAGATTGGCGTTGTGTTTTAATTTTACGCCAAAATGACGAATGCGATCTGTCGGCTCGATAAAAGTGCGTCCGACATAATGATTACGAATTATTCCAAGCTCAAAAGGAATTTGCGATTGCGACGCAAAACCAATCGCCGCCGCAACTCCCGAATCAGGAACGGGAACAACGACATCGGCTTCAATTTTGATTTCTTTGGCAAGTTGAACGCCGATATTCTTACGCATATCATAAACACTCTTACCCTCAACGACGCTGTCGGGACGTGCAAAATATACATATTCGAAAATACAAAATTTTGGTAATTTTGTTTCAAAAGGTTTTAAAGATTTAACGCCATTTTGATTGATGATAATCATTTCGCCATTTTCAATATCACGCTCAAATGTGGCGCCGATAATATCGAAAGCACAGGTTTCAGAAGCGACGACATATGAATCGCCAAGGCGCGCCAAGCTTAGAGGGCGAACGCCGTTTGGATCACGCAAAGCAATTACCCCATCCTTGTGAATTATAACCAAAGAAAACGCACCTTCAATTTGCGAAGTGGCATCGATTATTTTTTCTTCCAAAGAATTTTTTTGACTTCGCGCAATTAAATGAATTATAACTTCGGTATCCATCGTCGATTGAAAAATCGCTCCATGATTAATAAGTTTTTTACGCAAAGTTAAAGCGTTAGTTAAATTGCCATTATGCGCCAGCGCTAGAAAACCATGACTTAGTTCGGCATAAATTGGTTGATAATTACGCGCATTTTTTTTGCCCGCGGTGGAATAACGAACATGACCAATCGCCGAATCGCCTTCAAGTTTTTTTAAAATTTTTTGCGAAGTAAAATTATCAGCAACCAAACCATCGGCAAAATGAAAATTGGCAATCTCGCCTTTCATGGCAACGATTCCCGCCGCTTCTTGACCTCGATGTTGCAGGGCGTGCAATCCAAGAGCGGTATTGATGGAGGCGTCTTGCGAGCCATAAATTGCAAAAACACCGCATTCTTCGTGGAGCTCATCAAACATAAATATTTAAAAAAAAATTAATTGGCATTATTGAAGTTGATCATAATTATTTCGCGACATGAGATATTTGTAAACAATCATGTTTTCAATAATTCTTTGCACATAATTACGCGTTTCAGAATAAGTTATTAACTCAATCCAATCAACTATTTTATTATAATCTTTTTCGAGTCGTGGATCATAAAATTCATTGATCCAACGTTTAGTTGCATTTGGACCCGCATTGTAAGAGGCAATTGCCAACATTTCCGAGCCATTAAATTCATCGATTAATTTTTTAATATAAAAAGAACCAAGTCGAACATTATATTGAATATCTTGAGTTAATTTTTTTTGATCATATTTTACACCCAATTCTTTGGCAACTAATTTTGCCGTTCCCGGCATTAATTGCATAAAGCCCAACGCTCCAACGTGACTTACTGCCATTTGAGCGAAACCGCTTTCTTGTTTAATAATCGCATGAACCAATGGAGCAAATTCATCATTCATAACCTCTTTAACAATTTGAAATTTTTCACGCACAAAAAACACATTTTTCTTGGAGGCGATGCGAGAAATTTTGGCATCGAGTTGACGATCTCCAATCTCGCCAACGATTTTCATAATAACCGCAATTTGACCTTCAGTCGGAGCATTATTTACCAACCATTCAAATATTTTAGAAGCATTATCGCGATCACCCGAAACCGCTAAAATATAGGCGATTTGTGCCGCTCGCGATTCAGATATTTTTGCAATATCACGACCAGTAATTTCTGGGCTTTTTGGCAAAATTATATCTTTTTCGGAGCCAAGCGGATCAAGGTTTTTATGTTTATGAATAGCAAGTTGCCCGTAAAAGAAAATTGGATAATTGGTGCCGGCTTTATATAATTCGATCGCCTTAGATTTTTGATTCATCGCTTCATAACACATCGCCTCCCAATATATGGCTCTAGATAAAGTAACCGGTTGAACCACATTTTTACGCATTTTTTGAAAATGAGCTAAAGCATCTTTGGGCTCGTCAAGAAAGCGTAAAGCAACCCAACCCGCCGTCCATTCCGCCTCCCAAAAATCATTCGAAGTGACTGGTAAATTATGTTTTGATAAAATTTGGTAAGCTTTTTTAAATTGTTTTTGCTTGATCATCTCACGTCCATAAAGCCTTCTAAAACTCCACCATTTTTCGGGAAGTTTATAATTTTCGGGCAAATCTATTAACAAATCAACGACATCGTCGAGACGATCTTTAGATTTATTCCAAATCATTCTTTTATAATTCAAAAGCTCGTTTGACCGCAATCTTCTAGGAATATCAAGCAATAAATTATCAATATAACGAGGAGATTCTTCGATTTTTGCGATCGATTCAAATAGATTTCTATAATCTTTTCCGACATAATTCATTATTCTTGAAGCCTCGATTTTCTTGCCTTCCCACAATAATCTTTCGATTCTTTGAGAATGATCATTTTCAGTTAAAATATCTTTATATTTTTCAATAAATTGCCTTTCGGCATCGACCGAAAAATTTTCTTTAATCCAGATTTTAGCAATCTCAGATTGAATTGTTTTGCTTTGAGATTCTCTAACTTCTTGATCAGTTTTTTCGGTAGCAATTTTTAGAATTTTTGATTCAACGACGTAAAGCTTTGATTCTGTAGTTAAGGCAGGATTTGAATTAAAATAAGCCTCGGCAATTTTGTAATCAATATTGTTGGCAATGGCAACGCGTTCAACGTTTTTTCTTAAATCGTTTATGTTTGGCAAGTAAGGATTATCAATTACGAAAGTTGAAATATCAGCGAAAGAGGTTTTTTTAGAATTAATTTTGCCACTAAATTTATTCCATAAGACTATGTCGACAATTGCATCGGCTAAAGAATTTTTTTCATTACCAATATTGCCTTTCAAAACTTTCACTAAATTCATCGCTTCGTCAAAATTATTTTTAGCTAACGCCGAATTAATGTTTCGAAGGGTTTCTATATCATTTTTAGTAAATTTTTTCCACAATTTATCGGTTTTAAATTCATTTTCTTGAGCAAAAGAAAATTGAATAGAAAAACCAACGAAGAGAGCAATTGTAAGAAGCTTTTTAATAAATTGCATCACTTGGTTATTAATTGAGTTAGATAAAATTCAAAGGGTATAAAAAAAATTTAAAAAAAATAATAACTATTTTTTTTAAAAACTCAATTTTAAATTTCAAAAAAAATTATAAATTTTGACTTGCTTTAAACTTAAACTAATTTAAAATTTTTTTGTTGCTTTTTTTAAGCTTAAACTAAGTTATTTTAAAATATAAATGGGATTTATAAATCATTTTTTCATAAAAATTAATTCTAAAAAAGTTGGAACCGATGAATTTGGAAACCAATATTTTAAAAAGAATAATGGCAAAAGATTTGTTATTTATAATGGCATTGCCGAGGCAACTAAAATACCGCTTGAATGGCATGGATGGATGCATTATTCAACCCCAGAAATACCAACAAAAATTGAGACAAATAAACTTTCTTGGCAAAAAATTCATCTACCAAATTTAACGGGCACCAAAAATTCATATTCACCTAAAATTAGTAATGAAAAAAAACCAAAATCTCACTATGAATCGTGGGAAGTTAATTAAATATAATTTTCTTAATCATGAATAAATCACATAATTATTTTGACTTTTTGATCGGAACCATTGTCCTACTTTGTGCAATTGGTTTCTTTACTTATTCTTTCAAAAGCTCTAAAATTTCTTCCAATAAGGGTTATAATTTAATTGCTAAATTTGATAATGCGGATGGCATTACAATCGGAAGCGACATCAAGATTGCCGGCATTAAAGTCGGCTCAATTACCGAACAAAATCTTGATGAAAAAACTTCAAAAGCTAATTTGAAAATGAATATTTCAAACAATGTCAAAATTCCTGCCGACTCTTCTGCCAAGATTGCTTCCGAAGGTTTGCTTGGTGCCAAATATATTTCAATTGCCATGGGTGGCGATGAAGAAATTTTACAAGATGGTCAAGAAATTACCTTCACTCAATCTTCGATTAATTTTGAAGATTTACTTGGAAAATTTATTTTTAGCGATAAAAAAGGGAAAGAAAATGATAATGAAAAAAATTAATTATTTTTGCATCGCAATTATTTTATTAAATGGTTTTAGTGCCCATGCTCAAGAGCCCTTGAATGAAAATAACATCAATGAAAAACCTCAAAAAAGCAAAGTTGAAATCGCTTCAAAAAATAAGAAAAAAATTAGCAAAGAAGATACTAAAATAAATGAAGAAAGTCTTGATGATATTGAGTCTGATAGCGAAGTTAAACCTGAGAATGATATATCGCGATTTAATAATTTAGCAATTGTTCAGGCTCTTAATAAAACTACGGCAAAAACCTCGATTCTTATCTTGAAAGTTGGTGAAAAAACTTCATTCGGATCACTAAAAATAATTGCTCACAAATGTTGGCAATCGCCTCTCGAACAAAAACCTGAAAATAAAATTCTGCTTGAAATTTTTGAATTTAGAAATGAATCGGAAGAAAAAATTCAAGAAAAACGCATTTTTTATGGTTGGATGTTTTCTTCAAGCCCTTCAATTTCAAGCCTTGAACATCCAATTTACGACATTACCGCTCTAAATTGCAAAACTAAATAATATGATCAAAATCGCTCCTTCAATTTTATCCGCCGATTTCGCTAAGCTCGGTGAAGAAATTCAAAATATCGAAAAATCCGGAGCCGATTATATTCACATCGATGTTATGGATGGAAGCTTTGTGCCCAACATCACGATTGGCAATGAAGTGGTTAAATCTTTGCGTCAAAAAACTCAATTACCTTTCGATGTTCATTTGATGATTAATAATCCCGATAATCACATCAAAGCCTTCGCCGAGGCTGGTTCCGACCTTATAACCATTCACGCCGAAGCCTCAATTCATCTCGATCGATCTCTAGCTTTAATCAAATCTTTTAATAAAAAAGTTGGGGTTTCTTTGGTGCCCTCAACTCACGAAGATTGTTTAGATTATATTTTAGAAAAACTTGATTTGATTTTAGTCATGACGGTTAATCCCGGATTTGGTGGGCAAAAATTTTTAACATCACAACTTAAAAAAATTGAAAATATTCGCAAAAAAATCGAAAAATCCGGCAGAAAAATTGAACTTGAAGTTGATGGCGGAATCAACGACCAAACCGCTAGAATTGCGGTTGAAGCCGGTGCAGATGTTTTGGTTTCAGGCTCTTATATTTTTGGCAGTGGTAATTATCATCAAGCAATTCAAGCTCTAAAAAAATCTTAAAAATATATTTTTTTGGTGCACCCAGCGGGATTTGAACCCACAACCTTTGCCTTCGGAAAGCAACACTCTATCCAGTTGAGCTATGGATGCATGATTTTATAATAATTTCTTCCTCACTTTTCTCAATCAAAATTTTATTTTAATTTCGACTATAGATAAATTTTATACTAATAGCATTTATTTAATACATCAAAATTTCCACTAAAGCAAATATTTCTTATGAAGCGCTGAGGAATCAACTTGTTTAATCAAAAACAATATTATGCCAAATTAACCTGAAATTGCATGCTTTTTAACTTAATAATTAGGCTTCATTTTTGGCTAAAAATCCTCCAATTGCTTTAACGCGATAAATAAATAATTTTGTTTTGAATT
>SXGQ01385282.1_pt1 | contig 18507 bp, 17 predicted proteins | sample 3178371 | NCBI WGS metagenome assembly SXGQ01 (sample SAMN11356859, study PRJNA531348) | freshwater metagenome | isolation source: freshwater sample F1-20 | place: China: Fuxian Lake, Yuxi | collected 2017-12-25 | reverse complement strand
ATTCGCGCCGAATACCAACGTTGAACTATTTGCAGTGCGGCATCACCAAGCGCGACGACAACTAAAACGATCGTGAGATAAACGATTCGACGTTTGTCTGCATCAGGGATTGCTTCGTCGACGATCAGTCGAAACATCAATGGGGGTACGAGGGCGATCACCGAAGTGATCAGAATCGTTGCAATAAACCCAAGAATCGACCGTCGATATGGTCGAGCAAAGCGCCAAACTCGGCGCACCGATGTTTTGCCGATCGTTGCACCAGCGACAGCAGATTTATCCCGCGGGATAAGTTGATGTGGATGCACGCCCTCAGGCTAAGGCTTAAGCCCGAGTTTTTTTGTGCATGTTGCCGTCTGGCATTATCGCGCCTGACAACTTGGCGCCAGTGAGATTAATACTTGATAATCGGCGCCACTTAAGTCTGCAGTCAGCAAATGTGCGCCAAGCCCGATTTCGAGATCGTTTACTTGTGTAGCGACAACATACTGCCAACTTGCAGATGGCTATTAATGCACCGAGCGGTGCTTGGCTTCAGTCAGTGCATCAAAAACTAGAACTTTTGCTAAGTGCCGACGATAGTCAGCCGACGCCCGAGTATCTGAGCTAGGTGAGGTGCCTTCGTCTGCAAAATTCGCTGCTTGTTCAAGGTCAGCGCCAGAGGCGATGGCTTCTTCACACTTAGCGGCACGAAGGGGGACTTCTCCCATCGCGCCAAGAATAATGCTCGACCCGCTAACTGCAACCGAAACTACTGCCCAGTCTTGTGAGCGAGATGTAAATTTCTGGTAACTCCAATTTGGTGCCTGTGCATATGGTATGTGTATCTCAGTAAGCACATCGTCTTGATTTAGTGCAGTCGTCCAAAATCCTAGAAAAAAATCAACAGCAGAAATCTCTCGAACGCCGTTGGGGCCCGTTGCTATAAAAGAGGCGTTGGCTGCGAATAACGCAACCGAGAGATCAGATGCGGCATCGCCGTGCGCGACAGATCCGCCAATTGTGCCGCGATTGCGTACCTGCGGATCACCGACAAGTTTGGCTGCGGCACCAATCAGTGGTGCATATTTATTTATCAAGGGTGAGTTTTCAATTTGTTCGTGTGTAGTTAGCGCGCCAACTACTAATTTGTCTTTGTCTTCGCGGATACCGCGCAGATCGCTAATGCGCGCGATATCTATGAGCACCTCGGGTGTAGCAAGTCTGAGTTTCATTAAAGGTATGAGCGAGTGACCACCAGCGAGAAGTTTTGCATCATCGCCATAATGCTTGAGCGCATCGCTGGCTTCTTTCACTGTCGTTACTGGAACATGTGTGAACAGTGCGGGGATCATTTACCGCCGCCGTTTTCTGCTGCCCAACGAACCGAATTTACGATCATTTCGTAGCCGGTGCAACGACAGATGTTGCCTTCAAGTGCGTGTCGAATCTCGTCTTCGTTTGGTGATGGGTTTTCGCGTAACAGCGCAGTTGAAGCCAGGACCATGCCTGGCGTGCAATATCCACATTGCAGACCATGTTGTTGTCTAAATCCTTCTTGAACTGGGCTCAACCCATTGAAGTCGCCCGACAAACCTTCGACTGTGGTCACTTCTTCGTCTTGAACTTGAACTGCAAGCACGGTGCAACTTTTTACGGCTTTGCCATTGAGCAGCACCGTGCAGGCACCGCAATTAGATGTATCGCAACCAATGTGTGCCCCTGTCAGGCGAGCATTTTCGCGAATGTAGTGAATTAGCAGTGTGCGGTCTTCAACATCGTGCTGTTGTGTAACGCCGTTGATTTTTATTCTGACAACTGTCATTTTATTTTCTCCCGTTCATTGCATGCCAAACTTTTTCAGGTGTCACCGGCATATCGATATGTTCAACACCAAACGATGCCAGCGCGTTGACCACGGCATTGACCACAGCAGGCGGACTTCCGACTGCGCCAGATTCGCCGATACCTTTTGCGCCAAGAGGGTTATTCGGGCACAGCGTTGTGATGCGACCAGCAATGTAATTCGGTAGATCCGGAGCAGAAGGAATCAAATAATCGATCAAGTTTGCCGTGATCGGCTGACCAGTTGAAGGGTCATAGCAAACTTGTTCATAAAGTGCTTGAGCGATACCTTGGGCGACACCACCGTGCACTTGCCCTTCGGCAAGTAACGGATTAATTACGGTGCCGCAGTCATCAACAACGACCATTTTGCGAATCTTGACCTTGCCAGATTTGCGATTGACTTCGACAACACACGCATATGCCCCAGACGGGTAAGAAAAGTTTGGGCTTTCATGAAATAATCGTTCTTCAAGAGTTCCGGCTTGCAACTCTGGGGGAAGCCGTAATGGTTGAAAACTCGTCAAACCGACATCAGACCAACTGACTTTTTTGCCAGGCGTACCGCGAACATTGAAGGCGTTGTCTTTGACTTCGATATCTTGTTCGGCTGCTTCAAGAAGATGCGCGGCGATTTTCTTTGCACGAACCATCAATCGTTCACTTGCAACTTTGACCGCCGAGCCAACAGTTGGAACACCACGGCTTCCCATTGTCCCGACTCCTTGAATCACAGTTGCAGTGTCACCATGAATCACAGTTATGCGTTCAAAAGGTATACCTAATTCGTCTGAAGCGATCTGCGCGACAAAAGTTTCATGCCCTTGACCGTGTGGTGATGAGCCAATAAAAATCGTCGCCGAGCCATCGGGTGCGATTCGAATTTGTGCAGACTCCCAAGATGCAAGATGTCCGAAACCCTCGAGAGAACCGTTTGGTCCGAAGCCTGCGATTTCAAGCCAACAAGAAAAGCCGATGCCGATGAGTGGGGCATTTTGATCGGCAAGATTTTTCGCCTGCTCTGCTTTTACAGCTTCATAGTCAAGCAATCGCAAACATTCATCAAGGGCCTGTGGGAAATCTCCCGAGTCGTAAACAACTGCTTCATTATGAGTCTCATATGGAAATTCGTTTGGTTGAATAAAATTTATTTGCCGAACTTTGACTGGATCAACACTTGTCTTCAGTGCAACTAGATCAATGATTCGCTCAATTGAGAAAGTTGCCTCGGGGCGACCAGCCCCGCGATATGCGGCAACCGGAGTTGTATTTGTTACAACTGTTCGAAAGCCGGTTGAAACGTGTGGAATTTTGTAGCAACCTGCAGCCATCCACCCGGTCAATGTTGCAAGACCAAGACCAGTCGGGTCGCCGTATGCGCCGAGGTTCTGGCTAATAACCATTCGCAACGCATTGATTTTGCCGTTCTTCTCGAAGCCAACTTCAATTTCGTGCACCTGGTCACGGCCATGAGTCATCTGAACCATTGCTTCGGATCGGGTTTGCATAAATTTCACAGGTCGCCGTAGCCATTTTGATAAAAGTGGTGCAGCAAAAAACTCTGGATACCAAACTATTTTTGCACCAAACCCACCGCCGACATCTGGCGCGATAACACGACACAAGTTTTGTGGTGTATCAAGCCACGATGCAAGTTTGTTTCGCAGATGGTGTGGTGCTTGTGTTGTTGCCCAAATCGTCAACCCGTCAAGCGTCCAGTCGGCGAGACAACCGACCGTCTCAATTGGTACTACCGCACACCTTTGATTGACGATTCGCAGACTTGCGCGATCATGCGACTTTGCAAAGTGTTTTTCAAGGTCATCAAGCATCGGCACTTTTGTCAAAACGTTTGAGCGATGTTCTTCAAACAGTAATGGTGCACCAGGTGCTGTTGCCTGCGCGACAGATGTGACGGCATCAAGAGTCTTGTATTTCACGACCACCGTTGGCACGGCATCGGCCGCTTGGTATCGGTTTTCTGCGACGATAATTGCCACTGGCTCGCCAGCCCAACGCACTCGGTCGTGGGCAAGGATAGGTCGCTCGAAATCGGTCATGCCACCGGGCAAATTTGGAAACGAAATAAAATCGGCAGCAGTCCAAACACCAAGTACGCCGGGCATCTTTAGTGTTTCGCTGACGTCAATTGAAATTATCTTTGCGTGCGCCTGATCAGACATTACGAACTGACCAAAACACGTATTTGGCGGTGAAAAGTCATCGACAAACTTGCCACGACCCGTCAAAAGCGAAGGATCTTCTTTTCTGAGAACTTTTGCGCCAACAAGACTCATGAGTATTCCCCTTTGATAAGTAAGTGTCTAAAGATCATGGCTTATGGTGGTGGGCTTCTGAATCGGATGGGTCGTGCCACCATTCGTTTTTGTCGCCGTCTCCCGTCGCATTTTTAGCTGGGTTGTTTAATTTGCGAGGGCCCCAACCCAATAATCTGCCAAGTAAATATTCTGGTCCGCTTTCTTCACGACGCCACCAGCGGCGTTGACCACCGTGAACTCGTTTTTGAAATGTCGAAAGGCCTACTGAGACAATAAGAGCACAACCAAAGAACAAACTCTCAACCCAGATCGAGCCCACTCCTGCCAGTTGTAGTCCCTTGACGCCACTCTGCAGGGCGATCACACTTAGTACGGTTCCAAAAACATTAAATCGTCGCTTGAATTGTGTTGCTCCTAAGAATGCAGCAGAGAACGAGGGCAATAAATATGGTGCTCCAGATTGTGCCTGGATCGAACCAAATTGAGAAGAAAGCAACACGCCGGCTATCGAACTGAAAATTGCGGAGGTGATCATCGCCCCAGAGATAAATCGATCGGTGTGCACACCCGCCAAGCGCGCCGCGTCTCTACCGCCGCCTGTTGCAAAGAAATATCGACCAAGTGCGGTGTGCTCAAACATAAACCAGAGAACAGCCGCAAGAACAGCAGCAATCACAACAGTTCTGGTGAGTCCGAATGCAAACTCATCGGTAATTGATTTGAAAGAATCTGGAAGTCCAAGAATTGATCTGTTGCCTGACCGCCAGACGCTGTATGCGGTGAGCACCGAACTCACACCGAGAGTTGCAATGAATGAATCAATTTTAACTCGCACGATTAAAAATGCGTTTAGCGACCCAATCAGAAGTCCAAGTGTCAAGGCCATCAAAATCGCCGGCACGACACTCCATTGTCGGTCAACCAAAAGCCAGGACACAGTAACGGCTGAAGCCGAGACGGTGGCCGCAATTGAGAGATCAAAAACTCCAGCCGATAGTGGCACGAGTAATCCAAGAGCGACGACAATAAGAATCGATTGCTGATTGATTACCGATCGGTGCGTCAGCCAAGTTAGCCATGTACTTGGCACCCAGATTGAAAAAAGTAACCACGCAACTGCGTAAAGATAAATAACGCCAATATTGCGCGGATGCAGTTTCTTTAATTTAAATGGCGAACGACGAGTGTCAAAACGGCTATCAATTTTGTCGAGACGTTCTGTGCGTTCGTATTTGACTCGCCATCTTCGTGTGACTTTATTTTTTTTGAGGACAAGACGGGCCTTGACCTCACCAGTTTTTTCGTTGATCTTCATAAATTCTCCCGAGAACTCGATTCAGGTGATGCATCGCGGATCACTTTTGTTGATATTCGACGAGGCACGACGCGCGACCCAACTCTATTTGAAGTTGCACCAAATGTTTCAGTAACGATACGCGATGCGGTGATTTCGTCGCCGAAAAGCTCACAGGCAATGACCCCGCTACGCATAATTAAAACTCGGTCGCACAGGCGAACTAACTCGTCAGTGTCTGAAGATGCAACTATCACTGTGCCGCCCAACTCGGCAAATTTTTCAACACGCTCGTAAACAGCTGATTTTGATCCGATGTCTACACCTTGGGTCGGCTCGTCAAGAATCAGCACTTTTGGATCTGTTCGCAACCAACGAGCAAGAACTGCTTTTTGTTGGTTTCCGCCCGAGAATTTCTCCATTTTACGACGAAGAATTGGCGGGTCAATTTTCATCTCGGTGATCCAACTCGTGACATCAGATTTCAAGCGTTTGTAGTCGAGCGCGGCTCCCTTACGAAGCGGAGAGAGTCGCGGCAGGACGATGTGATCTTCAAGGCGCTCGGACAAAATGAGACCGATGCGTTTTCGATCGGCTGGCACTAGGGCCATTCGGGCTTTGACCGATTGGTGAGGGTGGGCAAAAACTTTTTTCTTATTAACGAGAACTTTGCCCATAAATCGTGGCGTAACGCCGAAAAGACAATTGGCAACTTCGTCACGCCCTGAACCGATGAGTCCGGCTATGCCAATGATTTCGTGTTCATGAGATTTGAAGCTGAGACCGCGCAATGTCATGCCGAATAAGTTTTCCGCTTCAAGCACAACTTTACCGTTCTCAGATTTCGCCGCATTTCGCTCTAAAGATAGTTCTCGGCCAACCATTAGCTGCACCAGATCCATCGCATTAAGTTGTGTTACGTCTTGGCTGGCTGCGACGACTTTGCCGTCACGTAAGACAGTGACCTTGCTGGCGAGACTCAAGACTTCGTCAAGAATATGGCTAACAAAAACTACGCCGACTCCGAGACTTGCAACCCTGCGTACTTCTCGAAACAGTGCATCAACTTCGCCGCGATTAAGGGCTGCCGTCGGTTCGTCAAGAATCAAAATTCCAGGTTTATCAAAGTTCCAATCTTGCAATGCGCGCACGATTGCGATTGCTGCGCGTTCGCCCGATGTAAGAGTCGCCAACGGACTGCGAACATCAGGTGCGAGGCCAAATCGAAGGAGAAGCTCTTGACAACGCTTTGCTTCGGCGCGCCATTTGATTCGACCAGCAAAACCGGTTTCATAACCGCGACCGAGACCAAGGTTTTCAATTGCTGAGAGTGTGTTGACTAAGCCAAGATCTTGGTGAACGATTCTGATCTGCGTGCGGTCTTGAGGTGAAAGTTGCCAAAGATCAATTGGCTCACTGTTGAAAAAAACTTTTGATCCATGGTCGGCCTTGATGTAGCCAGCGATCAGTTTTATCAGCGTTGATTTTCCTGAACCGTTTTGCCCAATTAGGGCGTGAATTTCACCAGGGCGAATCTGGATGGAGGCGTTATCAAGGGCGAGTTGCCCAGGGTATGTCTTCGATATTGAGCGGATATCGAGAATTGAAGCAGGCTCATTCATGATATGAGAATCGTATAAACGTCAGAGGGGTAACCGCCGAACAAATTGAGTTCGACGATTACCCCTAATACTGACTACTTAGTTTCTAGTTACTTCTTTCCCCAACGAGTAAGGAACTGATCTTGGAATCCTTCGATTCCGACCCAAGCCTTAGTCGCATCAGTAATTGTGTCGGCTTGCAGGATTTGCAATGGCAATCCGTTCAAACCGATATCAGGGCGACCCTCAATGGTCTCACTCGCAGGAGCCCTCGAGATGCTTCCACCCGACAAGATGCTTGCAGCCATATCAACTGCTCGCCATCCAAGAAGTTCTGAAGCAAGTGCTACTTCACCCAATTGGTGACGACCTTTTGCGATGAAGTCGAAGTTCATTGGTCCACCTGCTTGCGAAACTGCTTTCGCTTGGTCGATCAAACCTGCTGCATCAAGTGCGTCAGGCACTCCGTACATCATTCCACCGAACGCGTAAACAATGAAGTCAAGTTCTTTGTCAGCCTGTAACGCAGAAACAATTTGACCCGGCAAGTTAACGCCAATGTCTGCAATCGCAACTTCTTGAGTCTCAAGTTTGCACTCTGGGCAGATTTTCGCAAGTTCATCAGTGAAACCTTGTTGGACAAGTGAAAGCACCGGGAACACTGGAAGACCAACGAAACGGATGTTCTTGTTCTTGCTGTTGGCAACTGCATAGTCAGCCATCAACACGCCATAGAAGTAGTAATCGTCTTGCGACAAAATGTTTGCAGCGATGCCGTTACCTGGTTCGTAGCCTTCTGGCATCGACCAAGCAATAACCGGTATCTTCATTTCTTGCAAAGTGGCAAGTTGGCTAGCAAACCACTCACGTGGGACACCGCTCTCGAAGATGACATCTGGTTTGGCAGCAATTGCTGCGTCAAACGCTGCTGCGACTGTTTCTGGTGTGTCCTGGTGTGACGTTGATTTGAACGTCCAGCCAAGTGCTTTTGCTGCTGCTTCAACACCAACTTGAATTTCTGCACAAACTGCAACACTGCAGGTCATGTAGTAGACAGTCTTGCCTTCAGGTGCGGCCGAAGGTGCATCACCGATGTTTAGTGTCGAATTAGTTTGCAAATACTTTGCAACACGTGCTGCTGCAATATCTGCTGCTGACTCACCAGCGGCAACTGTGTCGGTGGTAGCGGCAACTGTTGTATCAGTTGACTCTGAGCTACCGCCACACGCAGAAAGCGCGAGCAAGCAACTTGCAACAAACGCGATAGCGCCGCGCAACTTAAATGGATTGGAACTCGTCATTTAATATCCCCCTTAGGTTATTTATATTGCCGTTAAATCTTATACGGCGGTTTAAACGGCCGGCTATCTGGGGTGAGATGGGCAAGTTCAATCAGGATGCAGCAATTAACTTGTTCAGATTTTCGACGAACATGGCCAGAATCTTGTCGCTGACATCAGAGAGTGCCCCGCGCCCAAGTTGCCCAATTTTGCCCGTAATTGCGAGATCAGTGTGAACAAAGCATTTTGTGGAATTATCGCTAACGGCTTCAAGTCGCGCCGTGATGGTCGCCGAGGTACTGCCTTTGCCAGATTTGTCGCGACCCTCACCCTTGAGCGCTGCGCGGTGTTCGGCTTCGTTGCGCTCAAGAAATTGTGCCTGGCCGTCAAACTGGGCGAGTATTGGTCCTACTTTTACTTTGACGTTCCCAAAGTAGGTGTCTCCGTCAATTTCGGTCAATTGTGCGCCAGGTAGGCATGGTGCGATGAGTTCTAAGTCGGTGAGAATTGTCCAAGCGTTTGCTATTGGCACATTAACTATAAATTCGTGATTAAGGTCCATGAAATAGTCTCCCGATGTACTGTTTAGTGAGTTTCACAGTTTAGTTCTTGAGTTTATAAGGCGTGATGAAAATAAAAAGTAATTTAATTCTCTCTGGCGGATGGGCACACAATTTTGCTGCAAGCGTGCCAAATTTAGTTGAAACACTAAACGCTGTCGGTTTTGCTTCTGATGTGGCATTTGATGTTTCTGGGTCAATTCAATTGCTTGAATCAAAGAATTATGACTTGATAACTGTCTTGGCTTGCTGGTTTCAAATGCAAGACGCGCGATACTCGCAGCAGAATCGCGAGATTTGGTCGCGCACTACTAATCAACGATGGCGAGATGCAATGTTGCGACAAAAAAATAATGGTGCCGGGTTGTTGGCAATGCACACTGCAACTATTTGTTTTGACGATTGGGATGACTGGCCCAAGTGGGTTGGTGGTTCATGGGATTGGAAGAATTCGTCGCATCCCCCGCTCGGTAATTTGAATATTGCACCATCTGCCGACCACGTGATCGTCGCAGGAGTTGAGCCATTTGTTATTCGAGACGAACTTTACTCGAATCTTCTGCGAGACGATTCATCGCAAGTAATTTTGCAATCTAGCGATGGCAAATCAACCCAACCAACTTTATGGGTTAGCGAAAATAAATTTGGTCGCGCTGTATATAACGCTCTAGGTCATGATCTTGTAAGTGTTTCGCATTTGGCACATCAACAACTAATCAAGCGCAGTGCGCTGTGGGCTTGTCATACGCCTGACTCTGATGTGCAAGCAATAACTTTGCAGCAGTAATCTAATTGTATGAATTACCGTCTTGAAGTTAAAAAAGACTTATGTATTAGTTCTGCGAAATGTGTTAGTGATGCACCAAAAATTTTCAAATTTGATCAAGACGAACTAGCAGAGCCTGTTGGTGAAACGACTCAAGAGCAATTGACAGTGTTGATTCGTCTGGCTCGAAATTGCCCGGGCGAAGCAATCACGATCTACGACGAGAACGGATCAGTAATCAGTTTGGAGTAGCGCCTATCAAGTTTTAGATAGTTGCTTGAGGGTGAAATATAACCGGATACGAGAGCCAGTTTTTGCGCGCAGACTGGTCGTCGCGTCGAGGTGGGTTTTGTGGGTCAACGATTGCACCATGACTCAAAACTATTTGAGCCATCGTGGCTATCGCCCCGGTAAGCGAAACTTCAGAATCAGCAGGCTGGCTTTCAAGACCACTGACTAACTCTTGACCGATGCAAGCGTGAAACCCAGAACCAAAACTAAGCCCCCACGCGGCGATACCTTCTGGAATTTCACGAAATGGGTTGAACTGTTGCGCGTCGCTGCCAAACACTTTTTCATCGCGATTTGCTGCTCGCATATCAATCATGACACGAGTATCTTGCGAAATTAAAACACCAGTCTCAAGTTGCGTCTCGGTGACGGCTACACGACTCGACTCTGGGCTCGCAGGGTTGAGCCGAAGTGACTCGAAGCCAAATCGTTGTAGTAGCGAAATATCGTTTACCAATTTTTCGCGGTCGTTTGGGTTGTGGTTGATCCACTCAAAAGTGTGGTCCATTAAATTGACGAATGCTCCAGATGTTGAATGTGACCCAACCCAGGGGAAGTATGCGATTTCATGCAACAAAGATTCATCAGAAATTTCAAGATTGTCATGGTTGACCAGCAATGTCGTCAAGACATCCTTGGGTAGGTCATCTACGGACTTTGTTTGTTGCGACACTTGTTCAATGAGTGCAACACGTTTATTGTGTGCTGGCTCAAAAAACTCTTTCGCAAAGAGCTCAAGTGCGGCATTGCCTTGCTGAATTACTGACTGTTTGTCACCGATGTAATGGTTGACGCTTGAAGCGCGCGCAAGTTTTGTCATGATGTCTGCCAGCAAAGTAAATCTGTCTGGGTCGTCGCCAAGGTCAATGCCCGCGATCCCGGCAGAGATTCTCATCATGGTCAAGCGGGCGAGTTGCAAAAGGTCTACTTGGCCTCCAACGATATGTGGTTGAATACTTTCGTAGATGTTGTTGGGGATGAGATTTTTCTCCCAAAAAGCAAAAGTGTCACGGCGAAATAAACGATTTTCTAGTCGGCGGCGGGCATTATGTTCGGCGCCATGCAAATTTACGATCACGCCGTGCATCAGCGCGATACCCTCGTCGTACAGCCCCTGTCGCAGATCGCGATTGCGCAGAGCCGCTTTGGCGTCAGCCCAACTAGAAAGTTTGATCGTCGACATTTCTTTTTGTGTCTATCGATTTGTTTTGCGGTTGATCAAAATCTATTTTTCAAATAGCACGTGATACGAACCCCAATAAGGACGCTTTGTTGTTGTGTCGATTTTGGCTGGCTGACTAGGGTCGGCAATAACTTTTCGATCAAACATCGCTTGAACTGCAACAGTCGCTAGTCCAAATTCGTAATCAGAAGTTTCTTGCGATCTTTCAGATAGTCCGGCGGCGAGTTCTTGACCGATACAAGCATGCATACCGTGCCCAAATGAGAGTCCCCAGGCGGCCACATTTGGTGTCGAAATCTCGCGATGTGGATCAAACTCGTTCGCGTTGTTTCCAAAAATTTCTGCACTGCGGTTTATCGACATTAAATCAATAGTCACTGTCGCATTTTTTGGAACAACTGTTCCTGATTTGAGCGTTACATCTGAAAGCGCTCGGCGCATTGCAGTTGGGCTAGATGGATTCAAACGAATAGTCTCGAACATCGCTCGTTGCACGAACGACTTGTCGTTTGTTATTAAGGCGGCATCTTCAGGGTGTTTCTTCAGCCAATTAAACAAATTATCCAGAGTGCGAACAAATGCGGTGGCTGAAGTGTGGGCACCTGCCAGAAGAAAGAACGCAATCTCTTTCAAAATGATTTCATGCGGAAGATGCAAAGAATCTTCATTCTTAAGTAGTTCGGTGAGAATATCTTTCGGCAGATCTTGATTGCCACCGTTCGCCGCCTCGGCAATAAGCTTTTGTCGTCGAGCAATGGATGGCGCTAAAAACTGGGTGTCAAACTCAGACTTTGCTTGTTCTATCTCAACCGTTACTTCAGCAGGGTCACGAGTGGTGTGGGCAAGAGTCGCACCTTCAATGAACTTCATCATGAAGTTGTAGAGGTTGCTGGTCTCTTCTTTGGTTTTAAGTGGTCGATCAACGCCTGCATTGAGCGCTGCAAGATTCATCATTAATTGGTGTGAGAGCGTTACGAGTTCAGCGCGACCCGACTGCACAAACGGTTCAAGTGTTTCTGAAATTACTTGTGGAAACAAATCTCTTTCGTAATGCACAAGGGTTTCACGACGGAAAAGTCGATTTTCGAGTCGTCGTCGCGCGCGGTGCTCATCTCCGTGCAGGTTGACAAGCACACCTTCCATCACGACTTCGCCGGCGTCGTATAGGGCCTGCTTGAAATCTTTGTGACGGTAAATTTCTTTTGCTTCGTCGTAATTAGTAACCGTCAAGACATTTTGTGAACTCATTATGAAATGACCCCCAGTCCCATTCCACCGTCTACCGAAAGTACGGTACCAGTAACCCACTCGGCTCTGATTAGATATTCGATTCCTTCTGCAATTTCGAGTGAAGTACCAATTCGCCCAACAGCGTGATGGTTGGCCATTGAATCAAGTCTTTTGGCTGCGGTTGCATCGTCAAACAGTCCGGCCCGCTGATTGATTTCGGTTAACACCGCACCAGGTCGCACTGCATTAACACGAATTTTTCGCGGCCCTAATTCTGTTGCCAAAACTTTTACCAACGCTTCAAGGGCGCCTTTGGTTGCCGCGTACGGCGCCGCACCCGGGTATGCGCGAACCGTATATACAGATCCGATAAAGATGATCGCCCCTTCGGTGGCTACCAGATGTGGAAGCGCGATCTGAGTCAACATCATTCCCGAAATCACATTGTCGTTAAAAACTTGTAGCAGTCGTTCTTCTGTCCACTGCTCGACTGGCTTTCGCTCCATGTTGCCAGCGTTTGAAATTAAAGCATCGATACGACCACCGTGCAAAATCGCTGTATCAATTAGTTTTTGGCGATCAGCACTGCTCGTGACATCTGCGGTAACCCAAGCGCAGTTGCTGCCGATTTCTCTAGCAACAGTTTTAATTCGATCTTCTCGCCGACCACAAATAGTTACTTTGGCACCTTGAGCCGCAAGATAGCGAGCAGTCGCTTCACCAATACCTGAGCCGCCACCAGTTATAACAACTGACATTTCTTGAATTGATTTCATTGTTTAATCCGACGGTCCAACTGAGTCAACACTCTTCGGTCGTGGAAGTGTCGACAAAATGCTCATTGTGACCCCACCGTCTACGAGAATATTCTCACCAGTGATGTATGAAGACTGTTCAGATGCGAGAAACGAAACTAGGTTCGCGATGTCCTGAGCGGTTCCAAGTCGGCGAAGTGGAATTCGCTTCTCACGCGCTTGGCGGATTTCTGGATCGGCATGCACAGCATTGCTCATGCCGGCATCAATTAGCCCGGGCGCAATTGAATTGACCCGAATACCGTTTGGGCCCCATTCAAGTGCCATTTGTTTCGTCAACAATGCAACGCCCGCTTTTGTTGATGTGTAAGCACCACTATTTGGTCCGGGGACTACGCCATTCATTGATGTGATGTTGATTATGGTTCCAGGTTTGCTATCGGCAACCATTAGTGCAGCAACTTGGCGCGAAACAGTAAAAGTTCCGATCAGGTTGACGCGAACCACCGCTTCAAACTCTGATTGAGCGAGGGTCAGTAATGGCCCGAAGCGAACGATTCCGGCGTTGTTGACAAGCAAATCTGGCGTCGAACCAAATTGCTTTATTGCTTTTTCTACCGAATTGACATCTGAAACATCTGCAGAAATTGCAACACAGTTTTTTGGTAATTTTTCAACACGCTCAACATCTGCAACATTCAAATCAAGAATGCCAACGTGCCAACCTTCGGATGCAAGTTGATTAACAATTACTCTGCCAATTCCGTGCGCTCCACCTGTGACGATTGCGCCTTTCACTATGAGTAGGCAATTTCTCTTGTCAGCGCAACATCTGACCAACCCGATGCTTGCTCTCCGCGAAGCATTGCGCGTGGCTCAACAGGCGAGAGGTCGATATTTTTGCCACGGCAGAAAAGGTGGCGAAACAAATTTTTGTCACCCAATAAAGAAATATCTTTTGAGGGATCACCGTCCAGAACCAAAACATCAGCACGATATCCAGCGGCGATACATCCTGTTTCGCCATCTTCATCGAGTGCAACCGCGTTGTCTTTGGTGCCACAAGTAATTGCCTGAAGCGGGGTCATTCCCAGATGCTTGACAAAAACTTCCATTTCGCGAGCATGCCAATGCCCGTATGGTGTCATTGAAAAACCACTTTCTGAGCCGCATAACAATTTGACACCGGCGTCGTAAGCCTGTCGTAATTTCGCACCAGTGTTTTCGAGTTCACCGGCGAAGATTGATTTTGCTGAAGATGTTGCACCAGCCTTGTGCCCGAATTCCGAAAGATTGGCAAGAAATGTAAACACCGGACCAACAGGCACTTTCTTGTCAATTATTGCTTCAAGCGATGCATCACCGAGAAACGATGCATGCCAAATTATGTCAACACCAGCCATCACAGAGTCAAGAGTTGCTTTGTCGCCACGACAGTGCGCTGTTACTCGCACACCTAAATCGTGCGCTGTATCGCAAACAACTTTCAACTCTTCGCGAGTCCAGACTTGTATCTCGCCCGACCGCGTTGGGATCAAACCCGTTACATGTATTTTTATGCAGTCAGCACCATCTTTAACTTGACGACGCACAGCCAGCACAGTCTCTTCTTTGTTGCGCACGACTTCGGCATATCCGGCAGTGCCAGAGTCAGGGATGAGTTTGCCTGCGGTTCCGCCAACTGCGGTCATCAAGGCGTAAGAACCAGATTTCATTGTTGGGCCCTCAACGACGCCAGCCTTGATTGAATCGCGAAGTGCTGGCCCGATATTGAAGATGCCGTCGACATCAAACATTGAAGTAACGCCGGCTCGCAAAACCTTTCTGACGTTGTAAGCGGCGAGAATTGCAGCAGTTGCGGGGTCACGATGTAAAAAAAGTTCGTCGTTGGTTCGTGGTTCACCAAGGGTGATATGGGTGTGTGCATCAATTAGCCCCGGCATAACTGTTAATCCGGTTGCATCGACACGTCGTATTTCGCGCTCACTAGATTTTTCAACTACGAGGTTCTTGCCAACAGCCACAATCCTGTCGCCCTCAATTAATACATCGGTATTCGGCTGAGGCTGTGAACCAGTGCCGTCAATTACATTTCCGCCGCTAATCAGTACCGCGTGCAAGAGGAATCTCCTTTGTTGAAGTGAGATAAGGATACATATATAAAAGTGTTAAATCGGCGCACGTTTCAAATCAACGGTTTCAAAAGGGCTCAGCTCGGCGATTTTCAGGGGTATGGTTTTCCAGCCCACCATGCTTGCAACTGTGGGCGAGCAGCGATGTCAACAATTTCAATTCGTTGGCCTAACGGATTTTGAAAGTACGCAAAGCGAGCAGGCTGGCCGTCTGAGTCGACCATCCACGATTCAAGTTTGTGACCCTCACTAACGAGATCCTTAATTGATTGATTAAAGTCGCGTGACCACCAACCGAGATGGTGAGGGCTGCCATTGAGTACATGATCCCACGGCGAGCCAGGACACTTTTGAATGAGTTCGACATGCATTGGATCATGAATTGAATAAGTTACAAAAATTGAAAACTCGGTTATCGCTGTCGTTGGAGTTTGTACTTTGACAGTGCGGATTGTTGGTGTTGCCCATTGCAACCCGGTTGAGCCAAATGCTTTCATCGATAGCTCAAGATCATCTACTACCCACGCAATGTGATAAAGATCTGTGTTATCTAGTGGCATGAAAATTAAAGATTAAAAATTCTCTTCGCGTTTCCACCCAAAATTTTATTCATGTCATCTTTTGAAATATCTAATTGTTCAACCATTTGTCGGTATCCATCTTCCGCATCCCAGCCGCCAAAGTTTGAGCCGAGAAGAACTCTGTCGCAACCTTCGGTATCAACAAGAAATTGCAACGCATCTAGTCGATGCACCGCAGTGTCAAAACTTAATTGAGCCCATTGCTCGTCGAATGGACGATTGAGCAGACCTTTACCGAATGGCCGTTTTTCGAGGGCAGCCTGTAATCGACCTTTTTGATACGGCGCAAAGCCACCACCATGGGCGATATGGACTTTTAATTTTGGATGTCGATCAAGCACACCCGCAAACAGTAAGTGCGAAACCGCAAGGCCCTCGTCGATTGCAAAGCCGTAAATGACATCTAACTCCCATTTATCAAAAAAATTATCAGGCGTCTGATACGAGCCACGTGGTCCGGGGTGAATAACAACAGGAATATCTAATCGTTCGTGCTCTGACCATAATTCTTCGAACCGTGAGTCCGAAAGTGCAACACCATTCACATCGGTGCCGATGTAAGAGCAGACCATGCCCAGCGAAGAAACCGCTCGATGTAATTCTTCGCATGCAGCCTTCGTGTCTTGCAATGGAAGCGCAGCGGCACCGATTAGTTGATTGTGATCTCGACAGATTGTCGCAACCTCATCATTGTGTTTTTTATTAAATTCGATACTAGAACGAGCAGGTTGGTGATAAAAATAGGTAATCGGATTAGGCGACACGAGTTGTAGATCAATCCCGAGTAGTGCCATCTTCTCGACTCTTTTTTGCGGAACAGAAAATGGACTGTTATTAAATTTGACATTTTCTAAAACGTAATCACCGGCACGAAAAAACTCGTTGCCATTATCGCGAAAACCCATCTCGGGGCCCGCTGCGCCACATGATCCCATTACCCCAGTAATTAATATGTGTGCATGAATGTCAATTACTTGATTGACCACCATTGCCAAAGGTTAGCGTTTGGTTGATTTCTTGTCGCTTCTACGAGTTATTTTCAGTTGTGCATTCACTGACGCTTGCCTTTTAGAAACGATTATTCAGTGATGGTTCGCCTCGGAGTCCAGACGATGTAGTTCCAGACCCAGTCGGCGAAGATACTTGTTCGGTTGCGACCGCCCGAAAGATATGCAAGATGTAATGCAAGCCATGTGAGCCAGGCGAGCGAACCACCAAATCGCAACCACGAACGAATTTCAACGACTGCTTTACGCCGACCAATTGTTGCCATCTGACCCTTGTCTCGATATTTGAAAACTTCAAGCTGTCGACTTGACTCGCGTCGCCTGATCTGGCGTGCGACATGCTTTCCTTGTTGAATTGCAACCGGGGCGATCATCGGAAGTGGGCGACCATTGCTATCGGGGTAACTGGCCGCGTCACCGATCACCCAAATTGAATCGCTGAGTTGCAAGTTTGTATTGACTTTGATTCGATTGCCGCGATCTGTTTCGCCAAGAAACTTCCAGTGCGGCGGTGCGACCACACCCGCCGCCCAAATTTTGGTGCCCGCGATAATTTCTTTGCCATCTTTGAGTCGCAGTGATCGGCTTGTTGCCTCGGTAACAGCGGCGTCAACAAGTACTTGAACGCCCATCTGGGTCAATTTTTTTTGCGTGTACTTACTCGAGTTTGGATGAAAGCTCGGCAACAATCTTGGGCCTGCTTCAAGAAGTGTCACGGTTGCCTTCGGCGCGATGTGCTCAAACTCGCGTTGAATTTCTCGTTGTAGTTCGCTGACCGCACCAGCGAGTTCTACTCCGGTTGGTCCGCCACCAACGATGACGACATTTAGGCGCTCGAGAGGTAGTAACCCGTCTTCGACATCTTCGTAGGTACGCAGCAGAGAGCGACGGATGTCGCGGGCATCATTGACGGATTTCATTTGAAAAGTGTTTTCGAACACGCCTGGAATACCGTACGTTGCACCTTCGGAACCGACCGCAAGAATCAAATCGTCATAAGAAATTGTCTTGCCGTTTGACATCGCGAGTGTTTTTGCTGTCGTATCGATGTTTGAAACTTCACCACGAACGAACTGCACTTCGCGATAGGCGGTGCGAATTGGAAACGCGATGTCGTCTTCGGGCAGCGATGCCGTCGCCACCTGATATAGCAGGGGTGAAAATAATTGATATGGATTGCGGTCAATCAAGGTGACACGACAAGATCGGGACTTTCGAAGTTTTTTTGCGCAAGCTAATCCGCCAAAACCTGCACCAACTATTACGACCTGTTTCTCACCTGACTGGTCGCCGAATTCGATGAGCATGAACTCATACTATTCGGCTTGTGTCTATCGGCTCGGTCGAAGTGAAACTTAAATACCGTAGTTATCTTCAAGTTTTATCTGGTGCTTACGATAAACGTTTCGTCTAGGTCACATCTGTTGTTCAGAGAATTGTCACCTAGCAGAATTACAATACGAGGCATGACTTCAGCAGAACGCATGGCAATCGCGCGGCTTGTGCATCGCATCGGGTTTGGGCCGAAGCCCGGGCAGTTCGGCAAGATGTTGAAACAAGGCTTCAAAGTCTCGGCAAAGCAGTTGCTCAGTTCTGGTTTGCCCGATTATGGGGATGTAAAAACAGCCGTTGGTATCGCCGACTTAGGCACGCAACCCAAACCGAATTCTGAGTTGCTGGCGCCATACAACGAATCTAAACGGGCGCAGTTACGCAATATGAGT
>SXGQ01544313.1_pt1 | contig 18508 bp, 12 predicted proteins | sample 3178371 | NCBI WGS metagenome assembly SXGQ01 (sample SAMN11356859, study PRJNA531348) | freshwater metagenome | isolation source: freshwater sample F1-20 | place: China: Fuxian Lake, Yuxi | collected 2017-12-25 | reverse complement strand
CCTGATGAAGGTGTAACAACTGGAGCTACCGTATTTGCTGGAGGCGATACTGCGTTTGGAATAACAGAGCTAGAAGCAGATGAAGTTCCTCCAGTGCCATTTGCGTTTGTTGCAGAAATTGTAAACGTGTAAGCTTGATTCACGGTGTAAGCCGCAGTTACAGTTATAGGGCTTGTTGTTCCACTGTAGGTAAGTGCCAACGAAGGGCTTGACGCTATGGTCAATGAAGTTATAGTTTTTCCGCCGCTGGCGGCCGCAAAGCTTAGTGAGACTGCAGTCGAGCTTGATGCAGTGGCTCCAGATATAAACGGAGTCTCTGGCACAGTTGTTGAAGTTGCGCTCGCCACAGATGACGCTACTCCAGTTGCTACTGCATTTATAGCAGATACACGATAGTAGTAAATTTGGTTACTTAAAAGACTGGTGTTTGAGTAACTTACTGCGCTAGTTCCTGTGCTTGCTACCAAAGTTGAGTATGTGACGTTATTCAATGAGCGTTCAATGAAATAACCTGTAATTGCGGATCCACCGTCACTTGGCGCAGTCCACGCAAGATCTATGCGACCATTATTGTAAGCACGGGACGTTCCAAAGTCTGTGGCGGTAAGACCAGTAACTTGACCTGGCGCAGTTGCTCCTCCAAAAAATGTTCTCCAGGTGCCAGACACCTTTACATAGCCTGCATTTACAGTTCTCCATGTTCCAGAAACTTTTACGTATAAATTTGTAAGAGTATTCCATGATCCGCTTGACTTAACGTGCGCAGTCATGCTATGACCACCTTAGCCAGACGTCTCCGTTAACTCCGTCACCAGAGACAGGCGCAGCAGATGACGCAAAGGTGTTTCTTAGTGATCCATACGCACCGGAAGTATTAGCTCCACTCGTATTTAAGAACGGAGCTGTTGCTAAAGTTATTGAGTTATTTAAGCTAGAAAGAACTACTGATCCTGCTGAAGTCATTGTTAGTTGCGCTGATCCTGACGTAATGACAAGACCAGTAGATACTGTTGTTATGTCTGCAATTTGACTTCCACTTACATTGAAAAGAATAGAGTTTCCAGAGCCTGAAGGAGCTAACGCTAAGCCCGTGCCGCTAGTGTAATTAGTAGAAGTAAATGTAGAACCAGTAATACCAGCACCAGTTATAGTGCTTCCGCTTTGGATACTACCCTTAAATATAGCAGCTCCTGAAGTTGCGCTAATTGAAAACGTTGAGCCATTGCCAGAGCCAGTACTTGTTGAGTCAAAACCAGCAAGACCTAATGAATTCATAACTATGCGCGCACCTGTAGTCGGTGAAGATCCAGAGTAAACTGTGATTCCGTTAGTGTTTACAGCAGTTATTTGATTGCTAGCATTAACAATAGTGCTTGCGCTTGGTTGAAGTGAAGCTACGGCTGCGTTATAAGCAGTCTGTGCGGCTGACGCCGCGGCAGACGCGGCAGACGCGGCAGACGCAGAGTCTTGTGTTAAAGACCAAGCCGTGCCGTCCCAGGTGTAAAGCTTGTCGCTATCGTTAGTGTCAATCCATATATCACCAACTTGGTATGTAACGCCTGTCGGTGCATTATCTTGATAATAGGTAGTGCTCTTAGACTCTGCAGTGCTTTGCGCGACTGGGTCTGTAACATCTACGTAGTCTAAAAGATTACTGCTATATACTTTTTGTGCCCCTGTATCTGGATCAACAACCGTTGTGCCTTCTTTTACAATGCTAGGATCTGTATCTGAAACTACAGTTACACCAAACTCTGCCTCGTTTGCAGTGACTGCGTCTGTAGCAATTTTCTTAGTGACTATTGCACGCGGAAGAATTTTTTCAGTTGTAACTACGTTTCTTTTTAGCCTCTTTGCACCAGGACGTTTTTCAATGCGACGAACTTTACGCTCAACGCTTGTAAGAACTTTTCCTATGCCTTTACGACGTCTTCTTCTACTCGCCAATCTTGTCCACCTCCGGCTCTGTAACTAGGGTGAGTTCTACTTCCTCACCAAAACTTGGAGAGTCAGGAACAGAAACTTTATATCCATCAATCTTTCTTACAATGACTGTGTCGCGTGGCTCAAGATCTGTCTCAAGACGCATGCGAACAAACTCATCGTTTACGATTATTGAGCACCAATCTCCAGGAAGGTACTCTCCTATTCTCGGACTAAGTGAGCCATTTACACGCACACGTATATCTGAAATTGGTGGACGAGACTCAGCTAAGTATCTTTCCGCGTGCGCGTATAAGGCGTCTTCCTCGGATACCTCATTACGTGTCTCCTCCGCGTCTAAAAGTGGCCAACCGTCTTGTAATAAGTCAGTTGCAGTTGCAACCGCATACGGCTGAGATGCATCATCTCCAAGATCCGGGATGTTTCCAACAACAAAGAAACGTGTTGCCGAGTCCTCTGCGTTTTCGTCCATAGTTACATCAATGATGTTTCCAGGATACTCAAACACCAACTCGTCTGCTCCGTATCTGCTTGGAGGCGCTGCCTGCCCTGCAGCAGGAGGATTTGGGTAGTCTATAGCTATGAGAACAAACGTGCGAGTAAACACAGGAATGCTTGCTACGTACTCAAGATCGCAGTCTACACGAAACTCAAACCCGTCAACTGTGTCTGCGTAGTCATCAAGCTCTTCTCCGACTGAACGCAACTCATATCCACGATAAGTGGTATTAGGCACATTTTTGCCGCTATAGTCCTCAGTTGAGTACTCTATATCTAAATCAGAGTTTCCAGGATATGGTCCGTATGTTCCAATGCTTACAGTAGGTTGAACTACAGCAGTTCCAGCAGGAACTGCGGTTTGTACCATGTCACTGTCAGCTACGCCTATCGTAAAGGTTGTAGCGGTAGGCGTAGTAAGTATTTCGTACTGCCCGTCAAATAACAAGTCTATTGCAGAGGTGTCATCTACGTTGGAAAGAGTTACAGTCTGCCCTGCGCTAAAACCGTGAGATGCAGACGTGGTTATAGTTCCTGTAAAGTCTTCTATCTTCTTAAAAGTTACAGTTCTTGTTAAAGTAGATACAGCCGTGGATGACGATAAATCAATTGTAAATGTAGTAGAAGTAGGAGTGGCTACTACGTCCCAGACGCCATTAAAAGTAGCGTTGACATTGTATATTTCTACAGACTGAGTGGGAATTACCTCATGAGCAGAGGCTGTAGTTATAGTTGTAACTCCACCTGGAGCAGTGATAGACGTAATTTCCAAATCGTTAGTTTGCGCAGGCTCAATTTCAGTGTTAGGAAATGAGATACCGCTAAAGTCAACAAGAATCTCGTCAAGAAGCTGGCGCACGTAGTCATACGTATCTACACGAACACTGACTGTTACACCTTCATAAGTTCCATTTGGTATTGATGTTCCAGTTACTGTAAACGAGTCAGCGGTAGGGGAGCTTGCTACAGTGTAATATCCAGTGTATTGAAAGTCTCCAACCTCTGGAAAGGATAGGCGAACACTTGAGCCAACAGGAAATCCGTACTCAAACGCGTCTAGCGTTGCAGTAACTGTCCCACCAGATACAACAAGAGTGGCTCCAAAATCATGAGTCCAGGTCTTCCATATATTTCTGTGGTATAGATAGCTGGTAAACTCAGACGCATTAACGCTTAATATTCTGTCTACAACGTTATACGAGCGACTCCATATGATTCCGCCCCAGACGCAAACTCCGTCACGCACTACATATAGTCCTGTCTTACCAGGCATTGTGCTGTTGTACAAGTCCATTCCAGTGTTACTTGGTAAAACTGGAATCGTGCCTGAAAAACTACCTGCTGAGTTTAGCACTCGCTCAAAGGATACACCTTTGAAGGGAATCTCCGCGAGTATATCATTAGATAGAAGATTAGTTGTAAAATAGCGATAGTCAGCGGAGATTGTGTCTGTAGCTACCATGTTACACCTCGCTGAGTAAATTCGTCATTACAAAACATTTAGTACCTATCCTAGCCAAGCTGAGCGATAATACACCGTAAGTACCGCCTCACTTGTTGCATCTCCGTCATCCTCGAAAGATATTACATTATCTCCAGGTGCAAGAAGAGTCCACTCTGCAAGAACATCAATCAGGTTGCGCTTACCTACCGCATCACCATCAAGTGATACCTCGTGCTCTAAGGTATCGATCTCTAAAATTTCACCTGCGCCTATCGACTCGATGATAGTTATAGACTCGTTTGTTGTCTCGTTAATTATCTCAGCAGGACCAGTAACAGGTCCTGCGATTGAAAGAACAACTGGAGCATAGGCATTACCGGTGTTTGTTACTGTAGCCTTTCCGGTAGCTGAAGTAGATGTATTTTTTCCTGGAATTATCGTTGAGCGATACCCAAGCTCATGACCTGCAAACCACTCATACTTTAAGGGGTCTGGTGCCCTTAATCCGATAGAGAACTCCGTGCGACCGCGTTCGTTTATCGTGTTTATCTCTGGGCGCCCTGAGAGTCGAACGTAGGACGCCTTAGTGGGCTCCTCGTTTGTCTTTAACCAGTCACCTACGTAAACAAGATCAGTGTTTGTGATTAGCTTGTCACGCGCTATCTTTACGTAACTTGGACTTGGCGGCAAAAAGACTCCATTAAGTGTAATTTGTCTTGCCGTGTATCTTCCACGTACATCATACGATCCGTCTCCCCAGCCGCGAGGAATATCTTCAATATCTGGCTCAGGATGACTCCACCAGCCTTCTATTTCTGTACAAATCCAAACTACGCCGTCCTCATCAATGGTGTTAAGAACAAGTGAGCCAATACTTACGTCCGCATTTAACTTTAACCCAGTGATCTTTGGATACGGAACAGGACGAAAAGCTTGATTTACCTTTTGAGTTTCTTGAGCTTGATTTGGCTCGTCTACGTACTCATTGAGGTACGTTGCCTGCTCAAATAGCACTGCATCTACTAAGAACTTTTGCCCTGCTGAGCCAGATGTAGGTTGAACTACTCTAACAAGCGCACTTAACGCACCCGCAGGTGCGGTAAATACTCCAGTAAGTCTTACCCAATCATCTCCACCAATGACCTCAAGTTGAATCGAGTTTGATGTTGATATTACTGACCCTGCGGTTGCAGAGTTGTACCAAATAACATCAGCTGACAAGGTTCCTGTTTGAGCTGCAGCAGGTATCTTTACATACGCTCCTAAGGCATATGAAAGTCCTGTGGTGACAAGAATACGACTTGCAGTTACCACTCCTGAGTTTGAGGCCGCTGCCTTAGTGACTTCTAAGGACGATGACCCGTAAAAATACTCAGTTGTTATACGCGCAATTGAGCTTGACCCCGTGGCAGACCAACCCGTCGTGTCAGTCTTAAATGACGGGTTTATTATTAGGTTATTTCTCTGTGTCATCATGCACCTCCGCGACGTAGTCTAAATGCCAGTGTGCGGTCAATCATCGCCGCAAGTTCTGTCTCGTTCATACCAGCTGAAGGATAGACATTTATGATGTTTGAAGGGCCGCCTCTTCCTGCAAGTTGCGCAACAATGGCTCTATCTCTGCGAGATAGACCTTGCTCGTCAAGTGGTTCAATACGCTCAGGGCGACCAGCCTCGGCAACACGAATTATTGCTCCGCCTGGTTGTGCTTGAATAACTCCGCCCTCTGCAAATCCAGGAATTGGAGGAATAGCATAGCTTCTTCCGCCAAACTTAGGGACCCAGTCTGGAACTGAAAACTTTATCTTTGCAAATGTAGAGTTCCATAGTCTTGCTATAAATCCAAATGCTCTTTCAGCTCCGTTTAATATCGAGTTAAATAGCGGAATGTTACTAAGCGCTTCCTTTGCGTTATTAAAAATTGCCTTTAACCCATTAACAATAAACTTTCCTAAAGCTCCAAAAATTGTCTTTAGCCCTTCAATGGGATTTCCAGTGATAATCTCCCAAAGGCCTTTTACGATACGTATTGCTAAAGCTATTGCCTCTGCAAAAATGTCTATTGCAACAGTTAATGTAAACTGAAATATTGGAACAACATATTTTCCTATAAAGTCACCAATTTTCTTAAAAATTTCTCCAAGTCCTTCGAATAGTGGTGCCAACTCGCTTAATGCCTCTTTTACAGTGTCAAAAGCTCCTTTGAGTGAATTCCCAACCGCATCAATAAGCTTTGCAACAGCTTCTCTAAATATCTCGCTTTTTGTGTAGGCTATTACAACAATAGCAACCACTGCTGCTACTGCCGCGGCTATAGCAATTAAAGGTCCAGCCGCTATTCCAGTGGCTGCACCAAAAAGCCCAAAGCCAATTCTTAAAAATTTTATTACGTCATATAGTTTATTGAATATTCCAACTACTGTAAGTATTGTTCCGCTAATTACAAAGAATCCAAACTTTACTACACCTATGATAAGACCTAACGCGGAAAAGAACGCAAGAATGCGAGCGCCAGTATCAAATAACTTCTTTATGGCAGGATCAGATAGTATGTTAACTACTACACTAAGAGCAGTGTTAAGAGTATTAAAGAATGTCTGTATCGCACCGGAAGATAGTGTTACCTCTAAGAACTTTATTAACGTAACAAGAAATTCTGCAAAGGCAGGACCTGCTGCATTTAGTCCAGTAAGAATATTGCCAAACGCGGGAGCTCCTTCTTTTAAGGTGTCGTAAAACTTGCCTATGTTTGGATCTGCTCCAGCCTTTAGAATCTCCTTGATAAAGGCTCCTATTGAGGAAAGTGCCTTTGTTGAATTTATCGTAGTCTCTCTTAGCCAGTCAGCTCCCGCCGGCTGCTCAAAGAATTTCTCAAAACCAGCAGTAACCTCAGTCAACCAGTCAATGATTACGTATCCGCCGCCTCCTGGCGTAAACGCTGCACTAATTAGATTAACTATACCACTTACGGCATTTCCAAATATTCCACCAATACTTGCAGCTATATCACCGTACTTCTTAAAGAAGGCATCAAGTTCTCCAGATGCCTGCTTTGTATCTAAAAACTTAGCAAACTCTCCTGTCTTCTTTTCTAAGAAGTCAACAAATCTTCTTGTTTGAGAGTCTGCTCCAACAAGAAGTGAAAGAATTGAGTCATACGTATTTCCAAAAATCTTTCCAAATCCTTCGACAACATACCCTGCCGTACCAAACACTTTAGCAAGATCTGTTTTATTTTCAACGTCCAGTATTGAATCAACAATACTATTAAATGCCTTTGCAACACTTTGCGCAAGATTAAAGAATAGTGGCTCAAGCTCAGGGAAAAGCTCGTCTTTTAATCTTCTTAGTCCATCTTCTAGTCCTGGAAAAAGTCCTGCCGCTGCCGCGTCTCTTAGTCTTTTTAACGCAGGCGCAAATTCATTTACTATAAACTTTACAAAGTCTTGCGCTTCTTTTGAAAGGTTGCTAAGTGCATCGGCAAAAGCGTCTGCTCCAGCTCCACCAGACCCTGCGCTTTCAGCCTCCTCCTGAGCGCGTAAGGCATCTCGCTCTGCACGTGCCTTTGCCTTTGCTGCCTGTTGAACACTCTTAAATGCGTCTTGCGCAGTGTCTGTTGCTGAGATAAGACGGAGAAGACCTTCGTCTTGCACGTCTGGAAAAGTCGCCTTTGCTACGTCAAGAAGCTCGTCACTAACACTCTTGCTTTTTTCTACAAGGTCACTTTGTTGCTGTTGCAAGTCTTTGTTACGGTCCTTGGACTTTCTGTAGTTTAACTCTGCCTCAGCAAATGCAAGTTGCGCCTCTCTACGTGCGCGTGAGTTAGGTGGCAGGTCTTGAACACGAGCTAAAGTTTCACGTGCTTTTTCAAGTTCAATTGCAGCTTTCTTTTCGTTGATTGCCGCGTCCTCTGCGTCAAATCCAAGTTGCTGCAGCTCTTCACGACCATCTTTAAGAGCTTCATTAAGATCTTTTTGTGCCTCAGTAAGTCTTTCATCTGCGTCTACAAGATTTTCTTGCGCTGCCTCTAGTCTACGTAATGCTGCAATCTTAGCGCTGGCATCCGCTTTTGCGCCAGCTGATGATTTTTTAAGTCCTGCAGATATTGCGTTACTTACCCCTGAGAATGCAGCAGCAGTCACAAGTGCAGCCAGTCCTAAGGAGGTGAATATGCCAAGAAGAACAGTTAATGAAGGTATCAATGCTCCCGCCGCTGCAACTAAAGATAAGAATCCACCAGCCAATGAACCAACAGAGGACACAAGTATAGACAGGACAGGTCCTAACGTGTATCCAGTTCTAATAAGACTTTGAAAACTTCTTCGAGCAGCTAGCGCCTTTGAAGAAAAATCAGAAAAAGATCTTATTAAATTCTTTCCCATGCCGTCAGAGAAACCATTAGAAAAAGTTCTTCCGATGCGATTTCCGTCACGGTCTAAGTTTATATTCTTAGCTGCGTCACGAACTTCTTTCTCAAAGCCAGTCGTAATTGCACGAACAACGATGTAAGCGTCACCTACTATTGCCATATATTCACCTCCCTTCTTTTAATTTTCATTGCTTTTAGCCTAACGGTCCTTCTAATGCAGAGCCAAATGGTAAAGTTGATTTAGCATTAACTGGTGTTGGCGGTACGAAAGGCTTGGTTGGTTTGTTCTTTTGAAGTGGATCAAAAGGAACAATCGCCTCTTCAGCTATATCAAAATTCTTGGACGTTACTCCAGAAGAGCTTGCAGAGTTTCCAGTTGCAACCGCGTATGAGTACTCTGACTCATAGAATTGTTGATATATCTGTTGACGTGCACGGTCACGTCCCTCCGCCTGCTCTGCAGACGAATAGAACATGTCCTCTTCAAAGAAGTAATGAATCACATCAAGCATGTCACTTGATTCCATCTCTGAGAGTCTGATTCCGTTCACGATAGCCTTTCCATTAACATAGGGCCAGAGATCTACGCACCAGTGGAGGAGACTTCTGGCCCCTCGGTAGGGCGCGCTGTATACACCTCAACAAGCCAGGCGCTAATTTGCCCAAGGGTATCAACTGAGACAATCTTGTCTGGATCAGTTAAAAGTACATCAAACCGAGCGTAGCTCTCTTCAACAAGAACGTTTTTAAAGAAGTCGCTGATTGTTTTTGCTGCGTCTGCTGGGTTATCTCCGCTTGAACGAGCAACTAAGTCTAAAAGTACCTTGCCTTGCAACTCTGGACGACAATTAAATGTCTCTCCATAGATCATAAACTCTACTGGTTCTTTTTCTCCAGCTTGCGTTCCTGAACCGAAGTCCTTGAACTTTGCCATATCTTTTTTCCTCCGTATTATGTTAGTGTCTTTATTAAGACGTGTGCCTTAACTCTAGTTATCTTATCAAGTAAAGATTATCAGTGAGGTACTTATTAGGCCTTGTTCCAGGGTGTCTTACTACGCGAGTATAGACAATCCTTCCCCTTGCAGAAAAACGAAGTGTCTCTGCTCTACGAGGAACTATTATGTGTGGGCGTGCTCCTTCATGATGTACTAAAGCGTAGTTTAACGGAGATCCGACCCTTACTTGTTGTCCAGGACCTCTACGACTGTGTTCTATTTCAAGTGAAGCCTTTAGTTTTCCAGTTTTTACTCCCACTTGAGACCTTGCAGCTAAAAGAACTCTTAGTCCACGTCCATATAGATATCTTCCTACAGGTCCAGAAGGACTATTTAAGAATTTATCTAAGACTGGGCGACGAAAAACTATTTTTGCAAATGATAAGCTAATGCGAGTTCCTGCTCGCCCACTTCCACCAAAGGCAGAGCGAAATTGCCTTGGACTATTTAGTCTTCTTGCCCGACGGGCAATCCTTTGTCCAAAATAGAGTATAGGACTGTCATTTATTAGCCCGAATAGTGGCATTATGGCACCGCTATCGTAAGTTGCATGGCAGTTGTTTGAAAACCACCATCAAAACCTGTAGAGTCAGCTGTTGCAATTACGCCAAGGCCAAAGTCTCCCTCGTCTTGCTTCCACTGGTCTAGCTTGTTAATAAGTTCCATAAACATCCATGCGTCAACCGCTGCAATCTCAGACGCTTCTTGAATCTTTTCTCCGGTAGGAGCTTTTCCATTTACTCCAACTACAGGGACTTCTCTTGATATTGAAATGGTTAAAACTGCTGAGCGTGGCATTTGGCAGCGTTGTGGCTCACTCGCCTCGTCGCCAGGCCGACCAAGATACACTTGAATAAACGAAACTGCAAGTTGCTCACAGTCAATCGCAGGTTCGCCCATCGTCCAAAATCTTCTACTTGGCAAAGGTACGTCGTATTCCTCATAGACCTCTATAACCTTTTCAAGAACGTTATCAAGAAGTAATTTTAGGCTTAGTGCCCTTGAGTCTACTGTCGATACGTCTATTAGTGCTCCCACGTCTATTCTCCAATGTTATAGGTAGGAGTAACTTCTCTGCCAAGACGAAGCGCAAGATTTCCTGAGGCAATGTAAACTGTCTCAATCTCGCCTGCTTCTATTGGGTCTGGTCGTGATGCGTATAAGTCCCATGTTCCCGGATCAACAAATCCTACGTATGCATAGGCATCATCATATGAGACAGTTAAGGTGATGCTGTCACGAGTTTCATTGGTAACTGTAGCAGTTCCAGTGTCAGCTCCATATGCAACGTTACTGTAACCTTGGCGTGCGTAGGTAAAAGTAGTAGACGAAGGAACGTCGACTATATAGTAGCTTCCATTAAATGTTGCATTAATTCCTGCTACTACGACCAAGTCACCTTCAATAAAGCCATGAGCAGCTGAAGTTGTGATTGTAACAACACCGCTGATAAGCTGCTTATGAGTTACGTTTCTTGTAATATCATTTACTATTGGATCATTTAGTTGAACCGCTCCAGTAGAAAGTTCCTTTGTTTTTGTTCCTGTGTAATTTGCAATCTTAAGCATTGGAACCCATGTATCGTCACTTGCAAGGAACCCTGCGTTGATGTAGTTAAGGTTAACGTCTAACGCACCACCATCTGACCCTGTAACGTACATATCTAAGACGCTTTGCCCGAGTGGCAAAGGCTTTGGCACCATACGACGAGCGCGTGGTACGTCTGGACTAAATACACGCGCCTTAGCACGAGCGCGATCTGGATTTACAGACTTAAGAAATAGATCAACGACATAGAGACCAGTTCTCATCTCTTCAATAAAATCTTGGTTGTCTAAAATTGTGTAGTTAACACCTTGCCGTGAAACTGAAGTCACACGTTGAGGAAGGGCACAATCATCATCTCCAGACCACAATTTTATAAACTCTGTGGCTAAAGCACGAGCTGCTGCCTTACCTGACGCAGGAGGTGGAGCTCCGTATGTGTAAGTAACCTCAATGTTGCAAGGAGCCCAGGCGGTTCCAGCCTTAGCTTGAAGTGTCGAGTGGTCTACAAGGTAGTAATTTGCAGGATCGATAATCGCACCTGCTCTATCACGCACGGAATGAATACGAACTACAGGGCGACCACGTAGACGCAGACGCGTAGAAGGTGACATACCGTCTGTAGTTATTTCTGCATAGTCGTCAAACTCGTCAAAAGGAATGTTATACACGTCTCCACCAACAAGCTCGGGTGTGTAATTTCGTGAAGATGCTCCAAGACGATAAGCACGAGACGCGCAGATATAGCGCTCTGTTACAGTAGTTATTCCACTAAACTTACGGCCTGACATGGACCAAAGAAGCTGAGATGCAACCTTAACGGCATCATACGCATACTCGTCATCAGCGTAGCTATCGAGCTCATCTACTGTTACCCAAAGATTTGACACTCGTTATCCCGTCTACTCGTCATTATTATGAAGACGAGCGACATGCCTGTGTAGGTGGTTACACGTTGGCATGTCGCTCTCTTGTTCTTATTAGGAGGTTGGATCCTCAGATGACGCGATGATAAAGTCAGTCGCGTTATCAGCGTTGTAGTTCTCGTTACCAGGGACGTTGTAAGCTGTTGTTGAGCCTTGGCTTGCAAAGTCGGTTACTGCACGGCCATTAGCTTCAACTTCGGCTGTACCTGAGTCTGCCGTTGAAGAAATTGTTCCACTTGTTGTAGTCGTGTAAGTAAACGTTGTTGTTGTTGGAACAGTCACAATTGTGTATGTACCATTGAGAGCTGAAGATGTAAGACCTGCCACGACGACCTCGTCTCCTACCTCAAAGTTATGAGCAGCTGATGTAGTAATTGTAGCAGTTGAGGCTGTGCGAGCAACGTTATTAACAGACGCTGTTAAATCTCCATGCCAAGTGTAAAAACCTTTACGACCTGTTGGTGCCCAATAAGAGCGAGCATATGAGTATGGACGCTCTGTAGCTACTGGGAACTCCCAGCGCTCATCAAGTCCATCACTAAAGCTAGTGTTTCCGAGGCCGTAACCTTCGAATGTAGTTGCAAGCATTCCGTTTTCAATTACGCGGTCTCCGCTTTGGCGAAGCTTTGCGTATGGGAATACCCAGTGGAAGTAAGGAAGTGTTGCAGCCTTCTTTCCATCAATTATCGCAAACGACCAGCACTCAATCGCGACGCCGTTTCCAGCTGGGTCATCGCCAGTTGCAGGAGAAGACCAACCGATTGACTTGCGATCTGGTGCTGCGAATGTTCCAAGGTTCTTGCGAAGTAGTAAACCGCCAGAAATTAGCTGAGTAAGTTCTGCGTCTGGCTCACAGATTGCAAGCTCCATTGTGATACGCTTTAATGTGTCAGGTGACTTGTAGGTAACACAGACTGTTCCGTCTGCGCCCTTTTCTGTCATTTCATCGCCTTCTTCGTATTCAGGCGTGAATGAAAGGCGTAAAAAGCCTGATGTGGTATAGCTGTCACCGGCCGCGTTCAGGAGGGTACCAGACGCATCAAGACGAGTTACTCGAATTGACACGCCCTGAATGCTGGCGGCGTATTCTTGAGTTGCCATGTTTTTTATTTTCTCCTTGTTTAGAAGCGGCTATCTAGAGCTATTCTATGCCGTTAGATCAACTCTGACTGCGAGATGAATTGACGGATCAAAGTATACCGCGGCTGGGCGGATAGCTTTAAGACGTATATTATTCGCATTTCCCGACACGTCATAGCCCTGTGCTAGATTGTCGTTTACGACATCTGGCTTGCCAAGGCGTACCTTGACTGTTCCAGTGGCGTACATCCATTTGTTTATAGCTGTTGCAGTTTCTCCTGTAGCTCCGGTTGGTCCACTTCCTGGGTAGCCTGATCCAATAATTACTGGAGTTCCTCCAACAGTCTGTAGGTGGTCTTTCTCACGAGTGTGATAGAAAAGTGCACCATCTGACGCAAGAAGTGCTGCTAAGTCACGCGTCATGTGAATAACACCCTGCTCTCCTGCAGGTGAGTTAGTTCCAATTGTATGTTCAAGAAGCGCAACTGCGCGGCGCGCGGATAAAGCATTTCCTGAATTTAGAATTGTTGCAGAGGCATCAACCAATGCTTTATTATCATGTGACTCAGCGATTCTAATGGCTCCGGCCCATAATTCTTTTTCAACTGCCTTTTGTGTTACTCCTTCGAGTTGGCGAGTAATGCGGGCAATGCGATCAATTCCAGAAAAACCTAATGTTGAGCGGGTCTCATCTACCTCAATAAAAAATGGTTTAATCTCGTCAAAATAGTTGACGGTAGGAGCAGAAATCTGCTCGCTTGTGCTGTCTGTATCGTCATAATTTGTAATAAATTGAGGTGTAGTTTCCCATTCCTGCGAGAAACCTCGTATCCATTTGTCCTCATCAACTGAGGTATCTGGCTTTACTACTGTGAGTAGGCCAAACATCGAAGGGATAATCTTCGGCGCCTCAAAAACTCCTGTGTAAGCCATTATTGCTTTCCTAATCTAACTCTCGTTGTGATTGCCTTTTCGTATTGGAGGCGCCCGCAAGCGAGCGCCTCCTCAACGAAGTATCGAATTTTAGTATTCGATTGTAGCTGCTGTTGCGCCACCGTTGGTGTCGCGTAGAGCTGCTGCTGTACCGTTGACTGCAATTGTTGATGCGACCTTGAGAGACTCAACGCCGACCTTTGCAACGCCTTCGAAGGTTTCAACGAACATCTTGTAGTCGTTGGTTCCAACAAGGGTGGAGTCACGGATAATTCCGAGATCCAAGGTACCGCCATCAAGGAACAAGAATGTTCCTTCTGCGAACATGTACCAAGTAAGAGTGTCTCCGAACTCGTTCATCGCGCCTGCGCCTTGTGAGGTTGTTGGCTCTTCAAGGTGGTAGCAGATGTTTATGCCGCGTGCCGCGAGGTATCCATCGATTTCTCCGTATGCGTTAAGCATGTTATCGCCAGGACCTTGAAGTACTAGATCTGCTGCCATTGCGTCTTTGATCCATGCTGGAGCAATTACACGAAGTGGAGCATCAGGCTCTAGACGGTGACGACCGCGGTAAGCGGAAGCAGCACGTCCAACCTGAACTAGGTAGTCACGAGCAACACCAATAATTGATGCTGATGTAACTGCAGTTGACAAGGTTGTCAAGCGAGAAAGGATTTGACCTTCTGCTTCACGAGCATGCTGAATAAGACCGAGCTCGTTGTGGCGAGCGATCAATTCAGGATACGCACGACTTAGAAGGTTACCAAACTGTAGCTGTAGAGTTACAGCGTCAGTTGCAACAGTGTTTTCAGTTGCAGCAGTCACAGTCAAGCTCAGCTTTGCGGCTGGGTCTGGTGTTTCTGCAGAGTCGTTTGCTGCAGTCCAAATGCCTACTGCGTTAGCGTAGGAAGATAGAACTGGTGGAGTGATGTAGCGAATACCGCCACGATCTGCTTGGAAGCGAGGTAGGCAGTCACGTACTGGACGTCCTGTTGTTCCGATTCCGAAGATGTCGTACTTGACTTCGAATGGAGCCTGGTGGCCACCAGCAGCAACAAGTGCCTCTGGGCCGACTACATTCTGGATTTTCTTCCAGTTAGATTCTGCATCTGTTGAAAGAGTGCGCTCTTCTGGATATTGAGTTGTAATAGATGCAACGATGTGCTGTTCACCGTCTCCACCGTTTACACGGCGTAGACCATGAAGACGCTTGGACATTGCCTCTGCGACTTCAGACATGTTGTTGATTGTGCTGCCCGCTGTGTATCCAGGAATGTCAGCGCCAGCCGTAATAGCTACGGTAGCCGCTGAAGTCTGGAGTGTTGGGCGGCGATCCGCTGGAGCTTCAATTACTTCAGTAACTGTAGCTTCAGTCTCGTTTGCGGCGGCGGTCACTGGTGCCTCCTGCTCCTTCTGCTCAGTTTGAGCAACTTGGGTTGTTTCTGGGGTAGCTGAAACTTCGATTTCAGCTGAGGCTGCAACAGGTTCTGTCGCAACTTCTGCAGCTGGTGCCTCTACGTTTTCAGTTGGTTCTGCTGAAAGTTCGGCTTCTGGAGTTACCTCGGCCGCTGCTTCCGCAGGAGTTTCTTCTGCAACAGCAGCTTCTGCAGCTGGTGTTACTTCAGTAGCAGCAACTTCTTGAGTTGCTACAGGTGTTTCTGCTGGGGTTGAAAGCTCAGATGCCTCTTCCACAGTAGTTGACGCTTCGGCCATTGGCTTATCCTCTTCTTTTTCTTCTTTGATGACTGGAGCAGCAGGAGCCTCTTCAGGCATTTCCTTCTCCTCTTTATCATCTTCAGAATCGGTTTTACCTTCAGGCATTTCTTCCTTCATTTCGTCACCCTTAACACGCATTGCGGCTTCAGCGGCGCGTGCAGCAAGCTCTTGAGCTTGTGCTTCACGACGAGAAATTTCACCACGCACTGTGTCAAGCATGTCTGCCAATGAGGTCATGGCGTCTACTGTCTGCGGAGTTGGATCCTCCTTTTCAACCGTTTCAAATTCGCTGACGATAGCACTCTGTAACTCGACAAGCTTTTCAGCATCGAGTTCAGAAAGCTGGTCTAGCATTTCTTTTATACGGTCCACTGTCCCTCCTCCGGGCCAGTCATGATGAACAAGATTTGTTAGTTCATCTCGCTAATCAGTCCAAGGCCGAGGGACTCTACGCGGTTTGCGTGGAGGCACTCTACCTGGATTGAATAATACATTATATTTTAAGTTAGGAGTCGGAGAAGTTTACTCAATTCTGAGGAAATCTCAGCCTGAGAGAAGTAGTCTCCACCTGACATAAACGACTTGAGTCCTGTCGTCGCCTTATCAGCCTCATCCTTTCCTATCTTTTCTTCCACCCTTGGGATCATATCTTCGATAAGACCTCTTAAGGCCGGAGGAAGATCACTGTAACGGACCTTCTCCGTGTCGCTTCCAAACGGCAATGGGAGGTTTGCAATGGTCTCTCCCAAGGCTCGTGCCGAGGTGCGAATATTTTCTAGTGCATCTGGATTAAGTGCACGGGTATCAATTCTGTCCACTATTGAGATAACGTCGCCTGCGGCGCGTGCTGCCTCAATATAGTTTCCAGCATCGTCTAGGTTTTCTGCTTCCTCGATTTTTTCAATTGCTCGATTAAGTCCAATCTCGCCAAGGTTCTGCTTTATACGAGCTAGAACTTGACGAAACTTACCTTTTGCATCGCGCGGCTGAGTCTTGCCAGGCACGTACTTACCTGCCTGAACGTCTGTTACTTCTCCGAACTCAGCCGCTGATGCTTTTCCCAAATCGTTTGGCTCCTCGTTAGAGTAAGCCATTCCACCATGGCATCTTGCGCACGGGCAACCTGGTGGACACTGGCACTGTTGACCAGCGTATCCAGGACAAATGCAACCATAATCCTTGCACATTCCGCAGTCAAATCCAGCGGTCTCAGGAGATGCCACCATTGCGATGCGCTGACGTAGATCAGATACTTCTTCACCAAGGTCTTGGCTTGATAAAGATTTCCACTTATCTGGAATTAAATCTGGACGGTCAAGTTGACGAGCGCGCTTCATGATGTGACGTCTAACTGCCGCACGCTTGCCTGGCTTTGATCTTCCGTAGGCTTGAATTGAGTCCTTCAAGGAGTCAATGTTTGTAATCGGGTATGAACCGTCTTTAAGAGCATAGCCCTTCTTTGCGAGCTGTTGGCGTCTTTCACGAGAGATGTAGCCAAACTCGTCATCAAACTTTTGTACTCCAAAAACTCTAGAATACAGGGCATCTGCACGAGCGGAAAGCTCTGCGGCGTGCGCCTCTCTTAACGCTGTAAAGCGCTCACGAGCGACATCCGCTTTTGATGAAAGTTCAGCCTGTTCTAACTGCTCCAGTTTTTGTACACGAGATACCAAATCTGCGATTGGATCTGCCTTCATGCGTGCAAGAACTCCTGCGCCAGCCGCAACGAGTGCCATAACCGCACCTGAGGCAACGCGAGCACGGGCAATGGGAAACCCTGGAACGTTTACCTGGCAAACCGCTACAAGCTCAAGTTTACCGTTGATTGGACGCCAGTCACCAGAAGGTGCGGACGCGCGAACGGCGCGAACTTGCTCCGGTGTAGTTCCTGGACGTAAAGCTCCAGATACCCAAATACCAAAGGCATCTTCTCCAGCGTAAACGTCAGCAAAGGCAGATGCTGTGTCATCATAATGACGCACTGCCTCGTGCGCAGAGGCCTCAAGTGAGGCATGTCCGCCTGCTAAAGTTAGTTGCCCAACAGGAACGTCTGTTCCGTTGTCTGTGCGAACTACACCTGTATGAAAATACGCGTAGTTGCTTCTTGAACGTGGTGGCTTTGTGCCAAAGGACATTCCGATGTGATCTACATGCCACGCTGCAATATGACCAAATACACGACCTTCGTCGTCCACGGTCAATGGAGTTGGCTTGTTGAGCTGCGGATTGTCAAACCACGAACGCGGTGGTACGACTGGGATTGATCCTGCCACTAAGCCACAGGCGACAAGCGCTGAAGCCTCTACAGGATCCATCTCGTCGACATATACGCCGTCCGGGATCACTGTTTCCTCCTGATTCTCGTCTTCGACGAGGTAGATTTGGCACTCTTGGAATGCCGGTTTTGGTACAATTGTTACTGCCATAACTCGCGCGTGTGAGATCACGAGTTTATCAGTTCCAATCTTACCACTGTCTTTTTCTTTTTCGACCAGTTCAGGCACTTCTTGACTTGCCTCAAACTGGTCAAGGTCCGCAGAAACTCCACGGACAAAACCATTACGTATTAAACGCTCTGCTTCCTTACCATACTCACCTGAGTCAAACACGCCGCGCGCGTTACCAATTCCACCTTCTACGCGTTCCATGTAATCAATACGCCCAACTACAACTGAGCCGTTATGCCCTTCGCCAGTTTCAATTTGCCACATCAACGGCAAAGGTAGTTCACGAATTTCTATCGCGCCTTTCTTAAAGGTACGTCCATCACCAGTCTCAATCTCCTCTGGGATTACAAGAGGAATCTTAAACTCTGCACCTTCTGCTGTTGTCATCTCTTCTTCAAGATGCCCTGCTGCAGTAAGAACTCGTCTGCGAGCATCTGCCGCTCTGGCTGAAAGAGTTGCCTTATCTATGATCTCTTGTGAGCTTAGTATTTCATCAACTACAAAGTTTCCACGACCGCGCTTCATTCCTGGGTTGCGACGGTCTCCTGGCCACATACCTGTCATTTCCTTATGACGAAGTGAGCAGTACCCTTTAGCTCTTGGTCCCAT